>ENA-ORMO01001652-ORMO01001652.1-human-gut-metagenome-genome-assembly--contig:-NODE-1652-length-22221-cov-7.021159_pt1 | contig 22221 bp, 20 predicted proteins | sample MGYA00242106_ERZ509001 | MGnify/ENA primary metagenome ERZ509001 (study PRJEB26280, sample SAMEA2338736) | human gut metagenome | biome: human gut; feature: human-associated habitat; material: faeces...
TATATGTGCTGTTTGGACAGAATATCGGTACCTGTATCACAGCGATTCTGGCAGCGATTGGAACAAGCAGAAATGCAAAACGTACTACTGTGATTCATCTGATGTTTAACTTAATCGGTACGGTACTCTTTACAGTGGTATGTATTGCGACACCACTCACTGCACTGGTAGAGAGCATTACACCGGATAGTGTTGCATCTCAGATTGCAAATATGCATACTTTATTTAATATAGTGACAACCTTGCTTCTGCTTCCTTTTGGAAATTATCTGGCAAAAGCAGCTGTACGGATTCTTCCAGAAAAACAGGACGAACAGGCAGATGTTATGCACATGGAATTTATCCATCCTATGGAAACCAAAAGAGATACCCAAATTGGTCTTTCTGCCATTGCAGTAACAAGTATTAAAAGAGAAATTCACCGTATGATTGATATGGCAAAAGAAAATGTGGAGGCCAGCTTTCAGGGTGTAAAAGCAGGAACTACAGAAAATCTTGAGACTGTGAAGGAAAGAGAAGAGTACATTGATTTTCTGAATAAGGAAATTTCCAAGTATATTTCTAAAGTTCTGGTAAATGAGAGTAATCCTAGAGATTCCCAGTATATTAGTGCTTTGTTTAAAGTATGCGGAAACGTAGAACGTATTGGCGATCATGCTATGAATATTTGTGGATATACAAAGCTCATTGAGAAACAGGGAATTGTTTTTTCACAGGAGGTTCGTGTGGAAATTGATGAAATGCAGAAAGTATGTATAAAGGCTTTAGATTTCTTGAATGAAATACACCATAATCAGGAAGATAATAATCAGGATGTAAAGGCTATTGAGAAAATTGAGCAGCAGATTGATGATATGACAGATGATTACCGACAGAAGCAGCTGATTCGTATGCAGAAAGGAACCTGTTCTGAGGAAGGATGTATCATTTACTCAGAAATGCTTACAGACTTTGAACGAATCGGTGACCATATCCTGAATATTGGACAGGAAATGGGGCTTGGAAAAGTAGGAGCATAGGCAACAAAAGAGAATTATATTTAAATATTTGGCAGAACGGTATAGTAGATGAGCACTACTCCGTTCTGCTTTTTCTTTAGAAATTCTTTGGTTGACACTCTCTGGTTCTTGTACTACAATACTTGACACAATTCGAGTTTTTATTTAGAAATAGTAAAGAGTAGGAGGAACGTATGGTTTATACCTGGAGAGAGCTTTTTTGGATTTTTTATATTTATTCCTTTGTGGGATGGTGTGCAGGGGTAGCGGCGAATGCCCTTAGAAGAAAAAGATTTGTAAATACCGGTTTTTTGAATCTTCCGTTATGTCCCATATATGGTGTGATTGGGATGGCGTACAGTATTTTTCTTCCAGAATTAAAGCACCATATTTTCTTTTTGATTCTGGGGGGCAGTGTTATTGCTTTTGTACTTATCCTGACTACCAGTATTATTTTAGAACATGTTTTTAATCGGAAGTGGTGGGATTATAGTAAATCCAGATTTCAATTTCAGGGATATTTGAATCTACTTTATATGGTGTTTTTTGGGATTGCTGGAGCTCTTTGTATCTGGTTTTTTAATCCCCTGATTGCCAATCTGGCAAATATGATTCCCAATCAAGTGGAGGAGATTGTACTTATTGTCCTTACTGTTCTTTTGGCAATTGATAGTTTATGTTGCGTTCTTACCGTACTTCAGATTCACCATTCCATAGAAATGCGAAGATTTATGGATTATGTACAGGATGTTACAGACGAATTTGGAAATGCCTTGACTAGAAGAATTCAGAGACGTATGGTCAATGCTTTCCCGAACATTGTGGAACAGCAGAAAGGAGAGGAAAAGCAGGAAGAAAGAGATCCAAATGTGTTTGCCAGCGGCTGCTGTTTCTATAAATTAGCTGCCTTATTCTTTTTAGGTGCATTTTTAGGTGATATTACGGAAACCATTTTCTGTAGGATTACTGCTGGTGTATGGATGAGCAGAAGTAGTGTGGTTTATGGACCCTTTAGTATTGTCTGGGGACTTGGATGTGCTTTTTTAACAGCATTTCTGTATAAATATAAGGATAAACGAGATAGTACCATTTTTTTGGCAGGAACTGTATTAGGCGGTGCTTATGAATATATTTGCAGTGTTTTTACTGAATTGGTATTTGGTACCGTATTTTGGGATTACAGTAAGATTCCTTTTAACCTGGGAGGTAGGATTAATCTGTTGTTCTGCTTTTTCTGGGGCATTGCGGCTGTGGTGTGGTTGAAGGTTCTGTATCCGTTTTTTTCAAAATGGATTGAAAAATTGCCCAAGAAGGTTGGAAAACCTATGATTTGGATTGCTGTGGTACTGATGACTGTAAATATTGGCATTTCTGCCCTGGCTTTGTACCGCTACAGTGACCGACAGGTAAATCCAAAGGCAGAAAATGTACTGGAAGAGTTTTTAGATACCCATTTTGATGATACTAGAATGGATCATATTTACCCAAATGCTAAGATTAGAAAGTAAGAGAAGAGGGATGGGCATGTATGAATATGAAACTATGGAATTAATGAATATTTGTATGATTTATGACGATAATGGAAATGTCCTTATGCAGAACCGGCGTAAGAAAAGCTGGCCTGGAGTGACCTTTCCTGGTGGACACGTGGAGCCAGGGGAGGCTCTGGTTCCGTCTGTAATACGGGAAATTAAAGAAGAAACAGGGCTTGATATTGAGAATGTAAAATTATGCGGTGTAAAAGAGTGGTTTGAGGATGGTGTGCGCTCTATGGTGTTTTTTTATAAAACGAACTGTTTTTCAGGAAATCTTCAATCTTCAGAAGAGGGAGAAGTTTTCTGGGTGCCAATAGAACGTATTTCAGAATATAAATTAGCCAGTGATTTTATGAGAAATCTGGATTTGTTTTTATCTGAAGATATCAGTGAACTTATTTATGAGCCAGGAGAAGAAGGAGAATTAAAGAGTTATTAAACAGTGCTGGTGGAGGATGAAACCATATTGCTGGCATCGGAAATTTGTTTACAGAAGGATTTCATGTGACAGATGCTGTGAATGTGTATGAAAAGATAGGGAAAAGTGAATAAAAGAAAAAGCTCTGAAAATCATTTCAGAGCTTTTTCTTTCATACGTTTGAACCAGCCTTTTTTCTTAGGTGGTGGAGTAAGAGCACCTCTAAGTCCTCTTACGTTCAGGATATAAATACCACTTACCTCTGCTTTTACTTCTTTTTTCACAGGAATTAAATCATAAATAGATTCATCTGCTACTAAAGACATAATCTTTGGACCAATTTTTGCTTTTACAATGGGAAGTTTAGAACGTCTCATAAGTTTTGGCGTCTGGTCAATTACCATCTGTGGAAGTCCTGATTCTTTAATTGGCATACGTTTTTTGTCTATAATCAGCATGGTAATGGTTTGCTTTGCAGCCTCCATTTGTTCCTGCTGTGCTTCCTGCTTTTTCTGTGCTTTTTTGCCAAGGAAATACAGAACAACAAGCACAATGAGCAAGACGATTAAAACGATTAGAAAGATTTTTCCAGCCATTTGTGTTGACCCTCCTAAAATTCGATAAATTCATACTTCTACAATTTTAGCATTGTTTCTAGGAAAAGGCAAGAAAAACAGTTTCTTTTTCGGTGGGGTATGGTATAATGATTGCACTACGTGCAATCCAAGCCAATGGAACATTGGCTTGCTGCTACTGTCGTAGCAGATTATACCGGCAACCTCCGGCTTGAAAAGGAAATGCCTTTAGTAAGGCGCTTCCTTTTCTGTGCGCGGAGTATAATGATTGCAGCTAGGTTTGTTTTTGATAATTAAGAAAGGATATAAAACCATGAAGAAAAAATTAGCAATTTTGCTTTTGGCAATTGGCATTCTGGGCATGGCTGCAGGATGTGGTAAGGATAAAGAGGAGAGTAAGAAAACAGAGGACAGCAAGCAGGCCGAGGAGTCCCTGACCAATGAGGAGGGGCACGTGGTTGCTGTGGATGTGGAGAATATTGAAGATTATGTAAAACTGGGTGAATATAAGAACTTGGAGGTAAGTGAGCAGCCAAAGCCGGAGGTTACAGAGGAGGTTCTTGAAAATAATATTCACTATTTACTGGTGAATAATTATAAACCTGTAGAGGTCACAGAGGATCGGGCTGTTCAGCAGGACGATACAGTAAATATTGATTATACTGGTTATATGGATGGAAAAGAATTTGAGGGAGGCGCTGATACAGGCGCAGATTTGCGAATTGGTTCCGGCGGTTTTATTGATGGTTTTGAAGACGGACTGGTTGGACACAAAAAAGGAGAGGAGGTTACCCTGGATTTGACTTTCCCAGATCCGTACAAAATGAATCCGGACTTCAGTGGAAAAGCAGTACAGTTCAAGGTGAAAATTAACAAGATTTCCGCACCTCCTACATTAAGCGATGAGTGGGTAGCTGCTAATACAGACTTTAAGACTGTAGAAGAGTTTCGAAATGCACAAAAGGAAGCAATACAGACTTCTTTAGACAGTGATTATGACACAAAGGTCAAATCGGATTTATTCGCACTGGTAGTAAAGAATTCAGAAATTATAAAATATCCAGAAGATTTAATGAAGAAAGCAAAGGTTAAAGTAAGAGAGCAGTTGGATATGATGTATCAATCCCAGGCGGGAATCACATTGGATGATTATATTAAACAACAGGGAATTACAGAGGAGGAGACAGAAAAGGCATTAGAAGAGTCCGCACAGCAATATTTAACACAGAATTTGATTGTACAGGCAATTCTGGAAAAAGAAGGTGTGGAGTTTACAGAAGAAGAATATACGAAGGAAAAAGAAGAATATGCAATTTCTGCTGGTTTTCCAGATGTAGCAACTATGGAAAGTTATGCAGATGCCAAAACCATTAAAGAAAATGTGCTTTGGGAAGCAGCCTGCGAGATTATCCAGTCTACAGCCACTATTACAGAAGAAACAAGTACAGAAGAATAGCAGACATGACAAAAGAAAACCCCTGGATTGGATAGAAAACGGCTATCTTTCAGGGGATTTTTTAGAAAAGGAAGCAAAGGGCACCTGAGATAGGAGGGAAAGCTATGGCAAAAAAGAAAGGAAAAAACAAAAGAAAACAACAGAAAAAGAGAATTATCTGTATCACAAGCATTGTTCTTGTAGTCATGGTAGGAGTAGGCGGTGTATTTCTGTATAAAAAATTAACTGCTCAGACCAGAGAGCAGGCAATACAAGAATATATGGGCTATATTGAGAAAAATGAATATGAGAAAATGTATGAACTTCTGGATGAAGGTTCAAAAGAAACAATCAGCGAGGAAGATTTTGTTACCAGAAATAAAAATATATATGAAGGTATCGAAGCCTCAGACATTCAGTTGGATATACCAGAAGAACAGGACAAAGACCAGCCATTGTCCTACCGGGTGAGTATGAATACCCTTGCAGGGGAGATTACATATGATACAGATACGTTCTTTGAAAAAGAAGAGGGAAAATGGCATCTGGTATGGAAGGATTCTGTGATTTTCCCTGAACTGGGAAGTGAAGATAAGGTGCGTGTATCTTCTGTGGAAGCCGAGAGGGGCAGTATTTATGATAGGAATGATGTACTTTTGGCGGGAAAAGGAACGGTTGAATCGGTGGGACTTGTTCCGGGAAAAATGAATATTCAGGCAGAAGAAGATATCAAGGCGTTGGCAGAAATTTTGGGAACAACAGAAGATTCTATTCAGGCCAAACTGGATGATTCCTGGGTTCAGGATGACAGTTTTGTCCCGCTGAAAAATATGACACAGGAGCAGTTAGACCAGCCCTATAAAGCCAAAGACGGAAGCATGCCGGGAGGAAGTATTCAGGATAAACTTTTGGAGCATGCGGGAGTTTTAATTTCAAAAGCAGACAGCAGGGTTTACCCTTATGGGGAGTGTACGTCACACTTGCTGGGCTATGTGCAGCAGATTCAGGCAGAGGAACTGGAAGAGCGGAAAGGCCAGGGATATAATGAGCAGAGCATTATTGGAAAAAGCGGTCTTGAGAAGCTCTATGAAGAGCGTTTAAGAGAGAAGAGAGGTTACCGCATTGCCATTGTAGACCAGCAGGGAGAAGAAAAACAGGCACTTGCTGTAAAACCGGCAGAAGACGGAGAAGATATTAAACTGACCATTGACATTCGCTGGCAGCAGAAGCTATATGAGGCATACCAGGAGGATAAAAGCTGTTCTGTGGTGATGAACCCTACTTCCGGGGAAGTGCTTGCACTGGTATCTACACCGTCTTATAATGCCATGGATTTTATTGTGGGGATGTCTCAGGAAACCTGGGATGTGCTGAACAATGATGAGAACAAGCCTATGTACAACCGTGTGCGAGAAACCTGGGCTCCGGGTTCTTCCTTTAAACCCATTATCGGGGCTATTGGACTGACGACAGGAGCCATGACAGAAGACGAAGATTTTGGAGCCAGCGGACTTTCCTGGCAGAAGGATGAGAGCTGGGGAAATTATAAAGTGACCACCCTCCATACCTATGATCAGGCAGTGTTAAAAAATGCACTGATTTATTCCGATAATATTTACTTTGCAAAAACAGCGTTGAAGATAGGTGCAGACAGCCTTGCAAAGCAACTGGATAAGCTTGGTTTTGGGCAGGATATTCCTTTTGATATTGGGATGACTTCTTCCCAATATTCCAATTCAGAAACCATAGAATCCGACATTCAGCTGGCTGACAGCGGATACGGACAGGGACAGATTTTGGTAAACCCTTTGCATCTGGCGTGTATGTATTCAGCATTCTTTAATGAAGGGAATATGATTGCCCCTTATCTGGAGTACGAAGAAGGAAAAGCCGCATCTTACTGGGCAGAAGGCGTCTTTACACCGGAAGCAGCGAAAACAATCTACGAGGACTTAAAAGAAGTAGTAAGCAATCCAAACGGAACCGGATATGCAGCTTCTAAGGTAACAGGGGCAACTCTGGCTGGAAAGACCGGAACAGCAGAGATTAAAGCCAGCCAGGAGGATGAAAACGGAACAGAACTGGGATGGTTTGCAGTGTATAATACCGGTGTATCTGACAAGGATACGGTGCTTATGCTGAATATGGTGGAAGATGTCAAAGGCAGAGGCGGCAGTGGATATGTAGTGAATAAAGACGTGGAAATCTGGAATCAGATGCAATAAAAGACAACAAAGGGGAAGACCATGAGACAAAGATTTCAAGGAAATAAGAGATACAGAATGAGCCTGGCAGCAGGCTTCCTGGTATTGCTGCTGTGCCTGGCAGGATGCAATCCGAAGGATATGAACGGTGTTACGGCTCAAGCATCTGGGCAGGAACAGCAATTGAATGAAGCGTCGCCTCAGGAGCAGGCTTTGGGAAGCTTGAATCTACATTATCTGGATGTGGGACAGGGAAATGCGGTGCTGGCGGAATCCCAGGGGCGTTATATGCTCATAGATGGGGGTGCCAGAAAGGCATCTTCCTTTGTAGTAAGCTATCTGGAAAAGCAGGGAGTCAAAGAACTAGATTATTTGCTGATTTCCCATTTTGATGAGGATCACCTGGCAGGAGCCATCGGTGCATTGCATAAATTTCCGGTGAAACAGTTGATTACACCAGATTATGAGACAGATTCCTCCATTTATCAGTCCTATGCAGAGGTGGTGAAAGAGAAACAGTATCAGGCCATTCATCCAAAGGTAGGAGACGAATTTACTTTTGGAACAGCAACGTTTCGGATTATTTCGCCTACCGTCTATGGACATGAAGATGAAAATCAGGATTCGGTAGGAATTGTTTTAAAGAATGGAGAGAATGAATTTTTCATTGGAGGGGATATTGGACTGGAAAGCGAGAAGGAAATTTTAAATGCTGGAATTGATATCCAGGCGGATATAATGCTGATGAATCATCACGGTTCCCATGTGAGCGATGATTTCCTTCATGCAGTAAATCCGGACTATGCGGTCATAAGCTGCGGAGCAGATAACCGTTATGGGCATCCAAGACAGGATACGGTGGAGCTTTTAGAGAAAGAACAGATTCCATTGTTCCGTACAGACAAACAAGGAACCATAGACATAAGCAGCAATGGAACAGACATTACCTTTGCCCAGCAGCCGTGTAATGATTATACACCGGGAACCAGAGGCAATGGCTCCCAGCAGGAGGAAGCAGCCGGAAGCATGGAAAATGCAGGGCCAGAGGACTGCGATTATGTGTTAAATGCACATACAAAGAAAATTCATTTGCCAGAATGTGCTTCTGTGAAAACTATGGATGAGGATAATAAAGAATATTATAAAGGGGATAAGCAGGCACTTTTGGATAACGGTTATACGGCTTGTGGAAATTGTAAACCTTAAAACATGAGATGGCGGTCATACAGTATTGGACTGTGTGACCGTCAAATTTTTTGTGATTGAAAAGATGAATATGTTATATATTTTGGACAAAAAAATTAAAAAAAATTTTTGAAAAAATAAAACTTTTTTAGAACGAGAGTTGTCTAAGTTATAGAACCCAAGAAGATAGTTGCTAAACAGATTGTGAATGGGTGCGAAAATGAATAAAATTACAAGAGGAGGATAAAAGATGTTTTGTCAAAAATGTGGAACAGAAATTACAGATGACTCTCAAAAATTTTGTCACAAGTGTGGGGAACGGCTGAGCTTTGCCGGGGATAACAGGAGCTGGCAAACCGGAGGTGAGCAAAATCGAAGAAGCAGAGGAGTTACTTCTAAACTGAATGAGTTTGTAGGCTGGGAAGGGAAACTGGATCTTCATCTGAGGGATATGGTTTCGGGAGTGCTGAAACATCATACGGCGGAAGAGGCCGAAGAATTGTTTATTTGTGGGACAAGCAAAACCACGCCTGCGGAATCAGAGATTTTAACCGAATGGCCAAAACCATGGTTATATAGCAGGGTGTTTGTTTTACTGATGATAGTTTACTTTGCCCTTACACTGATGTGGAAGAATATGGGGAATCCCTATGCACTTATGAATATACCGTACATTGGAACCTTGATTGCACCCATAACAATTCTAGTGTTTTTCTTTGAGACGAACGTACCAAGAAATGTTAGTATGATTAAGACGTTTAAAGTGTTTTTTGTAGGAGGGGTTGCGTCTTTGTTTTTTACGCTAATGCTTTTCGGAATTGCACCAAATTCAGATATTTCTAATATATCAGGAGCGGTTGTAGTTGGAATTGTGGAGGAAATCGGTAAGATAGGGATTTGTGCGTATTTTATCAGTAAACATAAAGGAAAATTGTATTTGCTCAATGGAATCTTGTATGGTGGAGCGGTAGGTGCAGGTTTTGCAGTTTTTGAGTCAGTGGGATATGCATTGTATTTTGGGATTAACGAGGGTGTGTTGAATGCACTTCAAACAACAGGAGATTTGAATTATCTGTTAGATTTTTTCTATATAAAGATGCTTGATATTGTAAAATTGCGTGGTTTTCTCTCTCCGGGAGGTCATATTGCTTGGGCTGCAGTGGAAGGGTTCGCAATCATTCTTGCAATGAAAGGAGCAGAATTTGGCTGGGAGACTTTGGCAAAGTCGACATTTTTAAAGATTGTCTGGGTACCCATTGTACTTCATGCTTTTTGGGATTCACCTTTATTCGAGCAGAATATTCGGATGCGTTATTGCAAATTTATTTTTTGTATAGTTGTCATTTGGATTGTTTTGTTAACGCTTATTACCAAGGGTCTACATGAGGTCAGCAAGAGAAAAAAGAACGTACAGGAGGAATAGATATATGTTTTGTGGAAATTGCGGAAAAGAAATAAAAGTTGAGGCAGAATTTTGTCCTTACTGCGGACAACAATTTGGAGCAGATAGTTCAAAACGGGATGACGGTCAGATGGAAGCAAAGCCACAGCTGTCTGGAAGGGAAAAAGTCCGGAAACCACGGGCGAGTTTAAAGAAAAGATTCTGGATAGCACTTGTGTTGAGTGTCAGTTTAGTAGTGGGGTATTTTGGATATCAGAAGGTGATGGAAAAGGCAATCACAGCTACAATAGAGGGGAAATTTGCACAGGTTCAAAACGGCATGGATGTTCAGACGGCAGAGCAGATTTTAGTACAGGTCGTACCTCAGATTGTAGGAAATGAAACAATATCCAATTTTTTTCTCCAGTTTGTGAGTGGAGAAGATGTGCTAGATATCTATCATGCCATGATACGCCATCTGGAGTATGAAGTGATAGATGTGGAAAGGGTAGAGTTCGGTCATTATCAAGCACATGTGCGAATAGCGAATCTGGATAATGGTCGTGTGGCAGCCCGGGCAGTGGAACTGTTCAAAGCAAGGTATGACAAAGGGCTTATTGGTACTGTGGTGCAGGGTGCCCGGGACCTGGTTTCAGATAAATCACAGCTGGCTGCTGAAATGCTGACACAGTCGTCAGATGATTATTATGAGGCGGGGGCTAGTTCCTGTTGGATTGTGAAGGATTTTGCAATCAATATTGTAAAAGAAAATGGAGAATGGGTACCTGTGTTAGATCTGAATGCACTTATTTATGCTTGTCTCGGCCTGGGTTGAAAATTTTGAAATAATAGCATAAGTTAAGACGGGAAAAATCTCAGTTTAATTTGTACTAAATATTGACATGGGAGCAGTCTTAGTAGTATAAGAGAGATGAGACAGATGAAGAACGGAAATGTAATTCAATGGTTTATTCAATTATTTTGTAAAGATATGAAAGCATATCAGGAGGATGAAAAAGTAAAAATGGAAATTTATAAATCAGTGAGAAAAAAGCAAGGTGGAGAAGGAAGAGGTGAAAAACATGGATTATCGTGAAGCTGTTGCGTTAGCGAAACAAGGCAGAGAGGAAGGATATTGTTTCTTATATGAAACAACTTATAAAAGTAAATACTATTTAGCCCTCCAATATATGAAGAACGAAGATGCGGCACAGGATGTATTGCAGGAAGCATATATGAAAGCATTTTCAAGATTGGACACGCTAGAGCAGCCAGAAGCATTTGCAGGGTGGCTTGGTAAGATTGTTGGAAACACAGCAAAGAATATGTTGCAAAAAAAGGATCCCCTTTTGTTTTCAGAGATAACAGAGGAGGAAGAAGATGTTTCTTTTTTATACGAACAGGAAGACGAGAGTCCAGACTATCAGCCGGAATTGTCCTATACAAGAAGAGAAACCCAGGAGCTTGTGCATGAAATCATCGATGCACTGTCTGAAGAGCAGAGAGTTTGTATTTTGATGTATGAGATTGAAGGGATTCCCATTCGTGAGATTGCTATAGCTCTGAATTGTTCAGAGAATACGGTAAAATCCCGATTGAACTATGGAAGAAAGAATATTAAGAAGCGGGCGGAAGAGTTGCAGAAGAAGGGATACAAGCTCTACGGTCTGGCACCATTGCCGTTGCTTTTGTATCTTCTTCGTACAGATGCAGAATATCTGGCAGCAGAAGGATTGCTGGAATTAGGACAGGGACAGTTGGAGACAAAATTGCTTTCTGAATTGTTTTCTCAGTCCAAGACTCAGAGACAAAAGGGAAATTCTGTTGGTGGAAGGAAAGTTGCAGATACGGTAGATAAGGCAGCCGGAAGCACAGTAAAAAAAGCATTTCTTCATACTGCGGTAGGAAAGTTTACGGTGACTGCCGTTTCTCTTACGGTTGTGTGTGCAGCTATTTGTGTGGGAGTATTCCATGCATATCAGGAGAAGAATGCGGCAGAACAGGAGGCAGGGCGGATAGAAGAAGTGATGGAAGAGACTCCTGCCAATCCGGAAGCTGACAAAGAGAGCATTCCAGAGATTTCGCAGGAAATACCTCCTGAATCAGAGCCGGAAGTTCGAGAGTTGACGGAAGAAGAGTATCAGGCATTGATTGGAAATGGCGTCACACGGGAAGAAATGGAACATATTCTTGCTTATGGACCTCAGGAAATTCCAGAAAAGGGATTTTCAGAAAAAGAATATGTACAAATTATCAATCTGCTCTGCGAGGGAGGAAGTAATGAGTCTGGATTGATAGAGTATTATGGAACGAACAGCCAGTGGGAATATATGTATTCTCTGGAAGATGTCAATCGGATGCTTTCATCATTTACTACATATCAGATGTCCGAGGAAAACACAAAGGGAGCACCAAACGGGGCTTATGTACAGGGCGACAAGGTGGTATTTATTCCGTCTACCATGGGGTATACTGCCAGTGTCCAGATTACATCGTCAGAGTATGAGGAAAATGAAATAAGGATTTTTTATACTTATTATTACAAGAATTTTGACAGGAGGGAGGAGTATCAGAAAAATAAAAAAGCTACGCTTCATCCTGGCGAAGATGGAAAATACCGAATCGTAAGGATTGAAGAAGAAATAGCAGGGGAACAGAAAGAAATGCAGGAGAAGACTGAAGGAAATACATCTTCCATGCGCGATGTTTATGCAAAAGTTTTACAGTCCGTTCAGAATGGAGAAGAAGGATATAAATTTACCTCGGAGGTCGGAACGCTGACAGGAGAATATAGCTATTTTCTTTGTGATATGGATGGTGACGGCGTGCAGGATCTGGTTGTAGGAGAAGGAAATAACGGAGGACCTTTTTTGTGTAATAACATTCGTGTGTATAGTTGTCAGCAGGAAGAAGAAGGCTGTAGTCTCAAGATGATTCCAGGAGAGGTGACGGTGATTATTGATGCGATTCAGCCACCGGAGGGATATGGATTCTGTGTGCAGTCGATATCACGGGGAACAGGCGACATTTCCATCTATCGGATTAGTGTGGAAAATGGGATACTTACTGAGGGTGGTACAGAGAAAGAATATCGCCTTGGAGATGCAGACTATGAGGCGTTTTGTAATGATTCTACGGTTATTGAGTGGAAAAGTATTTCAGATTTAAGTGGACTCGATATACTTTCTTGACATTAGAAATAAAACAAGATACTTTAAAGGTAAGAGAATAAAACTAGGAGGAATTTAAATGAGAAAAACGAGATGGGTGCTGGTCTTGGGGTTGACCGCAGTGCTGACATGTTCCGCTTGTGGGAAGGATGCAGGAAAACTGCCAGACCAAGAAGGATTAGAGACATTAGAAAAGGAGCCAGATTCAGCATCAGGGAAAAAATCGGATAGTGGTAAGAAGAAAGAAGAGAAGGCAGAAAAAATAGAGTTGGGAAGTAGTAAAGAGAATGCAGCAGTGATTTCGGAGGGAACAGAAGAATCCGGTACTGTTCAAAGTGAAGAGGAAGTCTGGTACAAGTGGACAACACAGAACGGAGGAACGTATCAAATTAGCGTTACCAATCAAACTTCAAATGGTGGCGAGCTTCAGGCATCTTTGTTTGATGGAGAAGATACAGAACTGAAATATACGAATGTGGCTGGAGATGGACAAAGTTCTTCCATGACAGGTTTGCAGTTGGAGGAAAATACTTCATATTATATCCGACTGAATCCCAGAAGCGCAGAAACTTTGGATTATACCTTACTGGTAGAGAATATGAGCGGTTCAGGAACTGTTTCAGTGGTTACGGAAGAAGAGTCTGGTCAGAGAGAGGCAGAGCAGGGAAAAGAACTGGTGCCGGGAACCAATCAGGAGAATGCCATCCTTTTACCGCTGGGAACGGAAGCATTCGGAACGTATCACCCAGGAAGCTACAGTTGGTTTGCATTTACCACAGGAGAGAAAGAAGGAGCTACTTATAAGGTTACGCTGGTAAATGAAACTGTAGGCAGTGAATGGCTAGAGGGAAAAATATATGACGAGTTTGGAGAAACGCTTAGTTTTATTGGTGATTGGGATGAGGCAGGATGGGGAGGAGTACCCAGTACCTTTACCAGCAATAACCTGAAACCGAATACAACGTATTATATCTGTCTGTCAGCAGAAGGCGAACAGACGATTGATTATTCCATTATTGTAAAAGATCCGGGCAGTGAAAGCACGGCATATAAGACGGCTGGGAACTTTACGGAGGCAAGAGGACCGGTACTTGCAGAGAATGGTGTGCTGGTGCCGGGAACTAATCAGAACAATGCTGCAATGCTCCCTATGGGAACGAAAGTATCAGGCAGTCATAATCCTGGTATGTATGACTGGTTCTCTTTTACAACAGGAGAAGTTCAGGGAACTACTTATTACCTGACTTTGAGCAATAAAACAGTGAACAGTGAGGGGCTAGAGGGATGCGTATATGATGAATATGGAGAACCAATCACTTTTATTGGTGATTGGGAAGCCGCATATTCTTCAGGAAAACCCAGTACGTTCAGTACAGATAAATTGCAACCAGAGACTACGTATTATGTACAGTTAACTTCTGAAGGAAAACAGGTAATTGAATATTCTCTGGCAATCAAATCTTCAGAGCCGGAACCTCCGAAGCAGAATACGCTTGTATTTGAGAAGCCGTTTGAAATCAATGAGACACAGGTACAGTTTGTAATCAATAAGGCAGAATTTATCGATGAAGAAAAAGCGAAAAAGGTTCTGAAACCAGTGGCAGAGGCGATTCTTGCCAATCCGGATCATTCAATACTGATCGCTGGAACGACAGCTACAGACGGAACGCAGGAAAGCTGTGTGGATTTGTCACTACGGAGAACCGAAGCGGTAAAGAAACTTCTTACAGAAATCTATAAAGTGCCGGAATCTCAGATTAAAGTTGTGGGACTGGGATATGAGAATGACCCGTTTGAACGGGGAAAAGATAGAGATGCCAACGGAAAGTTTGTAGAATCTGAGGGGAAAAAGAATAGACGAGTAGTCATTTTGGATGTTGATGATCCAATCGCTCAGGAGTTGCTGAAAAATAATAAATAGAATATAGTGTGGTTCTTGTTAAAGAATACCCCTTTCTTCTATGTAATATGCACCTCAAATTTTAAAATTTCCAGAGGTGTCAGGAAGAATAGGGGTATTTTGTTGCTTGAAAGTAAAGTAGAGTTTTAAAATAATGATACACAATCAGAAAATAAGAAGGGAAAGAAAATACTCTAGCTATTTTTTGCACAAGAAATAAATCTGTTCTGTTTCAATCCTTTTCTCTACATTGTCAGATGAGAAGGAACATGATAAAATACGAATAAAGAACGAAATAGACATAGAAAAACTACCTCGAAACTTTTATAAGCAAAGAGGTGGTATTTCTATGTTTTTGTTATCATTATAAAAGCTTGACAGAGAGGATTTTACTATGTCGCCTGCAGTTTTTCTGGAAATGACCCTGACGGCATGTATTACGGTGTGGTCACCGGGACCAAATAATATTTTACTGCTGTCATCAGCCAGCAAATATGGATTCAAAAAGAATCTGCCCTTTATGTTTGGGATTTGGACAGGATCCCTGTCCCTGATGATTTTGAGCGGTATTTTTTGTAAGACTCTGGCCTCTATTGTGCCTGGGATTCAGCCGGTTATGAAGTATGTGGGGGGCATTTATATGTTGTATCTGGCATATAAAACATTCCAAAGACTTCCACCGGGAGAAAATGATGCAGAAAAAGAGCCCCACTATCTTATGGGATTTTTTCTGCAGCTTATTAATGTAAAAATTATCATCTATGGGCTTACTATGTTTTCGTCGTTTATCTTACCTCATGTAAGCCGGATTCCGCTGCTTTTAGGGTTTGCTTTTTATCTTATGATATTGGGGGCAATTGGAAATTTAATCTGGGCTTTTGCCGGAAATGTTTTGAAGATATTCTACGGAAAGCATTATAAAGGGATGAATGCAGTTATGGCACTGCTGCTTGTCTGGTGTGCTTTGCGTGTAGTAGGGATTTGTTAAAAAAGAGAAGAAATGGGGGATAGGAAATGCTTGCATATACATATAAAGAGCAGGGAAAATTTGTATTAGAAGAAAAAGAAAAACCGGGGATTTTAGAGGAGCAGGATGCCATTGTCCGGGTAACGCTGGCAAGTATCTGTTCCAGTGATATCCATATTAAACATGGTGCAGTGCCAAGGGCAGTTCCAGGTATTACGGTAGGCCATGAGATGGTAGGAATCGTAGAAGAGGTTGGAAACCAGGTGACAAAGGTTAAGCCAGGAGACAGAGTGACGGTGAATGTGGAAACCTTCTGTGGAGAATGTTATTTTTGTCAGCATGGTTTTGTAAATAACTGTACAGATAAAAATGGCGGATGGGCACTTGGCTGCCGGATTGATGGCGGACAGGCAGAATATGTCCGTGTTCCTTATGCAAATCAGGGCTTGAATAAGATTGCAGATTCCATTACAGACGAAGAGGCTTTGTTCGTAGGAGATGTGCTTGCCACAGGATTCTGGGCTGCAAGAATTTCAGAAATCAGCCAGGAGGATACCGTTGTAATCCTTGGCGGAGGTCCCACTGGTATCTGCACGCTTCTGTGTGTGATGCTGAAACAGCCGAAAAATATTATTTTATGTGAGGTAGATCCGGTGAGAATCGCCTTTGTAAAAGAACATTATCCGGAGGTTCTGGTGGTAAATCCTGCAGAGTGTGATGTAGAAACCTTTGTAAAAGAGCATAGTGAGCATGGTGGAGCAGACCGTGTTCTGGAAGTGGCAGGAGGTTCTCAGACCTTTGAACTGGCATGGAAAGTGGCAAGACCAAATGCCATTGTAACCATTGTAGCACTCTATGAGGAGAGTCAGAGCATTCCGTTGCCTAAAATGTATGGAAAAAACCTGATTTTTAAGACTGGTGGAGTAGATGGATGCGACTGTGATGAAATCTTAAAACTGATAGAAGAGAAGAAAATTGATACCACACCACTGATTACCCATACCTTTTCGCTGAGGGAAATTGAGCATGCGTATGATATTTTTGAGCATCGAAAAGAGAATGTAATTAAAGTGGCGATTCGGCCATAGATAGAATAGTTAGGAAAGTAGGAAAATGAAAAAGAAAAAAAATATAGGATATAAAAAAGAGTTGTTTTTGGCGATTGTTACCCTGGCATGGCCTACCTTGCTGGAGCAGATGCTGCAGACTCTGGTGCAATATATTGATGCAGCCATGGTCGGAAGAATCGGTGCAGATGCAACTGCAACAGTAGGAATGAGTACGTCAGTGACCTGGCTTGTGAATGGGCCATTATTTGCAATGGGAATCGGGTTTATGGCATTTATTTCCAAGAGTATGGGTGCAAAATCGTATAAAGAAGTGCAGAGAGCATCAGTACAGTCTGTTCTGGTTACCATTGCAGCAGGACTGGGAGTAGGTGTACTCACACTGCTGATCAGCCCGGTGCTTCCGGTCTGGATGGGAGTAGAAGAAAAAATAAGACAGGATGCTTCGCTTTATTTTGCCATCATCTGTCTTCCCATGTTGTTTCGAAGTGCGATTATTATTTTCGGAGCAGTTTTAAGGGCAGTTGGAGATACGAAAACCCCTATGCTGGTAAATGTTTGCATGAATATCATCAATATTATTTTAAATTATATTTTTATTTACGATACACGTATGATACAGATTGCAGGAAAAAATGTGAAAATGTTTGGTTTTGGATACGGAGCTGTTGGAGCGGGAATCGGTACGGCAGTTTCCTTTGTGGTGGGAGGAATCCTGATGACCATTGCCTTATATAAGAATTCTTATGTGTCGCCAAAAGGATGCAAAATCAGGCCTGAAAGAATTATTCTTGAACCCTGTATCCGTGTAGGACTGCCGGTTGCAATGGAACGTATGGCAACCTGTCTAGGACATGTTGTGTTTGCATCTTTGGTAACTGGACTGGGAACGGTGGCATTTGCGGCACATTCCATAGCACTTACCGTAGAACAGGCCTTTTATATTCCGGGATATGGCATGCAGACAGCTTCCGCTACACTTGCAGGAAATGCCATAGGTGCAAAAGATGAGAAACGCCTGCACGCATTAACAAGAATGCTTATTGTTATGATTCTTGTGGTTATGACAGTTTCAGGTGCATTGCTATTTATATTTGCACCGCAGCTTCTGTCTATTTTTACAAAAGAACACGAAGTAATTGCACTTGGCACAGTGGTGCTTCGGATGGTGGCAGTTTCAGAGCCTATGTTTGGTGTTCTGGTTATTTTGGAAGGAATCTTTAATGGAGTGGGCGATACCGTGAAACCGTTCTATTATGCTCTTTTCAGTATGTGGGGTGTAAGAGTGTTCCTCACCTTCCTCTGCGTCAATGTATTCCATCTGGGATTATATGCAGTCTGGGGCTGTATGATTGCCAACAATGTATGTCTGGGAAGTTTGTTTATCATACGTTATTTCAGAGGGGAATGGAATCCTTTGAAGAAAAAAATTGGGTGAAAAGTGTAAGGGGGATGTCAGGATATTTCTTGGCATCCCCCTTTCAAGTTAAAACTCAAGAATATTCATAAAGTCTTCTTTTGTCAATGTGGAAACTGTATTTTAGAAGGTCTTTTTATATTCCAGCTATTATTGTATAATGAAAAATAATGGAACAATGGGTATGAGAAAAATAGAGGGCTTACGAGGTAAATAATCGTTTGCCAAAGAAGTAGGAGGTTTTGCATGAGTGACAAGAAAAAGAAAATAGGTTTTACTGTTGCATGTGTAAACGAATTTGCACAACACCATAATCTCAGCATACAAGAAGCATTTCGTTACCTTTTTCAATTTAAAGGTATTGCGTTTATAAAAGAAAACTATGAAGTTGAACATACTTTAGATTTTGCAACGATAATAGAAGATTTAGGAATATTGTGCCGGAAAAACGGAGGTCTGTTATGAGATTATATCATGGAAGTAATATTGCAATTGATAGTATAAATTTAGCAATGTGTAGACCGTATAAAGATTTCGGAAAAGGCTTTTATTTAACAGACATAAAAGAACAGGCAGAAAAAATGGCTGTAAGAGTGTCCAAAATCTATGGCGGTTCTCCTGTTGTAAATACCTATGAAATACAAGATGATTTCAGAAAAATAGAATCTCTCAAGGTTAAAGATTTCGGTTTAGAAACAACGGAAGAATGGGCAAAATTTGTTATGAATAATAGAAATCGAACATTTACAAATGTGAAAGATACTTTGTGTAATAAGGATAATAAATATGACATTGTTATGGGACCTGTTGCGGATGATAATATGGCATTGTTATTTCGTCAGTATGAAAATGAAATTATTGATTTTGAAACCTTATTGAAAGGAATGATATATAAAAAGACATCATCGCAGTATTCTTTTCATACAGAAAAAAGTATAAAACTTTTGCGAAAGGTAGGAATTTAATATGGGTAAGCAGGAGCAGTTGATTGAATATATTGTTCAGGATATTGTTGATATGTTTTCTTCAGATCAGAATATAGAATATGATGAGGCTATGAATCGATTTTATAATTCAGAGGTCTTTGAAAAACTTCAGGATAAAGAGACTGGTTTATATATGGAAAGCTCAGAATATGTGTATGATCTTTTTAGAGATGAGATGAATTTTGGACATATTGTTCAAGCAGAAATATAAGATTCACAGCGGGTATGAGAATACCCCATACCCGCTGATCGACTTCGCAAAGAGAAAGGTTCAGTTATTACAACCTGCAAAAAAAGTAAGCTGAATGGCAAATTCCTGTTTTTGTTCGGAATACAGTATCTGTCCATTTAAAAGGGACATCATCTTTTCCACACTTCGCAGGCCAATATGAGTGCTTTGAACAGGAGAATCCGTTTCCTTGATTTTGTTTTTAATTCGGATTTTCAGTTCCTCTGATTCGTAAGAAACATCAATCAAAACAGGGGCGGATTTATCTCCATATTTTAAAATATTGGAAAATAAATTTTGGAAGATTCGTTTTATCATGGTTGCATCACCAGTAAAAGGAGCTTCCAGATTTGCCTCTGCTATGACTGGAGTCATCTCCCAGGAAAAACCTGCAAGGTGAATGTAATCTGCATTTTCCTTTAAACAGTCATAAAAGAAGGAGAAGGGCAAAGGTTCCAAATCAGGGGTTTCCTTTTCCTCATAAACCAATGCATATTCAAACATCCGGTCTGTCATATCTTTGATGTCTTTTGTTTTTTGCAGGCATCGTCTCAGATATTCTTCCTCCATTTCAGGAGATTTTTTCAGATGCAATACCTCTAAGTATCCATTCAGAATCGTGAGAGGAGTCCTCAGGTCATGGGATAATGCAGTAATTAAATCTTGATTAGCCTGACGGCTTTCCTGTTCCTGCTGAAGAGTGTCCGCCAGTGTGATCCGGAGTTGGTTCAATTCTGAAGACAGGATACCGATTTCATCCTCGGGATACTGTGGAAGAGCTGTCTTTAAATCTCCGGATGCCATTTGCAGAACACCATGTTCAATCTTAGAAATTTGCCTCATTTTGTGAGAGATAAAACAAAGGATAACAGATAAAAAAAGTAAAAAAGAAACACACAGACAGAACAGAACATACGGGTATAGGAACATGGTATTATGATAAAAGTACACCTTAATGATTGCAGAACCGTTTCGGAATTCTGCCGGAAATTCCCGGGTATTTTCACCTTCCCCGCCTGTTATGCGGTAACCAAAATCAAAAAAAGTCCGAAAAGTACTGTCTTCCATGGCACTTGCATATTTTCCGGCACGATAGTAGCCATCAGAACCATAAATATAAATGCTGGTATAGTCATCCCCTAAATCAAACCAGGGCTGGAGCTTTTGAATGGCTTCGGTGTCTGTTTCGGACTCAGGAAGGTCATATTTTGCCGCTTCTTCACAAAGCATGTCAAAAAAGTTTTCATCACCATGAAGTGGTGAAAAATGAAAGATAGGATCAAGAGCTTCAAAAACAGTATATTTGTTGTACCAGAGAAACTGGAAAAGAGAAAAACATAGGATGCCAGTAATGAAAATGAGAAGTGCCAGTTTTGTCCGGATTTTCCTCAATTTTTCTCCGCAGATTCCGCATATGTACCATCACCGTATTATTTGCTCCATAATAATAGGGTTCTTCCCATATAGATTCATACAGATGCTCCGCAGAAAAGACCTGTCCGTGGTGTTTGATTAAAAGAACAAGTATGCGGTATTCGGTATTGGTCAGTTCTATTATGCATCCATTTTTGGCGACTTCTTCCGTCTGTTCATTAATGGTAAGTCCGTGATAAGAGAGCGTTTTTGAAGGTTTTTTGGATTCTGTTTTTCCTTTATATACTTGGTAACGGCGTATGAGTGCTTTTGTCCGGCTGATTAGTTCATTATAGGAAAAAGGTTTAGCAAGATAGTCATCTCCTCCGCTGGAAAACCCAAGGGTTTTATCACTGTCTTTTGTACGTGCACTCAAAAAAAGTATGGGGGCATTGCTGGTCTTGCGTATTTCCAGACAGGTCTGATAGCCATTGATTCCGGGCATCATAATGTCTAAAATAATCAAGTCAAAATCCTGTTTTTTTAATGTACCAAGAGCAGTCTGGCCGTCCTTTGCCTGAAAGGTCTCAAACCCTTCTCCTTTTAACAAAATTTCTATAATCTCCCGTATTTCCGGGTTGTCATCTACAATCAGTATCTTTGATGTATCCATAAGTTTACCTCCTGATTTCCTGAGTATATTATAGCAAAAATAAATGTAAATAAAGAAAAATTAAGGAAATATTAAGAAATAATTTGTCTTTAATTTAAGAAAAAACTGCTAAATTGTTTTCAAGAGGTGAAGAAAATGAACTGGGAGATGGCTCGTTACATCATTGCCGGTATCTGTACTACGCTTGTAAATATTGGGATTTTTTCTGTCTTGAAGTATGGTGCCGGGATGAGAATGCAGATGGCAAATATTATTTCTATTTTAGCTGCTATTGCTTTTGCATTTGTTATCAATAAAAAGTTTGTATTTCGTAAAAAAAGCAAAGATGGATTAGGGAAAGAACTTCTTAGTTTTTGTAGTATGCGGATGATTTCTATGGGAATCGAAGTACTGGGTATGTATGGCTTAACAGAATTAAGTTCTGTGCCAGACCTGGCTGCGAAGGTTGTTTTACAGATGATTGTAATTGGAATGAACTATATAATTAGCAAGTTATATATATTTCGGGAGGACAAGAGATGAAGAAATTAACCGTGATTATTCCATGTTTTAACGAAGAAGAAGCATTGCCCATTTACTATCAGGAAATGAGTAAGGTTATGGCAGAGATGCCGGAATTGGAAACAGAATTATTGTTTATCGATGATGGTTCTACAGACCGTACATTGCGGGTAATGAAAGATTTACATATCTTAGATGCAAGATGTCAATACTTATCTTTTTCAAGA
>ENA-ORMO01001661-ORMO01001661.1-human-gut-metagenome-genome-assembly--contig:-NODE-1661-length-22165-cov-3.722433_pt1 | contig 22165 bp, 10 predicted proteins | sample MGYA00242106_ERZ509001 | MGnify/ENA primary metagenome ERZ509001 (study PRJEB26280, sample SAMEA2338736) | human gut metagenome | biome: human gut; feature: human-associated habitat; material: faeces...
TCAAGAAATTAAAAAAGAAAAAAACATATTATGTGAGAGTTCGTGCCTATACCCTTTCAAATGGAAAAAAGGTGTATGGAAAGTGGAGTAGCGTAAAGAAAGTAAAAATCAAGAAATAAATAGATTGCAAGAGGAGGAAGAAAAGTATGAAAAAACGAACCAAACAATATTTCACAGCAGGAACAATCGCTGCAATGATGGTTAGTAGTTATGGCACCGGTGTTCCGACAATGGCGGCAAAGGTGACTCTGCCAAGGACAGCAAAAGTAGTTGTTGGAGCAAAAAAAGTTTTGAAGCTGAAGAACAACAAGCGGGCTGCAAAGTGGAAGGTAAGTAAAGGCAAAAAGTATGTGAAGATTGTGAAGAAGAGCAAGAAAAGCTGTACAGTAAAGGGCATTAAAAAGGGAAACGCTACCGTGCAGGCTGTAATTGGAGCAAAGAAATACAGTTGCAAGGTTAAGGTTACGGTAAAGGCGAAAAACAAGGTGGGAGAAAGCAAGAGACCAAGTGTGTCTCCTGCACCGGAGGTAAGTAAGAGACCAAGTGTGTCCCCTGCGCCAGAGAAGACAGAAATACCAGCGACAGCTTCACCGGGAGTCAACGATGGACCGGAAGGAATTGTGACGATTGTGTACGATGGAACGAATTCAGATGAAATTAAGAATGTATCGGGAAAAGTAAATGTCATTGTTAAGGAGGGAGTGACGGAGATAGGCTATCAGGCATTTGAGGAGTGTAGCGGTTTGACGAGCATCACGCTGCCGAAAAGTGTGACAAAGATAGGTAATTGTGCATTTTCGGGATGTAGCGGTTTGACAAGTATAACAATACCAGAAAGTGTGACCGAGATAGGAGACTCTGCATTTTCTTGTTGTAGTAATCTGACGAGCATTACACTACCGAAAAGTGTGACGAAGATAGGTAGCGAAGCATTTTATGGCTGTAGTGGACTGACGAGTATCACACTGCCAAATAGTGTGACGGAGATAGGAAAACTTGCATTTTGGGAATGCAGTGGACTGACAAGTATCATGATACCGGAAAGTGTGGTAGAGATAGGAGACTCTGCATTTTGGAAATGTAGTAATTTGGAAAGCATCAAAGTTGACGAAAATAATAAAGTATATGACAGTAGGGAGAATTGCAATGCAATTATTGAAAAATCCGGCAATGTGTTGATTGTAGGTTGTAAAAACACAAAAGTACCGGAAGGTGTGACGGAGATAGGAGCCTCTGCATTTGAAGATTGTAGCGGACTGGCGAGTATCATGTTACCAGATAGTGTGACAAAGATAGGTGGCGACGCATTTAGATGTTGTGGTGGACTGGCGAGTATCATGTTACCAGATAGTGTGACAGAGATAGGTTGGGGTGCATTTTATGGTTGCAGCGGATTGACGAATATCATGATACCAGAAAGTGTGACAAAGATAGGTGGTGACGCATTTAGATGTTGTAGTGGTTTGATGAATATCACGATACCGGAAAGAGTGATGGAGATAGGTGGTTATGCATTTTCGGAATGCAAAGCTTTGACGTACATCACGATACCGAAGAGTGTGATGAAGATAGGTCAGGGTGCATTTTCCTGCTGTGATAATTTGGAAAGCATCAAAGTTGACAAAAATAATAAAATATATGACAGCAGAGAGAATTGTAATGCAATTATTGAAAAATCTAGCAGTGCATTGATTGCGGGATGTAAAAATACGGAAGTACCCTCTGGAGTGACACAAATGGGAGAGCGTGCCTTTTATGGTTGTAGCGGTTTGACGAGTATCACGCTACCGGAGAGTGTGACGGAGATAGGAGAGTTTGCATTTTCTGACTGTAGTGGTCTGACAAGTATCACGCTATCAGATAGGATAACGAAGATTGGCGATGGTGTATTTTGCGGTTGCAGTCATCTGACAAGTATGGTGCTGCCAAACAGTGTGGCAGAGGTAAATAGTATGGCATTTGTAGGCTGTGATAACTTGACGAGCATAACATGGAAAGGGAAAGTTTATGGCTCTGTTAATGATTTTTTGGATTCAGGAGTGAAAATTATATGAGAAAAGGTATGGAAAATGGAGTAGCGTAAAGAAAGTAAAAATCAAGAAATAAAAAACATGATGTAAACAATTAATAGAAATCAATTGGAGTTTTGAAGGAGGAAAAAGTAATGACTATTATGAAAAAGCAACAAAAATGTTTTTTATCTGCAGTGCTTGTACTAGCTATGGTAACTACCATGGTATGGGATGTATCAACTAGAACGCCCGACTTAAATGCAGCAGAAAAAGGAGTGGCAAATCCAAGAGTGGAGTATAACGAGCGTGAAACAATTGAATTTGGACACTATCTGCAGAAAGATACAAATGGTGATGGCACGGTGGATGAAAAGGATGAAAAGCAACCAATTACATGGCAGATATTGAGCAGAAATGGGGATGACTTATTTTTGATGGCAGATAAGGCGTTGGATTGCAAGATGTACAATGAAAATAAGGTGAATGTAACTTGGGAAAGTTGTACTTTGAGAAAATGGTTAAATAGCGATTTCTTAAACACCGCATTTACTGAAACAGAGCAGAAAGGAATTATTACGACAAAAGTAGTGAATGCAGATAATGTTGAAAATGGATTAAATACGCCTGGGGGAAATGATACAGAAGATAAGATTTACTTATTATCTCTAGATGAAGTAACCAATTCATCTTATGGATTTAGAAGTGTTGGGGATGATCAGGCAAAAATTTGCGATCAGGCAAGAATTTGCGAAACAACAGATTATGCGAAAGAAAAAGGAACCTATATAAACGAAGAAAATTCGTTGCGGTGGTGGCTGCGGTCGCCTGGCTATGATAGTAGTTATGCATCTTATGTGGAGTTTACTGGTTATGGTGGCAGATACGATTGTTGTGTCGATTTTGATTTTCTTGGGGTTCGTCCTGTTTTGCATATTAAACTTTCTTCTCTTGACAATTCAAACTATAGGATGACTAAAAAGGTGGCAGTTAGTGTAAAACATTCAGTATACGATCTTATAGAGTTGGGAAATTATAGCGGGAAAGCTTTATGGTGGAGAGTGCTTTCGAGAAATGGAGAGGATGTATTTTTATTAGCTGATAGAACAGTATGTGAAAAAAACTACAATAATAAATTTGATTCGGTAACATGGGAAACATGTAATTTGAGAACGTGGTTAAATGATGAGTTTTATGATTCTGCATTTAATGCAAGTGAAAAAGTGGCGATACAGAAGACAAGATATGAGAATAAGGACAATCCATTTCATGAGTCGAAAGCCGGAAATGATACGGAAGACAAACTTACTATTTTGTCACTTGATGATATAGTAAATCCGACATATGGATTCCCTGTAAAGTATTATTGTGACACAGAAACCAGAATGGCAACAAGTTTAGATAGTGATGGTACGAGCAATTTTGGAGTATGGTGGCTAAGAACGCCTGGTGCGGATGATTATAATGCAGCAGAAGTGTATGATGAGGGATTTTCGCATGTGGATGGCACAATAGTAAATGACAACAGTTACTCTGCTCACAATGCTATTCGTCCTGCGTTACATATTAATCTTTCCGCTCTTTCATCACTGAAGAAGGTGGGAACTGTAAGTGCGGGAGAGGATGGAATAAAGTATTACGATTTGGAGGGTAAACAAATAAACGGAACTGTACCGACAGTTAAACCTGATGTGACTGCGACTCCAAAAACGACAGTAACAGTAGAGCCAACCAAGGTTCCAGATGTTACCCCAACAACAGTCCCAACCAAGGTCCCGACGGTAACTCGAACAGTAGAGCCAGTATCTATAACCAAACCAAATGCAGTTACGGGATTTAGGGCTAAATCATTCAAGGGTAAATTAAAGCTGTCTTGGAATAAAGTATCAGGTGCATCCGGGTACGTAATTAATTATTCTTTGAAATCAAATTTTAAGAAGGCAAAGAAAGTAACAATTACAAAAGTATCAACAAAAGCTAAGACGCTTAAAGGGCTTAAGAAAAAGAAGAAGTATTTTGTAAGAATTCGTGCTTATAAAAAATCTGGAAGTAAAAAGATTTATGGTAAGTGGAAAAAGATATCAAAGAAAACTAAGTAATGGAGAGGTAAAAGAAATCAATATATTTAAAATTAAGAAAGGCAAATGGTTTTGATGAGAAATGATGCGTTTGAAAAAAGAGAGCAAATACTTAAATTAAGAATGAAAGTTCTTAAGGTAGAACAAGAACGAATGGATGGTGTAAATACTCTTAGTTTGTCCGAGGTGAGGAAAAAATTGAGTTATAGAATGAATAAAAGTTGAAAATTGGGAAAAAAGTTTGAAAGCCAGTGTGATAAAATGTCATAAAAGATTGAAAGAGAGAGGAGAATAGCTATGAGAAAAAAAATGACTATTAAGAAAATGCTTTGCAGTCTATTAATATGTGCAATGATTTTATCATCGGGAGATATGATTAACATAAAAAGCAGACTAGTCAAAGCATATGCTGCAGAAAATAAACATGAAATATGGGATGGAATAATTGATACCGATTGGGAAGGGGATGGAACAAAAGAATCGCCATATTTAATATCATCGGCTGCTGAACTTGCAGGTGTTGCAGCAATATCTGAAAATGATAGCAAAAAAAATTATTATGGAAAATATTTTAAGCAAACATGTGATATTTGGTTGAATGACATAAAAAACTATTCTGAATGGGAAAATGTGAAAGATACTTTGAATGTTTGGTCGGCTATTCCGTATTTTTATGGCGACTATGATGGAGGAAACAATACTATATATGGGATGTATTGTAATTCTAACAAACATAATGGACTTTTTGGAGAATGTGAGGGGGCAGTAATAAAAAATGTCACGGTAAAAAAATCGCTTATATGTTCTGAAAAGGCAGATTATGTGGGAGGCATAGTAGCGTATGCACGAATATGGTCGTCAAGTTATTATCCAAGTTATGCACCTCCAAGTAGATCATCGTCAACTATAGATAATTGTAACTTTTATGGAAAAATTTACGCAACTGGATGTGGGGAGGTTGGAGGTATTGTTGGAGTATCATCAAGCAGTACTAATGTCAATAAAATATCAATAACAAATTGCAATAACTATGCTGAAATTGTAGGTGGAAAATCACTGGGAGGAATTGTGGGCTGTGCATCACAGGATTTTAATGATACAGAGATTAGCAATTGCGCAAATTACGGAAAATTGAAGGGAGAAGAGTATAGTTCCGGTTCAGTGGGAGGGATTGTTGGAAAACAAGTTGGTGATGACGGCGGAAAAATCACCATAGAGAAATGTGAAAACAAAAATGATGTTTCTGGTGCTATGTATGTTGGGGGAATTATTGGATATGCTTATCCTAAATTTGAATCAATATGTCAAATGTCAGAGTGTTTTAATAAAACTCAAATTAATTCAGCAAACGATAATGGCTATGCTGGAGGAATTATCGGTATATCATATGCATGTGTAGGTGGTAATACAAATGTATTGAACTGCTATAACTCTGGAAATATATTGTCAGAGGGGTATGCAGGTGGAATTGCGGGAGCATACCGGCATCAAGGTAGTTATGGTGCAGGACCTACTACTATAAAGAAGTCATATAATGGAGGAAGTATAAACGGGAAAAAAACAGGTGGAATTATAACAGTAACGGCAAATTCAAGTTTTACAGATAATTATTACATAAATGCAGAGTATACTGAAAAAAATAATGCGGGAAAGGGTTTGTCGGTCACTCAGATGAAGGATAAAGGTAATTACGGTGGCTTTGATTTTAATAATGTATGGAAGATGGGGACGGAGTTCCCAGCCTTATTATGGCAAACAGAAGAAGAGTATGAAGCAGACGATACGGTTGTGGACGACTATATGGTCGAACAGGTAAAAAAATACACATCCGATGATATATATACGCAATATGATAAGATTATGAACTCGGGCTATTCCGCAGAGTTAAAGTTTAAGCAATTAAACGATTTTTTTAGAACGAATGGTTTAGTGGACGCCAAAGAAGGAATTGAATATTTAAGTAATACAACATCACACCGGAATAGTTATAGGTATTTAACGACAAATGAAGTATATTGTGCGTTTAATTTTTGGGAATGGTTATATTCAGATTCGGCTACTGGCGCAAGAGGACTTTTGTATGCGGATGGATTGATTTTAAATGGTGAAGTGTTTGATTATGCAGATGTAAGTACATATTCAGAAAATGACTATCCGGGGGTAAAGAAAAATAAAGAGATGCTTAGGCAGTTTATGTGTCATGATGTTCCCAAAGTTGAAGTTTTTGAAAATGCAAATAAAACTGCTAAGTATTTTAAGAATCTGCTGAAACTCAATAATATTGTTGAAACGGAAGAAATGGAAAGTTTGATGAATCAAATTTTAGTTTGTGATTCAGAATCAAAATTGAAGGAATTTCAGGCAGAGTTCATAAAAAAATATGTCGTACCAAAAGAAAAGAATGTGATAAATCTAGATGGTGAACTTTTTTCAGAAGCTCTTGGTTATGCTTCAAATATCATTTCTTTTACTGGTGCGACCGCGAATGATATCCTTGGAATACTAAATTTATCAAAGGAAATGGAAACATATAAGACATATAGCAATTTTTTGACTACTATATATGAAAATAAGGATGTATCATTTGAAATGCGGTTGGCAGCGTATTCGTTGCTAAATGAAATTAAGAATGGCTATATGAATAAACTTAAAAGTATATTGTCAAATTGCATTAGTTTAGAAAAGGGAATAATGAAAATTGATGAGACCGTATTTAGAGAATTTATAGGTGAAGGTGGTGAACTGTTTTTAGAGGCAGTAGGAACGCTTAAATTGGCAACTTTCATTTCAAATATCGTAGTTGACACAGGCGATTTTGTGAAACAGGCAGCGTATACACAAGGATATGCAGAACTTGCAACTCTATATAGTCTTAAGCTAAAAGAGGATAAAACAAAATTTCAGAGTGCAAAAACAGCTGCTAATGCGTGGGAATTTTTTGAAGATTATACAATGCTTTGGGCTTTAAGGTATCAGGGGGAACAACAATACTTAAAGATGAACACCATAAAAATGTTTCTATTTGAAAAGGTGAAAACATTTAACTATGATATGAAAGAGGAAGTGGTAAATGATACATTATCACAGTTAAACACAAGAAAATTTGAATTTTCTGATAAATATTCTGTACCAAAGTCAATTATGTATAATAAGAAGTCGGTAATTAATTGTCCTGTAGATGTTGAGATAAGTACAAAAGACGGGAAAATAATTGAGGTATTACGCGATGGAATTGAAAGTGATACGACAAATGAATATGGGAGATTTGCAGTTGTATATCAGCCATACAGTGGTGAATATGCAAAGGTTATATGCCAAAGTACAGATGAAGAACTTATTATTAAGGCAACCGCTATATCTGATGGATTGGTAGATTGGCAGATGTCTACAAACCAAGAGGGGGAATGTGTGGTTTACAGTTTTGACAAAGAATATGTTGCAAAAGGAGATGTTGTTGAAACTACCAGTAAAATAGATAATGAATCGACTTATGCTATACGAAAAAACGGAGAGAATACAGTATGTAAGTTTGTTGAACAGAAAACAAATGATTATATTGCCGTTAAAAGTTTGATGATAAAGTCGAATTCAATTAATATGAATGTTGGTGAATATCAAGTTGCGCGAATCAGTGTGTTGCCTAAGAATGCAACAAATAAAGATGTTAAGTGGCGTTCTTCGGATGAAAATATTGTGACTGTTAAAAATGGAGTTATTTACGCTAAAGGGGTAGGACAGGCCAATATATATGCAAGAGCAATAGAGTCCAACGATATTCAAAAAGAAATATCCGTAACTGTTAAGAAAATACAAGAGGAGGCAGCAAGCACACCAACACCATTGCCGACAGTAGAACCGACAGTAGAACCGACAGTAGAACCAACAGTAGAACCAACAGTAGAACCAACTGTAAAACCAACTGTAAAACCGGAATTTACAGAGGCACCGACTGTGAAACATAAAGCTTTATCGTCTCAAATATCTACCAGCAATGCCATGAAGAAAGAGCATCAGAAAATGAAAAAGAACACAGATATTAAAGTGGGTGATATCGTAACGCGAAAGAAAATGAAATACAAAGTTACGAAAGTAGATGCTGCTGGTGCTGGGGAAGTTATTTTGATTAAAGTAAAGAAAAGAAGGAGTGATAGGAAGTTTAAATCGTTAAAAATTGATAATTATATCAAGATTAATGGTAAATTGTTTAAAATAACAGCTATAAGTGCAAGAGTGTTGTGTAGATATAAGTATTTGAAAAAAATAACTATAGGCGGGAATATAACTACAATTGGTAAGAAAGCATTTTATCAATGCACTAAATTAAAAAAAATAGTGATACATTCTACAAAGTTGAAATCGGTTGGAATCAAGGCAATAAGAGGAATTAATAAGAGAGCTAGGATTAAGATTCCGAAAAAGAGTTTAAAACCATATAAAAAAATATTTAGGCCTAAGGTCGGGTATAGAAGGAGTATGAAAATAAAAAAATAAACATGAATTATTTGAAACTAGAGTTTTTTCTTATTTCATAAGGAGGCTGATATTATGAAAAACAAATTTGTTAAAGTGACCTTGATCGCATTGTTATTTGTAACGGTTGTGTGTACTACAAAATCAGTATGCTACGCCATATCAACAAGTCAGGTAAGCGGTAAATTGAATTCATTGATCTCACAGTATGAGAATAAAAACAGCTGGCCGTCTTCTTATGGGGCGCAGTGTTATTCCTTTGCACACTTTGTTTTCAACTCTGTGTTTTCTCGTAGTGGAACAGTGGGCTCATATTCGAAAGGGACAGAGTATAAATTTAATTCGCCGGCTAAAGACATTAATGTTATAGGAACAGTAGCACCAGGATGTTCCTTAGACAGCATGAGTAATTTGCTGAGAAAAGCAGCACCGGGAGATTATGTACAGCTAAAAAGAAGAAAAAGTGGAGGACCACATTCGCTGATTGTTGTTGGGATAAATCAATCAAATAGTACAATTGAAATTTTTGATGCAAATACAGATGGAAGAAACACAGTAAAACATTATTATAAATCGTTTTCAACATTTTACAATGAAAATTCTGGGATGTCAGTATATCGATATGCAGGTCATACTGTAAGTTCAGGATGTAATTGTTCGACATCTTATGCAGGGGAGTATTATGTGTCTACAAGCAGTATGCCGTTGACAATGAGGAGCGGTCATGGTTCCGGTTATTCTTCGGTTGCATCAATACCAAAAGGCCAAACGGTTTATGTAAGTAAAGCAGATGGAGCTTGGGCACATGTTAGTTGGAATGGTATAAGTGGTTTCTGCAGTCTACAGTATTTAACTCGAAAGGCTACAATTAAAAATCCGGTAGGAGTACTAGATAGTGTTGTTGATAAAATGAATGAGATTCGAGTGGCGGGATGGGCATTTGATGGAGATGATTCAAGCCGTTCAATTGCAGTTCATGTGTATATTGGAGGTCCTGCGGGGTCAAGTGGTGCAGAAGGATTTGCAATTCAAGCGAATCAGTATAGAGCCGATGTAAACAAAGCATATGGGATAACGGGAAATCACGGATATTCTGCAACGCTAAGTACCACGAAAACAGGAAATCAGACAGTATATGTATATGGAATTAACATAGGCTCCGGACAAAATACATTATTACAACAAAAGAATGTATATATAAGTAATGATACACAAAAGCCGACAATTTCAAATATACAAGTATCGGATATAACAACTACAGGATATACAGTTACTTGCACAGTGTCAGATAATAAGGGCGTTACCAGTGTCAAATTTCCATCTTGGTTACGTGAGCAAACAGGTAATAATGCAAAGTGGTTTGATGGTAAAATATCTGGGAATAAGGCAAGTTGTCGAGTTAGCGTATTAGATTTGGGAAATAAGAAAGGTGTATATTATACTCATATTTATGCCTATGATAAAAAAGGTAATCAAGTATCTGCTCCAATCAATCCGGTTTCGATCGATGCTAAGGATATAACAGAATATGAACCGGTAGATTTGGGTGATGATTTTACAGCTTACATAATGATAAGTTCACGCAACAAAGTAATTTCTGCTTCTGATACGGGAGATAATGTTGTAAGTAAGGCAGATACAAAAAGCAGTTCACAGCGATGGCGTTTTATTAAAAATAGTGATGGTACATATAGAATTAGTAATAAATTGAATGGAAAATGCTTGGATGTATATGGTGCTAAGTCTGCATCTAAAACAAATGTTCAAGTTTATGAGCCAAATACTTCGGATGCACAAAAATGGTATATATATAGAGCTGAATATGGACAATATTGGCTGAGACCAAAATGCAGCAAATCGTGTGTCCTTGATTTGGATGGATATAATCAGGCAGATAATGCCAATATACAGATATATACTTTTAATGCGTCTTCAGCCCAAGGTTTTGTTATCGTGGATGATAAAAAACTAAGTGAACGAAAAAGTGTGAATTTAGGAGATGAGTTTTATGCTAAAATAGAAAGTGAATGGGATTCAAGGATTATATCGGTTGATAAGAATAGTGGTAATGCAATAAGCAAAGCGGATGAAAAAAATGCGGGGATGTTTTGGAAGTTTAAGCAAATGAGTGATGGTTGTTATATTATTACATCACAGTGTAATGAAAAAGTACTAGAGGTAGAGAATGAAAAAAATTCAGATAATCAAAATGTTTGTACAGGAATGGCTAGTAGTGTAAACGGACAAAAATGGCGATTGTATGAAGCGGGAGGTGGATGTTATTATTTCTCACCGTTAAGTAGTGAAAATAAGGTTATGACATTGGCTGATTATGCTTCTTTAGATACAACTAATATAGTAATTCGCCAACTTGTTACAACCATGGATCAACGCTTTAAAATTGTAAAATGTTCTCATCAATGGAAGAATATAGAAACAGTTAAAGCATCTTGTGTAACGGATGGCTATAATATAAAACAATGTTCTTTCTGCAATAAAATAGAAAAAGAAGTGGTGGCGAAAACAGGACATAAAATTGTCTTTGACAATGCAATAGAAGCAACAGACAAACGGGAAGGTTTGACGGAAGGAACGCACTGTGGTATTTGTGGTGTAGTACTGATCCCACAGAAGACGATTCCAATGTTAATACCGAAGCCTACGGCAACGGCAGAACCTACGGCAACAGCAGAACCTACGGCAACAGCTGTACCAACACAAACGCCGAATATGTCTACACCAACGCCTATTGTACCGGTACATACATTAGAGCCTAAAACAAATTCTGATGAAAATACTATATTGTCAGATGCTTTTTTTAAGGATTTGAATGGAACAACATATAAGATATTAACAAAAAATACAGTTGCTTATGAAAAACCAATTAATAGTGCTATTACCAAAGTAGTTATACCGAAAACTATTTTCATTAAAGGGAAAAAATATGATGTGGTAGCAATTTCAAAATATGCTTTCTCTAAATGTAGCAATTTTAAATATGTCTCTATTGGAGAAAACATAAAGGTAATTGGGAAAAGGGCATTTTATAAATGTAAGAATTTGAAACGGATAGTAATAAAATCAACAAAACTAACAAGTACCGCAATTGGGTCAAAAGCATTTTATGGTATTTCAAAAAAAGCAAAGATTAAAGTGCCAAAAAATAAGATAAAGGCATATAAAAAGCTACTTAGGTTAAAAGGAATTTCACGAAAAGCCAAACTAACCCACTAATAAAACTATTTTACATAATATCAACTGAGGCGTTGCTCGTAAGAGTGGCGTCTCTTCTTACGTTAAAAATTAGGAAAAAATATATTGGTGGTTTATGTTATGCTTATTAGTATGGAATATGCTACTCAGGAGAATATTAGTGGTGAAATATATACAGTCGGCAAATTGACAAAAATTAAAACTAATGTATATAATATCATAAAGAATGAGTGCAAAAAAATTGTAAATGGATTCAAATAACGTAGTAAAGAGGTGTGCCATGAGTATTAAAAGAAAGAAGCAACTATCAATAATCCTAATTTTATCGGTTATTTCTGCACTTATGTTCTCACAGCCTGTGAAGGCATCGGATGACAATTTTGAAAACGATTGGAAATATCTTTGTGATTGGGTAGATTGGGATGGAGAGAAATTAGTAAATCGCAGTTTGGAAATGTATCAGATGAAATCTTATGATGAGATAGAAATAACCCCCATGACTCTGCAGCGAGTAAATGGTGTGACCAGGATGAAGGTTAAGGTTGTTAATCATTCAAAAAAGGATTATGAAAATTTAAAAATTTCAATAGGGGTATCGAATGGGTATAATGATTACATGTACAATTGTTTTATTGCTGAAATAGGTGAATTATTAAGCGGTGAATCATGGATTTCTACTAACATGGCGATGAATTGGACGACAAGTGTTTATGATGAAGATACTGCCATATTTGCAAAAAGCTGGTTTGTGAATTACATATCAGAAAAGGGAGAAAAAAGTGATAAAACAAAAGATTTACCGTCAACATATTATGATTACCAAAGACGTGTAGACTGGGTGGAGAAAATCGCAGAGGATACATGGATGAATTGCTCGCCCAACATAATTCGTTCCAGAATCATGGGAGGATTCAAATTTGAAGATATGGTGGTTTTGTATCGAAACAAACAAATTAATATTACTGCGAAAGTTACAAATGTTACAAACAAGGAATTACCAATGGTTGTATTTGATTTGTATTTTGTCAATAAAGAGGGAAAAGAAATCATTACTTATGGAGGTATTCTGCAATCAACAAAATCAGGGCAGACAGTAGAACTTGTAGCATCGGCAACATTGGATCATGCACTATATGCGTATGATTGGTGTGCGACAAATTGGGCAAGTAAAAATCCGGAAGATAAAAATACTTATTTTAGTGATGAAATTTGGCAGGATACAAATCCTTTTCCGATAACAGAGCCTTTGCCAGAGAAAAAAGAATTTATAAAAAAATATAATTGGTTTTCAGGTTCAGATGCTTCTGGTTTATCAAACAATTCACCGGATATGTATAAAAGTTTTTCGGATCATAGCAGATGGTGGTCATTTGACGATGTAAAAACAGATTTAATAAATGGTCAATTGTCGACGGTGATTCGAATGAAAAATGAATCAAATCGTTCTCAGCGTCCAACAAAACCATTGATTGCTTTTTACGATAAAGATGGAAATTTGCTTGGAAAGGAGTATGGTGAATGGTTCCATGAATTAAAGCCGGGAGATACGCAAAATATCATTTGCTCATGGATAAATAGAGATATATTGTCGGCATATTCGTACCGGATTCTTGAATGGGAGGAAAAAGTGGATCAACGGGAGTATTTTCCGGATGGGAATAACGCTGAAGAAACGCAGACGCCAACACAAGCGCCAACACAAGCGCCGACACAAGCACCGACGCAGACACCAACACAGACGCCGACACAGACACCGACACAAGCACCAACGCAGACACCGACACAAGCACCAACGCAGACACCAGTGCAGACACCGACACAAGTACCCTCGTTTTCATTTGAAAAAAGCAAGGTAGATAGAGTGAAGGCAAGTTGTACTAGCAGCAATAAGATAAAATTGGTATGGAAATCTTTTACCGGTGCTGTGAAGTATGAGGTGTTCCGAAGCAGTAGTTTGAAAGGAACATATCAAAAAGTTGGAAGTGTTTTAGGAGAAAAACATACGTATCTGGATCGTTTTGTAAAGAAAAATAATAAGTATTATTATAAAGTTATTCCGGTTTTTAGTCAGGGGAAGGGTAAAAAGAAGTATGCCAAAATAGTTGAGGCAAAAACATATGCTTATAATCAACCACAAATTGTTGTGAAAAAAAAGCAGACGAAAACGGGAAAACGGTATTTGGAAATCAAGTTTTTGAAGTATGAAGGAAAGTATGCAGATATTTATATGGGTGAGCAAAAAAAATATAAAAAACTGAAATTTAAGAAGAGGATGATTAGGAAGAATAAAGGACGGTATCGTTTTCTTTATACAAGTTCAGGGCATATTGTCTACATAAAAACAAGAACTTATTCAGGGAACAATAAAAAAAGTCCATGGTCCAAGGCTTATAAAATTAAATTATAAAAGGTGAATTAATATGATGCAAACAAAAAGATGTAATCGGCTTGATGATTTCTTGATGAAAAAAATGCTAAATAGTGAAAAAAATTATTTTTCAGATGAAGAACGTTATCAGGCATATCGAAATTTTTTAAGATTAACAACAAAAGAGGGGAAACGAATTGCGGCAACGCAAACGATAAAAAAGTGGTTTGGAATAGGTGGAATAAAGAGACCGAATCGCGAAGGATTATTTAAAATTGGTTTTGATTTACGGCTTTCCGTTAAAGAAATGGAAGAGTTGTTTGTTTATGTAATGCGCGAACCTGGTTTTCAGGTCAATGATTATCGTGAGATGATTTTTTTGTATGGATTTTATCACCAGATAACATATGATGATTGCATAAATATGATAGATTATTTGGAAAAGTCTCTGCCAGGCAATCTTTCCATCAGACAACATAATTGTACAAATGATATTTGGGAAGAATACGGTAAAAACTGTGAATTGGATGCGGATGATTTTTTGCAATGGATGTTAGAGAGAAGCGAGGATTTTAAAGGGTATAGTAAAACTGTTTTGGATTATTTTAGAACAATTAAGGAAGAAATAATTTCGGAAATAAAAATGGATGCCAAGGATTATTTGGAAACCTTACTTGCGGAAACTTCGTTTGAATTCTGGGAAGAAAAGTGGCATATGAATCCTGAAAATCGAAAGAAAACGATTCCAAGGTATTTAAAAAGCAAGTATTGTAAAAAAAATGATAATCTTTCAAAACAAATAAAAGAGACAATTTTTGAGTTGGTGGAAATCTCAAACATTTCATTAAATTCAAATACAGAACTTTTAGCGGAGATGTATACGGATTTGAAACAGCGAATGAAATTGGATAACAAAAGACGGGTTCATAGTGAAGTGCGACTTATGGATGATAAGTATTTATCCGATTTGCTTAATGTTGGTGTGCAAAAGGAAAAGTTAATGAAATTAATTGTAACTCCTAATCTTGAGAATCGGGATAAATTGATAAAAGAACAACAACGAAGATGTTCATTGATAACAAGACAGGATATTCTGCCTCTTATATTATGTTTATCGCAAAAACGTTATGCAAGACGTATGGAGAGCGAAAATTATGATGCAAAAAAGGCAAAAAAAGAGTTTGTCGATTTTGCAAATCATATTTTAAATGCTTGCAAGATGGCCCCTGTAGAAGAAGAAAAATATGAATTGGATGGGGTGTTATGTGGATGTTTTCAAAAGGATGAAATGTATTCTTTAGCAGATGTTTTGGAACAATATTTGGATGCGGAGAATGGTGATGATGAGTGAATATGAAGGCTATTGGCTAAAAAAAGGTACAGTCCTAAATAAAAAATATGAAATTTTAGATGTGATTGATGAGGGCGGCATGGGAATTGTCTATTTGGGATATGATAAGGTGCTTCAACAGCAGGTGTCTATTAAGGAGTTTTTCCCGCGTCGTTTTGCAATGAGAATGAGTGGTGAGAAAAAAGTCGTCGTCTACAAAGGTCGCTCTGGTGAGTTATTTTCTATCGGATTGGAAAAATTTATAAATGAAGCAAGGATATTGGCTCGTTTTGACTCTCTGGACAGCATAGTTATGGTAAAAGATTTTTTCTATGAAAATCAAACGGCTTATATGGTGATGGAGCGGATTAAAGGTCAAAATGTGAAACAGTTTGTGGAGAGTCAGGGACCGATGGAGCCGGAGCATGTGTTAGCGATTATGAAACCGATTCTTTACTCGGTAGGGGAAATCCATAAAGAAGGATTGCTACATAGAGACATTTCACCGGATAATATTGTATTAACACCGGACAACAAAGGTGTGTTGATTGATTTTGGCGCAGCCAGATTTTCGGAAACACAAGATAATAAGACCATGACAGTCTTTTTTAAGCGAGGTTATTCGGCAGAGGAACAGTATGTAGAGAAATCTCACAAGGGTGCTTATACCGATGTTTATGGGGCTTGTGCAACAATGTATTTTATGCTTACTGGTATAAGACCGGATGAGTCGGTGAAGAGATTGATTCGTGACCAGGTTGTACCGCTTTGGCGTTTTAAGGATATTGGTTTGAAGCGCTATAAAGAACAGGTGATTATGAGGGGGATGGCGGTAGATGCAAAAAAAAGATATTCTTCTATGGATGAATTGTGTGCGGCATTGTATTCGAATGGAAAATCTACTGGTAAATGGGTTAAGTATGGTGGCATCGTCTGTCTGCTTGCAGCATGTGCCGCTACTGCGATAGCGCAATGCAGTTTCTTTGAGAAAGAGGATACAACAACTGAAAAATCATCATCCGCTCGTGTAATAGCCACCACCAAACCGGTTAATAAAACTTATGCACCAAGCCCTATACCAACAAGGCAGACATACAGAATGTGTAATGTCATAGGTTTAAAACAGAGCAAAGCAATAAAAAAACTGCATACCCTTAATGCAAACTTAAAAATAAAAGTTCGATGGAAAATAAGTTCTAAAAAAAATAAAGGCAAGGTAGTTTCGCAAAAAATACATAGTAAAAAAGTCTTGTTTTGCGATCAAAGTTATACGCAGGTGCTTACGATAGGAAAAGGTCCAAAGCGTAAGATTGTAGTAAAAACGACTCCGAAACCAACGACAAAACCGGTCAAAAAGAAAGAACATGATAAATTTGATGGACGTCTTCCATGGTAGGAGTTGAGAAACATTTGCCTATCTACCAAAACGATGTTATAATTATCATAATCTTGTAATTATGCCACGGAGGGAGGAGTAACAGAAAGCGGTAACAAGGGAAAATACAAGTTTAGAGATTCCGGGAAATGAAATTTTATTAGGGAGGATATTAAATGAATAGAAGATTAACAAAAGCATTTATTGGCGCGTTAAGTTTTGCTGCAGCACTTTCAACAGCAGTTGTATGTAACGCAAGTGATGCTCAGGCGAAAAAAGCCAGTGTAAAGAAAGTGACAGCATCCGCACCATCAGGAAAAAAAGTATATGTGGCAAAAGGTAAAAAAGTTAAAATTACAACGACCGTAAAGGTAAAACCGAATAAGAAAGCAAATAAAAAAGTCACTTATAAATCGGCAAACAAAAAGATTGCTACGGTATCAGCAAAAGGTGTTGTAAAGGGTGTAAAAGCGGGAAAAACAAAAATCACGATTACATCAAAGAAGAACAAGAAAAAGAAAACCGTATTAAAAGTTTATGTAAAAAAAGCGGCTGTTAAAAAGGTAAAGATTAACAGCAAGAATTTTGTTTTGTCGGCGGGCGGAACAAAAAAACTGACAGCAAAAGTAACACCTAAGAAAAATGTTTACAAGAAAGTTGTTTGGACAAGTTCCAAAAAAAAAGTGGCTACTGTGACATCAAAAGGTGTTGTTAAAGGACTTTCGGAAGGAACCGCAAAAATTACGGCATCGGCAGTTGACGGAAGTAAGAAAAAGGCTAGTGTCACTGTTAAAGTCGGTGCTGGGATTGCGAGTGTTTCTGCAGTGAGAAAAAATGTGATTCGTGTTATTCTGACTGGGAAAAAAGCATTATCCGCAGCTGATTTTCAGGTTCAGACCCGTTCCGGTGCTTCGTCTACGAAATATTTAACCAAGCATGTGGAAAGCGTGACAACAAATGATCAGAAGATTTATGATATTACATTAAAAGAGCAGGTATATGCGACAGATTATTTGAAAGTGACAATTTCTGCTCTGGCAACGAATAAATCGGTTGAAATCTATATTGACAATATTTCAGGATATGGAGATGCAGGAAATACAGAGGTTTCTTATGTCGAATTCAATAAAGACAGAAAAGACCGCTACAGCAACAATTTTGGAATTGGCAATTCCAATGCAGTAGGGACGATTACGTATACCTCACTGACAGGACTTCCATCAGGCTTGAAAGCTTATTTTAGCGAGGATAAGACAGAAGTTTTAGTACGAGGTAAATTTGCTAATATCGAGCGTGGAACGACGGCTGTTTTGAGTGGATATGATGAAAAGGGAACCGTATTTACAAAGAAAATTATCTTTGTTGTAGGTTCTGATACTCAGATTGTTACTGTAACGGAGCCTGTTTCAACGGAAGTGGCATATCGTCCGAATGACCCAAAAACAATTCAAAATGAAGAAAGTGGTTTTAATATTTATTCTTCGAATATCCGCGAAAAAGTACATGTAGCCGGAGGAAGCGGAGACTACTCATATGACGTGACATATAACGGAAAAAGCCTGTCTGAACTGCGTTATGACAAAGACTACAATCTGGTTGCAATTAATCCGGGAACCTACAGATTTGATGTAATGGTGACGGATGACAATAATGAATCATTGAAAGCAAGTGATGCGGTTACCTTTAATTTTGTTGCCGGTGTTACCATATCCGGTAAGGTTGTAGATGCGGCAGGTCAGCCTGTTAAATACGGTTATGTGACCGGTTTTACTAAAGCAGATGAGTATGGAAGATATGGTTCATTCTATGTAAGGACAGAAAAAGACGGAACATATGTAGCCAGAACATTGCCGGGTGACTATTATACCTATACCGGAGATAGATATTACGGTGGTAATGCCTATGATTATTCGGTTGGAAATATGTTCTATGCAAATGCAGTGAAAAACTTTAAACTTCCGGTATACAAGGTGAATGTTGCAACCAATATTGCCGGAGCAGCTGGATATTCTGTATCGCATCTGAATGTGATTAGTTCCTATGGAGTAACATACCGCGTCTCTGATTATGATGACAGTTATGATGCGGATCATTCCATGTTTGTATATCTGCCGGCTGGAAGTTATGAAGTAGTAACATATGATTATGATTCCAGTGATAATGACATTACCGCTTATGGAAAAGTTGAGGAAAGCACCGAAGGAACATTTAAAGAGTATCGTCTTTCGAATTCTTTGGGAGATTACAAAGTATCCGGAAACTTTACTGTAAATGGAAACAGCACCGTTGTATTGAATGCAGAAAAGAAAGCGGAGCAAGAGGGGTAATGAAGAAGAGGTAATGAAAAAAAGATAGTTTAAAATTTCCCGGAATCTCTAAGCTTGTATGGAAAATTCAAGCAAAAAATAATAGGAAGAATGCAGTATGCAGAAAAAAAGAATTTTGTGCACATCGGCGGCACTGCTTGCGGCGATTTCTTTGATTATGCCAAATCAGGGATATGCAAAAGCGAAAAAGCCGGTACTAAGTAAAAAGAAACTTACAATGAGCGTGGGCGAAAGTAAGACACTGAAAGTGAAGAACACGAAGAAAAAGGTAAAATGGTCTTCCGGTAAAAAAAGTGTTGCAAGCGTTTCAAAAAAAGGCAGGGTAAAAGCAAAGAAAAAAGGAACGGCAGTTATTACGGCAAAGGTTGCTAAGACTAAATTAAAATGCAGGGTTACGGTTAAGGCAAAGGCGTCAAAGAAGAATACGGCGCAGAATACGAAACCGAGTAATCCATCAAACAATACGCCAAACCAGAATTTGCAGGATCAAACGAAAAGCATGTCGATTACATCGTTTCGGATTTTGAATTCAACGATGGTAGAAGTTGTATTAAGTGAAGCTCAACAGCTTCCGGCTTCTGCATTTACGGTTATGATGAAAGAATATTCTTCCGGAAAATATAATCATAAATGTGCGGTTACTAAGATTTCTACATCCGACCAGAAAATGTATACGCTGACCATTGATAATGAAGATTATATTAGAAAAGGCTTTACTGTAAAGATTTCTGTTATGACAATGACCGGAGAATTGTCAAAAGAAGCGGTTTATACGGGGATAAGTTCAGGCAGTTATATACCGGAAACCATCTATACATATGAAGTGGGAGATAAGGTGTCTGAGTATTGTTATCTTGAAACGGAAACAGCAGGATACCTCAATGTAAAATCGGTTCAGGTTCCGGATGGTATTACTTATCATTATGAGAAAAGTGAAGTCGATGGATACTGTCTTAATTTCTCCGGACAGCCAACAAAGGCAGGCATATATCCATATCAGATTCAATATGAGGATGAACTGGGATGTCAGTATACATATAAAACAACATGGATAATCGGAGACAATAATACACTCGTGGCAAGTATGGAGGATTCTTATCTTTTATATACAAAAGGAAATGTGTATCAGGCATCAAACCCGATTGAAGTTGCGGGAGGAAGCGGAAGTTATACATTTGAAATTGCAGATAACTCGGATCCTGGTGCATACATTGATGAGGATTATTATTCAGATGATACTGATGAGGCTGCTAGAATTGGATTTCACAATAGTACGCCAGGGAATAAAACCGTGTATGTAAAAGTGACGGATACAAAAGATACGGCGAAGTCGGTTGTTGTTAAATGGCAGATTCATGTGAAAAATACGTTCCGGATTATATGTAATGTTTTAGATTCCGCCGGAGGGACATATAAACAGGCGCGTTCTATGATGCTATATGGAAAAGAACCAAATAATTATCGAACCAAATTTTATGCAGAATATGATTCATCAAAGGAGCAATGGTATGCAGATGTAATTGAGGGAACTTATTCTGTAGAAATGTCAGGAGAAAGTGCCAGTGAGGTATTAGAAGAAAACTGCATTATTACAAAGGCAGAGGAAAAAACATTTGTTTTGAAAAATATCTATCCGGTTGAAATTACATCAGCAGACGATTTATCAGGTGTTTTCTGGTATGATGAAGAGGGTGGTTCGCAGATCGGAAGAGGATCTTTGCTGTATTTACCGAAGGGGACTTATTATCTCATAGGAAAAGCTATTAATGGAATGGAAGTAATCAGCCAGAGTATATCATTTCAGATTGTGGACAGTAAAGTTGCCGTAAAAGCAGAGAATTTAAAAAAGAGTAACATGCTGAGTGGAACAATCACTTTGGATCAAGCGGTTCAAGTGTCTTTAAAGGCTGGAAACTCTCAAATTTACAATTATTATAAATTTGTTCCGGAAGAAAGTGGAACATATGCTTTTTATTCGGAGTCGTCATACGATACATATGGACAGCTTTTGGGAGCGGATTATGAATTGCTTGCAAACAATGATGATAGTGGTACAAATGAAAATTTCAGGATCATTTATTCGTGCGAGGCCGGTAAAACATATCATATTGGAATTCGTGCATATGACGCTTATGCCAATGGAAAGAATGCTGAACTTTATGTGGAAAAGACAGATGAAGATGCAGTGTCTTATCACGGTATCTATCTGGAACGATATAATAGAAAACCGAAAAGTGACGGGAAGTATTATCAGATTTTTCTATACCACGACAAATACTATATGGCAGAAGAAATCAATGCAGATGAGTGCCGCGAGTTAAAAGAAGGAGAAAATAGCGTGCTGAAGACATATGTGGATGCAGGCGCACCGCTCCTTTTGCGCGATGAGCTGACAGAACTTAGGCAAAGTGATTTTCATGGGATTCTTCTTGCGGCAGGCGTTTATCTTCTGATGCTGGAGCTTGGGTTTGTGTTAAATGCGGTAGATACATGGATGCTCCAGAAAATGGGACAGAATATTATTTACAAGATGAGAGAAGAAGTATTCGCTCATATTCATAGTTTGTCGCTGAATTTCTTTAATACAACTCCGGTCGGAAAACTTGTCACGCGTGTTTCAAACGATACCGAAGCAATCAACGAGCTGTTTTCGACGATCCTTGTGAAGCTGTTTAAAAATATTGTGAAGATTATCGGCTATGCCGTTGTTATGCTTTCCATTGATGTGCGGATGGCGGGAATCTCATTTCTGCTTTTACCGCTTGTTACGGTACTTACGTTTGTATTCCGATTTTTGTCAAGAAAGGCATACCAGATTACAAGAAATAAAATTACAGAACTGAATACATTTCTGTCAGAGCATATTTCCGGTATGAAGCTGATCCAGATTTTCGCGAGGGAAGAAGAACGATATCGGAAGTTTGAAAAGAAATCGTATGAGCTGTACCGGGCAAACTGGCGTGAGACGATGACATTTGCTGTATTTCGGCCATCG
>ENA-ORMO01001667-ORMO01001667.1-human-gut-metagenome-genome-assembly--contig:-NODE-1667-length-22105-cov-16.820136_pt1 | contig 22105 bp, 14 predicted proteins | sample MGYA00242106_ERZ509001 | MGnify/ENA primary metagenome ERZ509001 (study PRJEB26280, sample SAMEA2338736) | human gut metagenome | biome: human gut; feature: human-associated habitat; material: faeces...
TGTTGATTCTGCCAAAACGGAGATGGTCGGCAATCACAAAGGCGTCCACCCAGTCGTTCTTTGGCAGGTCAGAATAGGCTTCCTTGAACTTCCGCACCTGCTTGGGATTCAGAACATGGATTTTCCTCTGAAACCGCCCCAGGCTGCCATCCTCACGAAGAGCGTAGACCAAGCTGTCCCCGTAGATGGAGGTGGCCTCCAGGCCAATCACCACATCGCTGAGCTGCATGGAACGAAGTGCCGACACGATTCTCTCTGACAACAGCTTAGCACCGCCAAGATTGTTTTGCACAGAGAAATTGGAGTGCTTGCTGCCGTCCGGCTTCATCAGGTAGGCCACATTGTTCTTGCTGCTCACATCAATGCCAACGAATAGTGGATTCACAATTTTCACCTCCCCATGTGGAGATTTCAGGCCAGCAGGCTTTGAGATACCCATGATAACCGGAGCATCCTCACCCTTGCTTATTAGAATCATTCCAGAGTTGGTCAATGCGATAGCCCTCACTGCCAACAGGGCGACCTTATCTCTGGCAAACAGCCAATGAGTTTGCAGCTAACTTCCGGCTCAGGGGAACAGACTCAAACTGAAGTAGCCTTTTGGCTCAACTGGAGATGATAGAACTTGACCCTGCTGTCCTACAGCTATTGTATCACGGGCATCTCAGAGCCTGCTGATACCTGAAATATTTGCTTTGAAACTTATTATACAAGGTCATGATCTGAGAGATGAATTTCTGTTTGTTCTCAACGGTCTGCCAGAGGTAGGCGTCAAACGTCCCTTCGGTCACATAGCGGCAGACATGAACGAGCTTGTTCTGATTGCCCTGACGCTCGATGCGGCCTTTTCGCTGCGTGAGATCACGGGGACGCCACGGGCAATCCAAATCGTGAAGTGCGACCAAACGATCCTGCACGTTGGTGCCCGCGCCCATCTTGGCCGTGCTGCCCATCAGGACGCGCACCTGACCGCTGCGTACCTTTGCGAACAGTTCCCGCTTTTTGACCTCCGTATTGGCATCGTGGATGAACGCGATCTGCTCCGGGGGCATACCGGCGTCAATGAGCTTTTGACGCACATCCTCATAGACCGTGAACGGCGTTTCCGTGCTTTCCTCCAATGAAATCGCGCTCTCCAGCGCATGAATTTCCGGGCTGTCCAGCGTACCGGGGGAAGCCTTTGCCGCCCGCTGCGAGGGCGTGGTCTTTGGCGTAGAAATGTCGCAAAACACAAGCTGTGTCAGTTTTTCCTCCTCGCCGTCGCGCCAGTATTGGAGAATGTTCGCCACGCACTGATTGACCTTGGTGGTTTCCTCGTCGGGGAGCATGGGATTGATGATGCGCTGGTCAAGCCCCAGCTTGCGTCCGTCCGAGGTGATTTTGAGCATATTGTCCACATCCGGGCTGACCGCACCGCTGTGTACCTTGGACGCTCGTTCCGAGAGGGCTTTCACCATGTCCTGCTGGATCTGCGTGGGTTTGGTGGCGATGGTGTGATACGCAACCTCCGGCGTGGGTAAGTGGAGCTGATCCGCCGTTTTGATGTCGGCAACCTCTTTGAACAGATTCATCAATTCGGGTAAGTTGAAAAACTTTGCAAAGCGCGTCCTTGCCCGGTAGCCGGTTCCCTCCGGGGCAAGCTCCAGCGCGGTGGTGGTTTCACCAAAGCGGCTTGCCCAGCAATCGAAGTGGCCCATACCCATCTCTTGCAGCCGGTCATGCTGCAAATAGCGCTGGATGGTATAAAGCTCTGTCATGGAGTTGGAAACCGGGGTGCCGGTGGCAAACACCACGCCGCGCCCGCCGGTCAGCTCATCCATGTAGCGGCACTTGGAGAACATATCCGAGGATTTCTGCGCATCGGTGGTGGAAAGCCCTGCCACGTTGCGCATCTTTGTATAGAGGAAAAGATTTTTATAATTGTCCGACTCGTCCACAAACATCCTGTCTACGCCGAGCTGTTCAAAGTAAATCACATCATCCTTGCGGTCGCTGGCTTGGAGCTTTTTCAGCCGCGCCTCCAGCCCCTTTTTCGTGCGCTCCAAGCTCTTGATGGTAAAGCTGTTGCCGCCTGCGAGCTTGGTATCCTGAATGCCATCGGTGATTTCCTCAATCTGCTGATGAAGGAGCCGCTCCTGCCGCTCCGGGCTGATGGGGATACGCTCAAACTGCGAGTGGCCGATGATAACAGCGTCATAGTCACCGGTGGCGATACGGGCGCAGAATTTCTTGCGGTTGTGGGTTTCAAAGTCCTTCTTGGTAGTGACAAGGATGTTGGCCGAAGGGTAGAGCCGCAGAAACTCGGATGCCCACTGTTCCGTCAGATGGTTCGGCACGACAAAAATGGATTTCTGGCACAGTCCCAATCTCTTGGATTCCATCGCAGAGGCTACCATTTCAAAGGTTTTTCCCGCGCCAACTTCGTGTGCCAGCAGCGTATTCCCGCCGTACAGCACATGGGCGATGGCGTTTTTCTGATGCTCCCGGAGGGTGATTTCCGGGTTCATACCGGAGAAAACGATGTGGCTGCCGTCATACTCGCGGGGACGAGTGCTGTTCATTTCCTCGTTGTATTGCCGTACCAGCGTTTCGCGCCGCTCCGGGTCTTTCCAAATCCAGTCCTTGAACGCATCCCGGATAAGCTGCTGCTTCTGCGCGGCAAGGGTGGTTTCCTTGGCGTTGAGGACACGGCGCTCCCGTCCGTCTGCGTCCTCAATGGTATCGTAGATGCGAATATCGCGGAGGTTCAGCGCATCCTCCAGCAGCCGGTAGGCGCTGGCGCGGTCTGTGCCGTAGGTGGTGAACGCCGCCACATCGTTGTAGCGCACCATGCTCTTGCGGGAAACCTGCCATTCTGCGGTGTACGGGACATAGCTGATCTCGATCTGTCCGCGCAGATAGCGGGGCGTTTCAAAGGTTTCGTACATGAATTGCTCGATGTACTTCTTGTCAAGCCATGTCACACCCAGCCGCACCTCAATCTCGCTGGCCTCCAAGTCCTTCGGCTGGGCGGCAATCAGGGCATCCACATTTCCGGCAAAGAACGGGTCGCGCGCTGCCACACGCTGCGCGGTGCGAAGCTTCTGCCGGACGTTGCCGGAGAGATATTCGTCCGCCGTCTGCCAGCCCTTTGCCCAATGCTCGCCGCCGTCCTGCAAGTCAAATGGGCCACTGTTGGGTTCCTTGTAAATGACGCCCTTCAAATCCTCAACGATCTGTGGAATCTTTTCGCTGCTGCCCATGAGGGAGGCCATAAAGTCGAGATCGACGCAGGCTTTTTCTCCGATGCAGACAGCAAGGGCTTCGCTGGCGGTATCCACAGAATCTACGCTGCGCTGCTGCTTGATGGTGCGCTTGTGGAACATATCCGCCTTGCGCTCCAGCTTTCCGTCGTCGTCCAGCACTTCCAGTGAACACAGGAGGTAGTAAGAGGAATCGTCAGAGAACGCAAGACGGTTCGCACGGTCATTGATTAGGCCATGTTTTGCGGAGAACGCATCATAGAGGCGGTTTAGCTCGGTCTGCGCTTCCTGAATCCGGCTTTCTGCGCTGTACTCGTCCATTTGCAGGGCAATCAGCTCATTCACGCAATCCCGCAGCGCGACCATGCCCTTGACACGCTCGGCGGCGGTGGCGTTCAGCTCCGGTTTGACCATGCGGCTGTTTTCCCGGTAGTACACCTCGCCGTCCACCACGGAGTAGGAGTAGTTTTTCACATTGGGGTCTGCGGGGATGGACGTGTCGATCTGTTCGCCCTCGCCCAGCTCTGGCAGTTCCGCCTCCTGATAGGTGCCGCGAATGTTTTTCACGGCATCATGGAGCTGATCTGCAAGCGCCAGCCCCTCAATGGGGACAACGGTGAAATCCTGCTTGCCGTATTGGGTGCTTTCGGAGGTCTGCCTGCCTAAAATCATCTCCGGGTGGTCAACAAAATAGCGGTTGATGGCAAAGCCATCCTCGTTCTGGCCGAGGTGTACCCAATCCGGTTCGATCTCAATGGGACGGTCACGCTTTTGGAGAAAGAGAATGTCCGAAACCACATCCGTACCGGCGTTGGCGCGGAACGCATTGTTGGGCAGACGAATGGCACCCAGCAGCTCCGCCCGCTGCGCGATGTACCTGCGGACTTCGGGCGATTGCTTGTCCATCGTGTAGCGGGAGGTCACAAACGCAATCATGCCGCCCGGACGCACTTGGTCGAGGGTTTTGGCAAAGAAGTAGTCGTGAATGGAAAAACCGAGCTTGTTATAAGCCCGGTCATCTACCTGATATTGTCCGAACGGGACGTTGCCCACGGCGAGGTCATAGAAGTCTTTTCTGTCCGTTGTTTCAAAGCCCGCGATGGTAATGTCCGCCTTGGGATAAAGCTGCTTGGCAATGCGTCCGGTGATGCTGTCCAGCTCCACGCCGTAGAGCTTGCTGCCCTGCATCTGCTCCGGCAGCAGGCCAAAAAAGTTGCCAACGCCCATAGACGGCTCCAGAATGTTACCGCTCTGGAAGCCCATATTGCCGACCGCTTCATAGATTGCCTTGATGACGGTGGGGCTGGTGTAGTGGGCGTTCAGCGTGGACGCTCTGGCCGCAGCGTATTCCTCCGGGGAGAGTGTGGCGTACAGCTCTGCAAACTCGTCCGACCAGTTTGGCTTATTCTCGTCGAAGGCATCCGCAAGACCGCCCCAGCCCACATAGCGGGAGAGGATTTCCTGCTGCTCCGGGCTGGCCTGTAAGCCCTCAAACTCCAGCTCTTGCAGGAGGCGGATCGCCGCCATATTTGCCCGAAACTTTGCTTTTGCGCCGCCGACGCCGAGGGCATCATCGGTGATGTGGAAATTCTGCGCGTCGCGGTGGCTTGCCGCCTTGAAGTCAGCGTAAGCGGCCTGCTCCGCAGCGGCAACGCTGGGAAAGCCCTGCCACTCGCCGTCAACGGGGATAGATACCGCAGGACGGTGTGCGGGAGGCTCGTCGATCTCGGCCTGAGAGATGGCATCATCAAAATCAGGCACGAACTCGCCCATTTCCGAAAGTGCCGCGCGCCCTTCCTGCTCCAGAATCAGAGCTTCTTCCTCGCTCATGGCGGGTGGTTCAGGCTTGGCGGGTTCCGCAGAGGGCGGGTCATGCTCCGGTTCCGGGATGTGCAGCGTTTGGATTTCTATGTCGTAGGGCAAGTGCGTTTTCTCGGCAGGATAGAACGCGACGGGTTTGGTGACAGGCTGCGGCTGCTCCCGTTCCTGCTCTTCAACAAACGAGCGTATAAACGCAATGTGTTCAGCGCGGAAGATGGGAAAGCCCTGCCTGTTTTGAAAAGTCACATCGCGCAGAGATACTTCATCCGTGCCGAAATTTACGCTGTCAATGACAAACTTCCGTCCGTCAATCTCCAGCTCCATGCCAATGGGGATATACTCCTTGGCATCGGCCTCGTTGATAACATCATAGCCGTCGGTTTCATTTGGCTGCGCAAACACGAAGCTGTGTCCATGCTCCAGCAGCCGCTTTGCGGCGCTTGCCCATTGTCCAAAATCATAGCCGGTCACAGCGGTTTCGCCCATACCGGGAATATCGCATTGCAGCAGGCGGCGATTCAAAGCGCTGGCGGCTCGTTTTGCATCCGCGCCATAAAAAAGTAGCCGTTCTCCGACACGGACACCGATGAGCTTTTCGGGATGCTCTGCACGAAGCGCCTGATATGCCGAAATATTCGGCGCAAGCTCACGACCCTGATCTGCAATTCGTGTGAGGACAGCAGAAACCGGTTCGGTTCTGTGTTCCGGATCGTGATTGCTCTCGCTGGAGGATGAAACGACGCTGAGATGCGCGACAGTTTCATCTGCGGAATCAACATTATAGAGCTTACCATCAATTTCCACGCGCTGCCCCATAAGGTTTTGAACCGCTTGCGGCATCTCCGGGGTTGGCTGTTCTGTGTGCTGCGCCGCAATGACGCGCTGCGGCTCCGGTTCAGAAACCTCGAAATATCTGGTGTCGAGGTAGCGTTCAAAGGAATTGCGGTCGATGCTGATAGGTTCCTGTCCGGGTACGTTCGGTAATGTGTGCCAGACGTGATCTTCATCTACACGCGCGATAACGCCGACTGCTGCTATGTGGTCTAACTCTATGGATGAAATGCGATCTCCAATATGATAAGTATAGCCAAGCGGTGTTGTAAACGCCGGAGGGGATAGCTCAATTCCCATATCCCGTTTGATGCCATCCAAGTAAGCAATGGCGTTATTCTGTTCTGCAAAGCGGAGCGTTTGTTCCCCATCTCCGCAGAACCGTTCCAACACCTCATCCCAAATGCCGGTAATTCCGCCCTCGCCGGGATGCAGACGAATGGAGTATCGGTCAGGTGAAAATAACCGCAGTCGCTCATTCTCATCGTAAAATTTATTCTCGCGGATGAGCTGTGCCAACCGCCGCTGTACCTGCGCCCATGTGAGCGTCACCGGCTCGGCGTTTCCTACATGGATATACATGGGAGTTTTGCTATCTTCCCAGCCATATTTTGCAGCCAGCCATGCGGCGGTGCTGCGTTCTCGCCCATGCGCCTGCATATATAGTGCGACTTCCTGCTTGCCCTTTAGGTTGTTGTGCCAATCCAGAAGCGCGTTGTCAATGTCCTCCTGTGTGATCTGATAGGGAGAGGGTGCGACCGTCGCTGCCAGCGTGGGATACAGTTCCTCCAAAAGCTCCTGATGCAGCCGGTTATGGAACGCGGGCATATCAAAGTACAGGCGGACAAGCTGGAGATCATCAGATGCCGTGACAATACGACGGATAGCGTCCGCACCCTCCAGATAAGCGTTCTGGCGGTCTGAATTGCGGCAGGCATTGACAAAAGCCGTATCTTTGGAAAGCGCGTTGCCAACAGTCAGCTTGTACCCGTCAAACAGCTCTCGCACGGTAGGCTGTGGTGGCAGCTCGGCGGCGGGGTCGCGGAACACCTGCGTCCCATCCGCGCCGAACTCCGCTTCATAGGCATTGATGGCCTGTTCTGCCTCGTGGTCGATGGACGGAAGCGTATATGCCGTGTGTTCATGGCTGGAATCGCCAATGCGCGAAATTGTTACATCATGCTTTTCCCGCAGCTTTTCAACGTATTTCTCCAAATCCTTTGCAGGGAAGCCGCACATGGTAACACGGCCTACTCCCTCCAAATTGCGGCGCGTCAGCTCAAGGCTGAGATCATCTGCAACTGCCCGCGCATCCTCGCCATACAGCTCGAAGAAGTCCCCAACCTGATACAGCACAATTTCATCGGGGTGCGCCGCCTTTACGTCGTTATAGTCGTTATAAACCGCGTTCCGCATGGCGTCCTGCGCCATTTCCTTGTCATAGGCTGCCTGCTCATCCGGCGTAAGGTAGCGGTTCAACCGAACCAGCTCCGAGATGCGCGAAGCGACCTTGTTCCAATTCATCTGAATGTCTGCACAGCCGTTCTTTTTCAGCACAATGCCTTTGCTGCCGTGATCTTCATAGCTGCCGCTTTCTCTGGATACAGCATGGGTGCGTCCTCCGATGCCGTATTCCTTTTTCAGAAAATCAGCGCTCTCTTTTGTCGTGTGCGGAGTCTGGAAAAGCTCATGGATGCGGGTCTTTCCACCCTCAAAGCCGCTTCCATTTGCAAGGGAAGCCGCAATTTCATCTTCAGTGATAAACCGGCCCGTCTTCGGAACAGCCGCCATATCGGAGTGATATTCTTTGCGCGGCAATGACAGATCTTCCATACGTGTAAGAAGCGCCTGCGGACGGTGGAAATGGAAACGCAGAAGCTCCCGGTTCTCACGGTATGCGTCAAGAAATACTCTGTGTTCTGCCAGAAGCCTTTCCCGAAACTCCGGATTCAGCAGATCGTCCGTCAGACGCTCCGTTTCCTCTGGAAAGCTGGTGCTATGGATATTACCCAAGCAGGACAGATACCCCAGCGACTTTGCTTCATCCGAGAAATCGTGATAAAGGTTCCAGACATCCACAGCAATACCCAGCCGCTCATAGCGCGGGGCTTCCGTGACCTCAAGATTGGTGGCAAATGCGCCGCCGTCCAGAAGTTCCTCAATACGCTCCGCCGCATCTGCCCAGCCTATCACTTGGGCAGAACGAAGATAGCGAGAGGTATCTCCGGTAGCAATATGGATACCATCGTCCCCGTACCATGCGGAAAACCTGCCGTTATCCGTAATCAGGCCGTTGCCGCCGTAGTAAAGAGCTTTCAGAAATGCCGCGCAATCCTCTAAAGGTTTTTGCTTGGAGAATTCCGCAGCAATTTTCATCCGCGCTGCATCCGCATTACCGCCCGCGCGCAGGATGTGGTCAATATCATCCTGAGAAATGAACATAGAAAAAGCGGAGGGTGTTACACTCTCCGCTTCTGCGATGGATTGAATTTGTTCTGCCTCTGAGGGGAAGAAGGACATCTGCGCCCCAGCAGGGGCATCGTACATATTTAGCTGAACACCAGTTCCGTGAGGATCGTTTCCTCGGCCTGCGCTTTCAGCGTGTTCATCAGCCCTACCCACTTCAGCGGGTCGCTGGCTTTCAGCGCTTCCGTCACGCCCGCCGACTTCATCAGCTCCGGCATCATCTGTTCCAGCCGATTGTTCGCTGCCTCGTCGATCTCCCGCAGATGAGGGTACAACTTCTCGGACAGCAGCAGGCTGTTCCACAGCACCGGACGATGCTCCTTCAGGTAATTCTTCCGCATCCTGCCGTACTTGCCCAGCGGGGTTTGCGGCTGCTCGGTCAGGCTCAGATCGGGAATCAGATAATCCCCGCTGCGGGTGTAGGTCAGTTCGCTCATGGCTTTCGCTCCTTTCCGCGATTTTCTCGCGCTCGTAATTCTTGATGGTGACTTCGATCTGCCGCAGCACCAGCTCGCTGGACTGGCTGATGGCCGTTCCAAGAGCGGCGACGGTCTGCGGGGTGTTGAAATCAAAGACGTTCAGAAAATCCTCATGCTCGAAGTAATCTCCCGGCTGCATCCCACAGCGGGACAGCAGCGCATAGGTGGTGCTGACAACGGCGGCGTTCCGAAAAGCGGCTCCGATGTTGAACTCATCATAGTCCTTCAAAAAGGAACCGTCAACGATGCCGACAATATCGCGCCAGTTGTCGTGCCAGTATTCATCTACAAGCTGCGCCGCCACACGCTCCATCTGATCGGCAAGCCCGCTTTCACCGGAAACGTCGAAGCGCTGCTCCAGCGCCGCAGATACCACCTCACGATGCTCCTGCCGGTATTCCCAAAGATAAGGGCGGCGAGAGTTCTCACCGCCGCTGGTGTCGGAAACATCAAATACATATCGGAGTTTGGGTTGGTCGCTGCTGGTATCCACAAGGGCGATGCCCTTGCTGCCTCGCCGCACATAGCGGCGCATCTGCTTATTCCAAAGGTCGTATTCCGCGCAGGCCGTGGCTTCCGGGCGCTGGGCGAAGATCATGAGCTGCTCGTTGTAGGGGTACTTATACAGCCTTGCGGCGGTGGTCAGAAATGCCGTCCACTTCTGGTAGCTTCCCGTGATCTGCTCCGCCGTGCGGTCTGCCATCTGCGCATAGAGCTGTACTTTACTCGGCATCCATATCCTCCTTTTCAAAATCGGGGAACAGGTCGAGCGCGTCATATTCCTCGTTGCTCATCCTGCGCAGCTTTGCGATGGCGCTGTCCGTCAGCTCCCGCAGCTCCGTTTCATCCGCAGCGAGGTAGCCGCGCATTTCCTCCAGCGCCGCGATCAAGCCCGTGCGGGTGCCGGTGTTGTAGAGGCTCATAAGCTGGCGTTCTTCAAAGGTGATGTTCATATCAAAGCTCCTTTTCCGCGCTCTTTTTGGGCGCTGTTTTGTGTGGACGTTCTTGGGCCGGTTGGCTTTTGAGCTGCTCCAGCACAGATTTCTTCTTTTCCCGGTGTGCCGCCTCTGCCAAATCCATCAAGGAGATGGACATACCGGCCTTGACCTGTGCTTCAAGGTCGGCGACGGTGGGCTGTTTGGGGCCATTGTTGATAATGCCGTCGATCATGCCGTAATCATCTTCCATCGACATCTCGGCGGCTTTCAGATAATTCTCCGGTTTCTGAAAGGCGGGCAGCTCCTGAAATCCCATGCTGTCACAGTAGTGATAGGATACCTTGCCGTCCTGTTTCAGCGCAACGATGTCACTGACGGAGAGGCTATGTCCCGCAAAATCGCCGGGGCGCTCATCGTTGAAAATGTAGTAGAAGTTTTCAAGGATTCTGCCGGTATCATCGTCCGGGTACACCTCACGGGTATAGACAGCTTCATAGTTGGCAGGGTCAGGCGGCGCGGCCAGACTGCCGAGATTGGCAAAACGCAGCTCGACCGGCGCATCCCGGCACAGTTGGTAGATCGCCATAGAATCGGTGGGACTGTTCAAAAAACGCTGCTCCACATCGCGGGGCGGGATATGGCCTTTGACCGCATCCCAATCCGGTCTTGTGACGCCGAACATTCCGTCGTGCTTGATGATGTCCTCGGCTTCAAAAACCATTTCCTCGGTGTTGTCGGGATAGAGCATATAAACCGTGATGTCATGCTCCAGCAGCTCCACCGCCCGATCCTTGGAAAGTGGGAGCATATCGCTATCCAGATACCCATAGCTGCGCATATCGTCCACCGTCAGCGTGGGGTCAGGCATCGGGGTGGCCTGCTCCAGCTCCGGGAGCATGGTATCTTCCGCATCGGTGGGGACAGCGACTGCGCCGGTGATTTGTTCGCTGTCCAAGGGCGGCGTAATCTGCGCCTCCTGTAAATCCTCCAGAACTTCCATATCTGCAAAGGTCACCTTGGTTGGTGTCATGCCCTGAATGGCAAATACCTCCGTTCGGACAGCCCCGGTAACAGATGCAACCGGCGAATCTTCAATGGTGCTGCTGTCAATAACACCGCCATCCAGCAGCTTTTTGCTTTCCTTGTCGTAGAGCGAATAGTCCCAACCGCCGTCTGTATGCTGCACATGGAGATATACCGAGTCATCCACAAGATAAAGCGCTTCGTCTGTTTGTGTGGCGCTCACTTCTTCACGATTGATGCCGCGCTCCTTGCAAATCTCCGCAAAGTGCCGGTCAATGTCCGTAATCAGCTCGGAGGCAGTCTTGTTGATGGTTTCCAGACTGGCGCGAAGTTCTTTCAGCTCCTTGCCCTTTGACCATGTGGCGATATAGCCGAAGCTGTTTTCTCCCGTTTCAATGCCGTAATACTGGCAGACCGCATAGGAGATGCTTTCGGCCTCGACCTCCTCGGTGTTGCGGCTCTTTTCGCCGGGGACAAGGATCGTCTCACCATCGTCCGCAAGCTCCGTCATGTGTTCGTAGTCGTGGAGCTTGGCGTGTGCAATCTCATGGACGGCGGCACATACCGTCTGCACCTCGCTCATACCGGCGCGGATGGTGATGCTCTGCGCCTTAATGCTGAAAAAGCCGTCCGTATCCCGCGCAACGGGCTTTATCTCCATCGGAACGGGAGAAGCACGGCGCAGCGCCTCCATGAAAACCTCATACTGCTGCACATTGCCGCTCAGATCGGCGGCAAGCTGGGGCAAGGGCTTTCCATAAGTCTGCGACACATCAAAGACGGATACCACCTTGAACATAGGGATTCGGATTTCCTTTTCCTCAATGATGGCCTTGCCATCCGCATCCAGCATCGGCGCATTGGTTTCCGGGTCTGTTTTGATTTCCTCGACCTTTTTCTTATAGGGCGTGGGAGCGATAATGCGAATCCCTTTTTCGCCTTTCAGGACGTTCCTGCCGAACTGATCGCGCCACTTGTTGAAGCCCGCCACATGGGTGGCGTCGGGGCGCTGCATATAGATGAGCATGGTATTATTGACCGAGTAGCGGTGAAAGCGGCTCATGGTGGAGAGATACTGCTGGTACTTATCGCTCTCGAACAGCTCCTTGATGCCATTTTCGATGCTGTCAACAATCTCCCGCATCCGGTCTTTGTTGGTTTGCTTTTCAGCCATGATGATCTCCTTTCAGAAAAATAGCGCCCCTGCGCAGAAGAAAACACATCCTGCACAGGGGCAATTCTCCGCAGATAGAGGCCGTTTTTGCACTTGCGGATAGAATGACGCAGCCGCTTGCAATCTGGCATGGAAAAGCCTTGCAGCATGGGGCTTTTTCGGCCTCTATTCGCGGAGGTTCCAGTATTGTTCACGCTTCCGTTTGGCGTCCTGCTTTCGGCGCTCCTGCTTGGCGCAGGCAGGACAATACTTGGCACGGTTGGAGGAAGAATAGACCGGCTTGCCGCAGACGGTGCAGCGCTTTCCCGGTCTTTCCCGCATCACGTCGGCCAGCAGCTCGTTGTCGGCGGGAAGCACCGCGTTTCGGAACCAGTTGCACAGCAGCGAGTAGGAAATACCCTGTACGCAGACGCAAGGCTCTCTATCATCCAGCGCGAGGCAGTTGCCGTGATCGTAATTACAGCAGAGCTTCCGAATGAGTTTCTTGGCGCGGCGGAGCTGCTTGTGATCCATACGCGGCGCATCAGCCATTGTCGAACACCATCTTATAGCCCGTGCGCTGTCCATCGTCCTCCAAAAGAACGCTGGCATCATAGGTTTTCCCGGTCTTTTCGGAGTAGCAGCCTTTCAGCGGGGCGCGGCCATTTTTCAAAAGCGCAGCGGCAAGAGATTTCGTCAGCGTCTTTTTCTTGGCGGCGAAGAATCGGCTGTTTTTCCAGAGGACAAATGCGCAAGAACGATTCTCACAGAAAAAGCCCTTCTGCGATTCCGTTACCTCGGCCCCGCAGCGGGGACACTTGCCGACCACCTCGCGCCCGGAGGGGAACAGGACTTCCGCACTGGGGATGGGCTTGTAGGTCTGCACCAGCTCATTCAGCATGGCGGCGATCCCGTTCATAAAACTGGCCGGGGCGATTTCGCCGCGCTCGATCTCTTTCAGGCGGTGCTCCCATTCAGCGGTGAGCTGCGGAGACTGGAGCTGTTCGGGCAGAACGGTGATAAGCGCCGTGCCGGTGGAGGTGGACAGTAGATTTGTGATCTTCTTGGACTTCCTGCGCTCCACAAAACCGGAGGACACCAGCTTTTCAATGATACCGGAGCGGGTCGCCGGGGTGCCAATGCCCTTACGCTCGGCATCATCGGGCATATCCTCCTTGCCCGCATTTTCCATCGCGGCCAGCAGCGTATCCTCGGTGAAGTGCTTGGGCGGCGTGGTTTTTCCGGTCTTGACCGACGCGGCAGATACGGAAAGCGTCTGATTATCCGTTACCACCGGCAGCGCGGGGGCCGCCTCCGTCTGTTCCTGCTCATAGCGCTTCCAGCCGGGAGCAAGAACGGTTTTACCCTTGGCGGTGAAGCTCTGACCGGCACATTCCACCGTAATGACCGTTTCTGCATAGCGGTGGGGTTCATCCACGGCACGAAGCAAGCCTTTTGCCGCCAGCTTCAGCACCTCGCGCTCACCCAGCGGCAGAGAGGCCATATCTACCTTTTCCGCGCTGATGGTGGGAACAATGGCGTGGTGATCGGTGACTTTTTTACTGCTGCATACCTGCTTGGCGCAGATGGTCGGAGGCTTCTCCATGCCGCAGACAGCGGCAGCGGCGGCGACAAGGCCGGGGACGCTGCCCTCCATATCGTCGGTCAGATAGCGGCTGTCGGTGCGCGGGTAGGTACAGAGCTTCTTTTCATAGAGCGCTTGGAGATAGTCGAGGGTCTGCTGAGAGGTGTAGCCGAGAACGCGGTTGGCGTCGCGCTGGAGGGAGGTCAAATCGTAGAGCGCGGGCGCTTTCTCAGACTTTTCCTTGCGCTCCACGCTTTTGACGGTTACTGTCTTGCCCTTGCAGGCGTTGGCGATGGCATCGGCATCCTTTCTGTCTTTCATTCGGTCTGTCGCGGCGGGAAAGCCGCAATCAAGCTGGACGGTGTAGAACGGCTCTGCCACAAATGCGGAGATCTCCGCCTCACGCTGTACCAACAGCGCCAGCGTGGGCGACATGACGCGCCCGATGTTCAATGTGCGGCCATACGTCAGGGAGAAATACCGGGTGGCATTGATGCCAACCAGCCAATCGGCCTTGGCGCGGCACAGGGCAGATTGATGCAGGCCGTCATAGTCGCGCCCGATTCTAAGCTGCTGAAAGCCGCTGCGAATAGCATCATCCTCCATTGAGGAAATCCAAAGCCGCAGGATAGGCTTGGTGCATCCCGCAAGGCAGTAGACCGTGCGGAAGATCAGCTCACCCTCGCGCCCTGCATCGCAGGCGTTGACCACCTCGGTCACATCCTCCCGGCGCATCAGCTCCCGCAGAACATCAAACTGCTTTTGCTTATCGGAACGGACGATAAAGCGGAACGAGGTAGGAATGATGGGCAGCGCCGCCAGCGTCCATTTGGCATCATCGGCATTATAAACGGCGGCGTCGGCCAGCTCTGCCAGATGCCCGAAGCACCACGACACGATGTACCCGCCGCCCTCCAGATACCCGTCATGCCGGGATTTAGCCCCCAGCACGGCGGCGATGCTCTGCGCCACGGATGGCTTTTCGGCAATCACAAGGCGCATGGTGCAGCCTCCATTCTTTTTACGTCACGGTAGCAGGGACGGATGCAGCTCTGCCCGAAGCGCTTGCAGCCGTAGCAGAAGTGTTCCTTGGCAGCGGCGGGAGGACTGTCCTCCCGCGCTGCTTTCGGCTTCTGCATCATCAGGCGTTCCAGCGGGTTATTGGTGAAATATCTCATGCGTCTGTATCCTCCGTAGTATCCTGTTCCGGTTCGCCCTCATACGGCTCAAACTCGTATTCGTCCTCGTCCTCGCCGTAGTCATAATCGTCCAGATCGGCGCTGCCCTTGGTCTGCGGCTTGGCCTTTTTCTGCTTGAAGAAGTAGAACGCGGCACCGCCGCCCAGCGCGACGATCAGCAGAACAGCAAGGATGCCGCCCACGCCGCTCTTTTTCTCCGGTTCCTCGGCGGCGGGTTCTGTCGGCTCGGCGGGAACTTCAGGCTTTACCTCCTTGCCCACGCACTCGGTCATGTTGACCGCACAGACGGGGCAGGACGTATTGACCGCACCGGCCACGCATTTTGTGGTGCAGGAGCAAGTGGCGGGCGTTTCTTCCTCGCCGGTCAGCGCCATCAGGTCGGCTTCATCCACTTGATTCAAGAAATGGACGGTTTCTTCGCCCTCATCGTCGCGGTCAATAATCATATAAAACACGTTGCCGTTCTTGCTTTCCAGCGTAATGAACTGTTTCCCCGCCTTGGTGCTGGAGCCAATATCGTCGATCAGCGTCAGATTGCCGTCCGGTGTCAGCGCGTCGCCGCCACCCGTCATGCCGCCGAGAAGAAGTTGCCAGAGGTCGGCCAGCTCTTTTTCATCAAACGGAAGCGTCATGCCGCCGATGCTCACGGTGCTGTCGGCGGCGTCGGTAACGGTCAGATAGCCGCCGTACACATAGCCCACACGGGCGGGCAGCAGGATTTTTACCCAATCGCCATCCCTGCCAATCACATCGACCACCGTGCCGTTGGGGAGCTGCGTAAACGCGGTATTGTCCAGTCCCGCGCCGGTGCGGACATTCAGGCTGCCGCCGTTGGTCGTGACCGTGCCGATCTGTTTTGTTTCCTGTGCGTCTGCGGCGCTGCTTTCGGCGGTGGGCAGCGCATCATCAGGATAATCACCGCCGCTGGCAAAGGCGGAAACGGGGAGAATCCCGATGCACAGGAGCATCAGCAGCAGGCTGATAAAAATGCGCGGTGTGTTTTTAGTCATGGTTCAACGCCTCCTTTTCCGAAGTGGCCGGTGCAGGCGCGGCCTGCATACGGCGGAACAGCTCGGCAAACTGCTCCATCGTCATGCCGTTCTCACGCACCATGCCGATGATGTCGGTGTCCTCCAGCTCACGAATCTGCTTTTCCAGCTCGCGGTTGCGGCCTTGCAGATCAGAGATTTTGCCTTTGTTCTTCTCCAGCTCTCCACGGAGCTTCATAATTTTCGGGTTCATATCGTTCACTCTCCTTTACGGCAAGCGCCCATAGCGGTAGAAATGGGACTGCCAATAACTTGAATTTAAGTTTGCATAAGAGATCGGATCTCCGCAGTGGATCATCATATTGTTGCCGACGTAGATACCCACATGGCTGACACCGGGGGTATCATAGGTTCCGGTGAAAAACACCAGATCGCCCGGCTTGACGTTGGCAGAGGATACGGGCGTACAGATATTGCAAAGTCCCTGCGCGCCCAGCCTGCCCACATCCCAACCGGAATGATTGATGACCCAACTGACGAAGCCCGAACAGTCAAATGAGGTAGAGGGACTGCTGCCGCCCCAAACGTAGGGATAGCCGAGATATTTTTCCGCTTCCTTGATAATGGCGGCGAATACCTCATCGTCCAGCGCCTCCGGGGGAATGTCGTAGTCGGTATAGCTGCCCTCCACATACTTGCCGATGTAGCCTGAACCGGGGAACAGGTCGGGACGGTTGCCGAGGGTGGCCATATAGGTGGCGTACATTCCGAGCTGTTCTTCGCTCATAATGTAAACGGGAACATGAGAGAGATTGAAGTTTTCCAGCGTGACCGTGCAGATGTAGTAGTCATACGGCACCTGATAGGTGTCCGTATGGGTGTTGCCGTCCGCGTCCGTCCATGTGTCGGTTTCCGTGCGGTAGCGGGTTTCCACTACCACATCCTCGGTCAAAATGTACTGGCGGTCAAAGAGCATTTGGAGCGTACCCTGCACCTCATCCAGCGTCCATTCCCTTTGATGCAACGCCGTAATCATGGAAATGAGTACATAGGGGTCATGCTCGATAGTGTCCAGATCAAAGTGGTACTCATCGTAGTCATGGGTGCTTTCATAGGTGTCGAGGTAGCGCTGAAGCTCTGCTCCATCGCGCAATACTGCGCCTCCGCGCCCAGCATATCGGCGTCCTGCGATGGATAAGTGCTGGCCGCGATCCCGGAGCCGACACCATCCATCATCACCGAGCAGGAGGACAGGCCGTTGAGCAGAAACGCCAGCATCAGCAGAATTGCGGCGGCAATGGCAAAGCCGCGCCGGTGCTCCCACACATATTTGCCAGCTTTCTCAGCCTTTTCAGCGGCTTTTTTCGCGGCCTTGGCGGTATTCTCTGCCGCCTTTGCCGTAGTCTGCGCTGCCTGATTGTGCTTGGCAGCGGCATACTGCTTTTTAATGGCCTGCTTCTGCTGCCACTTGGAAACGGGATTGCTGGTGGGGCGGTCGATCTCCGCTTTCTTCTGGAGTGCGTCAATGTTAGCCTGTTCCAGCTTTTTCTCCGCACGGATGGCGGCGCGATAAGGCTTGAGCTGATGGGCGCGGTGGGCAGACTGTACCAGCCGCCCGCCGCTCTCCACGGCTTGCTCTACTTTGTGCGCAGCTTCTACGCCCACATTATCGTCCTCGCTCTGCGCCACCTCCCGGTGAACCTGAGAGAGAACAAAGTTGGCGGGGGCATCCCGCACGGCATGGGTCAGCTTGGAGGGCGGCTTTTTCTTGTCCACCTCCTCAAACCGGAGCTGCGTTTTGACCTTGCCGGTGGCAGGATCAAAGCCGCGTTCCTTTTTGACCACGGTTTTCTTGGGGATTTTGGCCTGCGCCTTATCCGCCTTGGCTGCTGCTTTTTTCACCCGCTTGATGGGCTTTTCCAGCTTCGGCTCGGCAAGATCGGCGTCGGAAAACTGTAAACGCGGTTCTCTTTTCATGCCGACGCCACCTCTTGCGGTTTGGTGGTCATGACGCGGTACAGCTCGGTGTCCTTCGGGAAGTGGTCAATGAAGGGCAGAATCGTGTTGCCGTAGAACAGCAGCCCCTCGCCCTCACCGGAGTGGGTCACATAAGAAAGCTGATGCGGCGAAATATTGAGCTGCTTTGCGAGAATCTGTCGGTCGCCAGCGGCCTGATTGAGCATATAGATGAAATCGCTGTTCTCAAAAATGTTCTCAACCTCCCGGCTGGACAACAGGTCTTTGACGTTTTGCGTGATCCCGGTGGGGATGCCGCCCCATTTGCGATAGCGTTTCCAGATTTCGACGCTGTACGAAGCCGTCTGTTCCTCCTTCAAGAGAAGATGGAACTCGTCAAGATAGTAGCGGGTCGTTTTATGGGCGGCGCGGTTGATGGTCACACGGTTCCAGACCTGATCCTGCACCACCAGCATCCCGATTTTTTTGAGCTGCTTGCCCAGCTCCTTGATGTCGTAGCAGACGATGCGGCTATTCACATCCACGTTCGTGTGATGGTTGAACACATTCAGAGAGCCGGTGACGTAGATTTCAAGGGCGGTGGCGATGTACTGCGCTTCCTTTTCATCCTGCGCACGGAGGGCGTTATACAAGTCCTCCAGCAGCGGCATATTCTCCGGTTTCGGGTCATTGAGGTAGTCCCGGTAGACGATGCGCACGCAGCGGTCGATGATGGTCTTTTCCACAGGGGCAAGCCCGTCCTTGCCGCCGACGATCAACTCACACAGCGACAGAATGAAGTCGGATTTCAGGCTCAGCGGGTTATCATCGTCGCTGTAATCCAGATTCAAGTCCATCGGATTGATGTAGCAGGGCGAACCGTCGTAGCCCTTGCCGGTGGGCGACAGCTTAATGACCTGACCGTGTAGACGCTCCACCAGCGGTGTATATTCGCCCTCCGGGTCACAGATGATGATGTCATCCTTGGGGCAGATAAGAAACGCATTGGTGATCTCGCGTTTTGCCGAAAATGACTTGCCGCTGCCGGGAGTACCTAAAATCAGGCCGTTGGGATTTTTCAGCAGCTTCCGGTCTACCATGATGAGGTTGTTGGAAAGGGCGTTGATGCCGTAGTACAGCGCCTCCGAACCGTTCTGAAACAGCTCCTGCGTGGTGAAAGGCACAAAAATCGCCACGCTGGAGGTGGTCAAGCCCCGCTGAATCTCGATCTGATTCAGCCCCAGCGGGAGACTGCTCATCAGTCCTTCCTCCTGCTGAAAGTCCAGCCGGGTCAGCGCACAGTTATACTTCTGCGCAATGCTGGAGGTCTGGAAGATGTTGTTGTCGAGCTGCCGGGGTGTGTCCGCCGTGTTGAGAATGAGGAAGGTCAGCAGGAACATTCGCTCATTGCGGGACTGCAAATCCTGCAACAGCTTTTTGGCCTCCGCGCCGTAGGTGGCGAGGTCGGACGGGATAATGTCCATATCGTACCCGGCGCGGACAGCTTTTTTCTGTTCCTCGATTTTGGATTTGTCCAGATCGGTGATCTTGCGCTTGACGGTCTTGATGGCATTGACCTGATCCACGGACTGCACATGGAGATTGACGAGGACGCTGCTCTCCATATCCAGAAAGTCCGCCAGCATCCGGTCATTCAGCTCTGGTGCCAAAATCTGCACGAAGCTGACCGCGCCCAGCTTTTTGCCCATACGAAACTGCCTGCCGGTCTTGAACTCAAAGGAGCTGGGCGCGATAAAGTCCTTGGTGGACAGCCCGGAGGGAGCCAGCCAGTCCCACGAAAAGCGGAGCGGCTCCTGCTCGTCCATCCGCAGAATGTCGTGCATGACGTGCAGGCGCGCAAAACCGTTCAGCGGCGCAGCCACAACGCCCAGCCGCTTGAAGTTGTTCAGGAGGTCGGTTTCGATGCGCTCCAAACGGGGCTTGGCAGCGCGGAGGTTGTCGGCCTCAACGCCGAACGTGAGATACTTGGTCTTAATAAGGCCGTTGTTGCCGCGGGCAAGCTGATTTTGCAGCATACCGGCGTACTCGGCGCGGATGCCGTCAAACTCGTCCCCGCAGGGCGGAATGGAAATGCTCCGTGCAAAGGTTTCCTGCGAAGCCGAGAGGTTCACAAAGGAAAGCTGGAATTGCACGGAGCTGTCAAAGTAGTTCAGGAAATCGCACCACGCCTCAAAGATGGCGGTCTTGTCCTCATTCTGCGAGAGCTGGTAGTTGATGTCCTGATACTGGATCGTTTTGGTGTAGCGCGTATTGGTCACACGGCAGATGCCGTCCGGCCACATACGCTGATACGGGATGCTGTCCTGCGCCGATTTTTCTTTCTTATCCGTTCGGTTCGCTCTTGCGATGGCGGCTTCGATCTGTTTTCGTTCGGTGCGGGTCAGCTTTTTCTTTTCGGACAATTTGATACACCTCCCGGTCTAACTGGTTTTGCCGCTCCAGAACGGCATAAAAATTGTTGGTCTTATACGGGCGCTGCTTTGGCCTCTGGAAGCACACGCGGTAGATGTTGCGGATGACGACCTCCAGCGGCTGACCGTTCTTTTCATACATGGCGAACAGCATGGCCGGGATCATCACCACCATCATCACCATGGCGGCGGGGCTGGTGCCGATGCTTCCCTTGAGCAAGAAGAAAAGCGGTACGCCGATGAGCGCGCCGCTTCCGAAGCAAATGAGCTGCCGTTTCGTGAGGTTGAACAGCACCTTGGTTTTTACTTTGGTTAAGTCCTTCGGGACGTTGACATAGGCCATTGTGTTTTACCTCCGTTATGGGAACTGAATGGAGCAGTCTACTTCGTTGCCCCATACATCCCAGCCAGTGGGAGACTGTCGGGCAAATAGCTCGATACGAGGCAGATCGCCTGCCAGCTCCACAATTTTCTCCCGGATAATATCGGGCTTTTTGCTGTGTTCCGCTATGGGTGCAAAGACCACCTGATGAACATTTGCAGAGTGGCGCTTCGGCGAGCCTTTCGTTGCAAGCAAGCAAAGCTCTACATTTGCGCGTGTCCAGTAGCCCATGCCCCAAAACAGAGAAGATGTCTTTTTGTTTTGCTTTACCCATGCGAAAGCGACCGTTTTATAAGTGAAGCCCCAAGCATCAATGACGGAAAATGCTTCGCGCAAGGTTGGGAATGTCACCCACATAAACAGGATGCAGTTTTTATCTGCCAGTTTTCTGACTGGGAGATTTCTGATGTCATCCATGCTCATGGTCGGGTAGTGAGATTCGGCGGAACGTCCAGAGCCTTTCTTTGACCATACGCGATATGCCCAAGGTGGATCAGCGAGGATGATTTGATACTTTTTCAATTCATCACCCCCGTTAATGCGCATTGAACACAGACTTTGCAAGGCTGCTCGTTTTGAACAGGCAGAAGCACAGCAGCACTGTGTAGCCCATGCAAGTCCAGATGGCGTAGATGATGTCATCCACAAGTGCGATGTTTTGCACCAGAACGGCGTAGATGGCAACGCAGACGATGATGAGAAATGCTTGGAAGCCCAGCGCCAGCAGAGAACGGATGTAGTTCTGCCCCATGCCGCCCCATTCCTTGCCCATCATGGTTGCCATCGGAATGGGGGCAACAGAGGTGACGAGATATATTTCAATCATTCTTCCGAATGTGATAATGAAAATGCAGATGGTCAGCGCCCACATGGTAATGCCCACGAACAGCGATTGGAACCACAGGCCGAAGAGTGGCCCCAACTCCATATCCATCAGCCGATCCTCAATGCCCACCATGACGCTTGAAATGTTGATGCTGGTGTCGCCGATAATCAGCCCGGAGGCGCTGGCAACGACGCTTTGGGCGGCATCGAACACGCCCATCACAATCGTCCATGTGTTTGTTACGATCAGGACAGCGGCAGCGGACTTGAACGCCCACTTGAAGAATATCCATGTGTCCATGTCGTTGAGGTTATTTTTGTCGGTAATGAGCTGGATCAGCTCCAGCGTCATCACAAAGGCAAGAATTGCGCCTGCGATGGGGACGATCACGGTTTCCGACAGATTTTGTATCATACTGAAAATGCTGCCGTTCCATGCCTGCGGCGATAAGCCCACCTGACCGGAGATCTCGGCAACCTTTTGATTGGTCGCATCGAACATCCCGGACAGATTACTCACGATACCGCCGATGAGCATTTCTTTCAGCCATTCCGTGATCTTATCCCATAAGAAATCCATAGGGTTGCCCTCCTTTCGGGAGGATGCCGCCCGAAAGCGGCACCCTCCGTGGATTTATGGGAAGCAAACGAGCTGCCGATTAGCCGAACAGCCCGGACAGCAGCGGCACGAGGGTAATGCCAATCAAGGCCACCCCGCCACCGGCCATGAGCTGTTTTATCCCCAATTAGGTGTAAAACTCTGCTCGATGGCGGGCGGCGGCGT
>ENA-ORMO01001669-ORMO01001669.1-human-gut-metagenome-genome-assembly--contig:-NODE-1669-length-22076-cov-5.748649_pt1 | contig 22076 bp, 21 predicted proteins | sample MGYA00242106_ERZ509001 | MGnify/ENA primary metagenome ERZ509001 (study PRJEB26280, sample SAMEA2338736) | human gut metagenome | biome: human gut; feature: human-associated habitat; material: faeces...
GCTAATTTTACAGCTTCTTCAGTAAGGTTTTTAATCTCATCAAATTTTCCGGCTTTTACTAAATCACCTTTTACCATCCAGCTTCCGCCACATGCAATGATTTTGTCACAGCTTAAATAGCTTTCCAAATTCTTAGCACTTACACCACCTGTAGGCATGAATTTCAGTCCTACATATGGAGCTGCCATAGCTTTGATTGTAGCTACTCCGCCGAACTGTTCTGCTGGGAAGAATTTTACTACTTTTAATCCTCTCTTAACAGCCTGTGCTACTTCTGATGGTGTGATACATCCTGGGAATACAGGAATCTCTTTTTCCAGGCAGTAATCTACGATTTCAGGGTCAAATCCAGGGCTTACAATAAATTTAGCTCCTGCTGCTACTGCACGGTCAACCTGTTCGATAGTCAGAACAGTACCTGCTCCAACAAACATATCAGGATATTTTGTTGCCATGATTCTAATAGATTCCTCTGCTGCTGCTGTACGGAATGTTACCTCTGCACATGGAAGCCCACCTTCTACCAATGCTTTTGCCAAAGGTGCTGCATCTTTTACATCATCTAATACAACAACTGGTACTACCCCAAATCCTGCAATTTTTTCTGCTACTGTACTCATCTTCAAAAATCCTCCTTGATTTCTTTCGCTATATAAAACGTTTCACATTATGAAACATCATTTCGCAATGTGGTATCTTTAATTTGCATTATACTACTGCTTTCTTAAATGTCAAGAGAAAGTCAGAAAAATCTACAAAAAATTCATCTTTCTATCTCCCTATTGCCACGTTCTTCGGAACGTGCTACAATTACGGCTGTATTTATGATGCAATACAAAACAGATAAGGAGAAGTATTATGGAAAATAAAAACCCCATACAGGTGGCAGACCGTTTATTCCTGGTCATGGAAATCCTGGCAGAAACCGGTCCAGTAACTCTGGCAGAACTATGCAGCCATCTGGATTTGAATAAAAGCACCGTTCACCGGCTGCTAAGCTCATTAATATATATGGAATATGTGAAACAGGACAGTGAAACCGGAAAATATGCCCTCTCCTTTAAACTCCTGAATCTTTCCAACAAACTTCTCAGTCACATTGATATTCTTGACACAGTCCGCCCTTGTCTTAGAAAACTTTCGGCAGAAATTGGGGAAACGGTGCACTTTGTACAGTTAGATGGTCTGGATGCTGTTTATATCTGCAAAGAAGAATCTCAACAAAACTCCATCCGCATGGTGTCCAAAGTGGGCAGCCGCATTCCTCTGTACTGCTCTGGTGTTGGAAAAGCCATGATGGCCGATATGGATTCCACACGCATTCAGACAATTTGGTATGACAGCGATATCAAGAAACTGACGCCTCATACTATTATTGATTATACCCAATTTTTAGAAAAAATAAAAGAAGTAAGCACAAAAGGTTATGCTTTAGATGACGAAGAAAATGAGCTGGGTGTCCGCTGCATCGCAGTGAGCATCCCGGACTACAAAGGACGTCCGAAATATGCCTTTTCTATCTCTGCCCCCATTGCCAGAATGTCAGATGAACGGATAGAAGAACTGGCAAAAATTGTGCTGCAGGTCAAGGAAGAAATCTGCCGGTGCATGAAATAAAGCATGCTAAAAATCTCTCATACACTTCTGTGTCTTCAACACTTGAGCTGTATGAGAGATTTTTATTTTCCAAACCTATATCAAAAATATTAAAATCAAGAAAAACCTCTTTATCCTGTAAAAGACTTCCCAAGGATGTCAAAATAGGCCAAAACTCACAAAACAAGTATTATAGCCTACTAAATATCAAGTTATATAGGCAGAAAATAAAGAAAGGGTTCTGACGGCCTACTAAAAAATAGTCTGGTTAGGCTCAAAAATAGAAAAAGCAACCTTTTAGCCTACGCTTCACATAGGAAAAGCAGGCCAAAATATACTATCTAAGAAATCCAGCCTATTAGGGAATAAAATAAATAGGTGAAAATTCATAGAATGAAACTTTTAGTCTATTTGTGACTTAAAAAAGTAGGTCAAAACGGGAAGGCAGCAAAAAGTGAGTGATTTATGAAAAAAATAAGCAAGCTAAACATTAAAAACGGGGGCTATCTGTCCCGACAGCCCCCTCTGTATCTCTCTACCTAAATTTCACCGCAGTTCCATAAGCCATAATTTCTGCTGCCCCCTGTGTGACAGAGGCGGAGGAATATCTCACACAGACAATGGCATCTGCCCCAAGTGCCTGTGCCTGTTCAATCATCCTTCCTGTTGCAAGGCTCCTGGCACTATTCATCATCTCATTGTATGAGGTTAATTCTCCTCCTACCAGTGTTTTAAAACTGTTCATAATATCTTTTCCCAGATGCACGGACTGAATGGTATTTCCTTCTACCAATCCCAATGCTTCTATTTCTTTTCCGGGAACGCAATCTGTAGTAAGAATCAACATTTATTCTTCCTCCTTTTTCCTGTGTTTTTTCCGATACTTCACACATTCTGTTAATAGATATTCAATTTGTCCGTTCATAGAACGAAAATCATCCTCTGCCCACTGAGCAATTTCATTCCATAAAGCAGGCGATAATCTTAATGGTACTTGCTTCTTTGCTTTTTCTTTTCCCTTGTTCTTGCTTTCGTTTTCCAGAATGTGTCACCACCTTACTGTATTTTAATAAAGGCTGCCACTGTTTACAATAGGCTGTGCATCTTTGTTTCCGCAAAGTACTACTAACAGATTGCTGACCATAGCTGCCTTTCTCTCTTCATCTAATTCTACGATTTCGTTTTCGTTTAATTTTTCAAGTGCCATTTCAACCATTCCCACAGCACCCTCTACAATTTTCTGCCTTGCATCAATAAGTGCTGCCGCCTGTTGTCTCTGAAGCATGGCAGATGCAATTTCTGGGGCATAGGCCAAATGTGTAATGCGTACCTCCAAAATCTGGATACCTGCATTCTTCACCTTTTCCTGAAGCTCCTCACACATAATATCCGCAATTTCCTGACTGCTGCCTCGAAGTGTTTTCTCATCTCCGCCCTCTGTCACATCATAGGGATATTTTCTAGCAGTATTGCGAATAATAGAATCGCACTGAATAGAAAGATATTCTTTATAATTTTCCACATTAATCACTGCTTTTGTAGGATTCACCACTCGCCAAATAGCAACTGCACCGATTTCCACTGGATTTCCCATTTGGTCATTTACCTTCTGTTTTTTATTATCCAGTGTCATAGTCTTCAAAGAAACTTTTCGATTGGTCCCTTTACCATCTGCACTAATCTTAAACACAGGATTAATCGCAGTCACAAATGGATTCACCCAGAAAAATCCTTCTTTCTTCAATGTTCCATAGTAATTACCAAACAGCGCTAATACCATAGCTTCCTTAGGGTTTACAACCTTAAGACCACAACATAAGACACCTGCAATCACGATTATGATACAACCTGAAATCAAAAGTATGGCTCCTGGAAATTTTTCTCCCTGCTCCATCTGATAAATCCCAAAGCCAAAACCTGCAACGCCTGCTGCAAGTAAAAGCAACGATAAAATTAACATACCAAATCCTGTCTTTGCTTGCAACACTTTTTCTTCCTGAATCTTGTTTTTTACTTCATTCTTTTCTTCCTGGTTCATCGTACTACCTCCTCATTTGCATCTCCTTATTAATTTGATATCATTCTGATATCATCATAATATACCTGATTTTTATATTTGTCAACGGATTATTCATATCTTACAATCTCTTTTTTCAAACGCTTCATAATCCGTTTTTCAAGCCTGGAAATATAGGATTGAGATATGCCTAAAAGGTCTGCTACTTCTTTTTGTGTTTTCTCTTTTCCATCTGGCATATTAATCCCGAATCTTAATCTTATAATAGTCTGTTCGCGTTTCGTAAGTTTTCCTATAGCCTTTCCCAAAAGAGTTCTCTCCACCTGACTTTCTATATCCTTATAAATCACATCCTCATCTGTTCCCAAAATATCGGACAGAAGCAGTTCATTTCCATCCCAATCTACATTCAAAGGCTCATCAATAGAAACTTCCATTTTTGTTTTGCTGTTTCGTCGTAAATACATGAGAATCTCATTTTCAATACATCTGGAAGCATAAGTAGCCAACTTAATTTTTTTCACAGGATTAAAGGTATTAATGGCTTTAATCAGACCAATGGTTCCAATGGATATCAAATCCTCTACACCAACTCCTGTATTATCAAACTTCTTTGCGATATATACTACCAGACGCAAATTATGTTCAATTAAACATGCTTTTGCCTCCTGGCTTTTCTGTTCTGTCAGCTCTTGTAATTTCTGTGCCTCTTCTTCCTGGCTAAGAGGTGCAGGCAGCACTTCCGCACCTCCAATATAATGAATTTCATTACCTCTTGGTAGCAGTATTCCCGTAAATCCTGAAAACTGTGATTCTTTTTTTGCACAAACGTCCATATTCATAAAGCTCCTCCTTAATTGTCCAGAATGGAAGGACTAATGATCATTTCATAACTTCCCCTGCAGGAAAGTATTTCCCTGGAAAGGCCGATTGCGGCATGTGGAATATGTTTCTTTGCTCCCTCAGATACCAAGGTCAGACTGTCTACAGTAATGACTGGCAGCAGCCCAGCCTGGCAGCCTACACTGGTATAGAGCAAAAACCGAGGATGCAGAGCTTGCAAACTCTCTCTCTCCTCTAGTTCCTCTGTTTCCATGGAACAAAAATGTTCTAATCCCCGACACTGTTCTTGGCTGAGTAGTCTACAGAAACCGCTGTAATCCATAACCGCTACGCTTTTCCCAGTCTCCTGATCCCTGAGACAGTTTCCTGTATCATAAAGTCCTTTTATTGTCATTTCTTTCCCCTGAAAAGTTACAACAACCTCACAAATGGGAAGTTCTTTTCCTTTTAAGTATTTACAGAGTCTTATGCCTATGTATAACATCCAATAAGCGGTAATCGTGATTGCCAAAAAAGAAAACGCATTTTTCCTGGCTTTGTAAGGCAAAACAGATAGAAAACCACCCATGAGAAAATTCCCGCCTAGGAATATCCCCATTGCCATCAGAAACTTTCTTACAGTATGAACCTTACCTCCAACCCAAACCATGAGAGCTGCTATAACCAGGTAAAACAAAATAATGCTGCATGTGCGCTGGGCGAAAACCGTCACACCTACACACATACCTCCTGCCCCAAGCATACCTCCGCACAATGCTCTTTTGGGGTTGGCAGTTCCCCAAAGCATCTGATTGGTAAGGCAAAGCACCAGGAAGTCCAGAATCAGGTTGACTACGAAAAACACATCCAAGTAGAATTCGCAGTACACAAAACACCCCCTAAACCTCTGCATGACTCTCTTACTTATCTGGAATAAGCACTGTTCATTATAGAGGTTAGGGGGTGCTGATTTTGTCAAAACCACAGGTATGCTTTCAAAATCTTTTCGACAGTGAAAAGCCCTGTTTTTCACCTTATGTTACCTGTTTTATGTCAATTTTTTCTCTCTTTGATTTCATGCAGGGCTTTCAAAACCTTTCGCATCTCATCTGCTTTTATCTGTCCTGGTGCAGATGCCTCTCTGCCTGCTGCAAAGGTAATGCAGGAGCCTGTAAATTCGCCCCAGATTCTACTTAACACACCAAGGGAACCCATAGCCATGGTTACTACCGGTTTTTCACATTCCTGTCTCATACGAATCGTGGCTTCTAAAATCGAACAGAGATCCAAGCTATCTATTGGCATGACTGCCATTTTCAAGATATCTGCCCCACAGTCATTCATATAACGCATACGTTCCTGCAATTCTCTGCCATCTGGGGTTCTCTGAAAATGGTGATTGGAAGCCACTACATAAACGCCAGTCTCCTGTATACAGCTTATCAACCTTCTGGTTTCTTCCTGCCTAAAAAACACTTCCACATCCACGAAATCTACCATGCCTGTTCTGGCTGCCTTTTCTAAAAGCTTTACATAATCTTCATATAAAATCTCCTGCTCTCCTCCTTCTCTTTTCGTGCGAAAGGTAAAAAGCAGAGGAATTTCTCCTAATTTGTCACTTATTGTCCTTAACATTTCCCATATCGTTTCATCATTTTTTTCGTTTTCCCAGCAATCTACCCTCCATTCTGCCAAATCCGGCTTCATAGATTTTATAATTTCCAAATCTTTTTCAATCTCTTCCTTATTTCTTCCTATAATGGGAATACAGATTTTTGGCATTCCCTCTCCTATCACCAATTTTTTCACTGTTATTGTTTTCATGCTTCTCCTTCTTTCTCTTGCAGCTATTGTTTTTTCAGATATGCTCTCACCCGCTCTACTGGCATATCTTGGCCTGTCCAGATGCGGAAAGCCTCTGCTCCCTGCCAGATAAGCATGGGGTAACCATTAAAGGCTTTACAGCCAGCCTGCTCTGCCATACAAAGTAATTTTGTTTTCCATGGATTGTAAATAATATCTGCAACAGCCAGCTCCTTATGAAAAAAACTAGCATCTGGAATCAAAGATTTCTCTATGTCTGGCGCCATTCCCACAGAGGTTGCATTCACCAAAAGCCTGCTTTTGGCCAAGGCTTTTTGAAGCTCTCCCTCTGACTCTAAATCATGAAACTCAATGGTACAAGCAGTTTCTTTTGCCAACTCCTTCTGAAGCCCTTCCATTCTGAAACGGTGTCTGCTTCCTGACCGCGCAAAAATATGAATGGTTTCCACCTGATCCAGAGCTGCCTGCGCACATATAGCAGTAGCTGCACCGCCCATTCCTAAAAGGGTCATGGTCTCTCCCTGCATCTGAATCCCTTGTTCCTTTACGGATTGCATAAAGCCAATACCATCTGTATTATGTCCAATGAGACATCCATCTCTGTTTTCTACTGTATTTACAGCACCAATAAGCCTGGCAGCTGGAGAAAGTTCATCCAGATAATCTAAGATTTTATTTTTATTTGGCATAGTAAGGTTAAAACCTTTTACCTGTAAGGCACGAAGCCCCTGTACTGATGCCTCTAGTCTATCTTCCTTTACATCAAAGCATAAATATACCCAATTCATTCCTAAGGCTTCAAAGCTAAAATTATGCATAAGAGGAGAAATGCTATGATCCACAGGACTTCCCAGCAATCCTGTAAGACATGTTTTTCCCGTAATTTGCAGCATAAATAATTCCTCCCATTCTAAAACATCTTTTCTCTCAGTTTAAAAGGAAACTTTATTACTGTCAAGTTGAAAAGCAAACAAAAACCTCCCATGGAGACCATCATTCATTTTGCTGGTCTCCATGGGAGGTTCCTATTCTTTTTCATTATCTTCTATTTTTCAGGAAATCCGGAATCTGGATATCTCTCTTTGGTACATTGCTTGTAAAGGTAGTCTGTGTAGGCTGGAAGTTCGGCTGTTGGAACGTAGGCTGCTGGAATGTTGGCTGTTGAAAGCCTGTAGGCTGCTTTGGTTCCTGAACAGACTGCTGCTGAGAAGCTGTCTGAGTTCTTCCTGCTCCAACTGTTTTTTTATCTTTAGACACACTGGCTTTTCTAGTTGTCTCATCATCCAGACCCGTAGCAATAACTGTAATTCTTACGAAATCTGCTTCCTTATCATCATACAGAGCACCAAAGATAATGTTGGTATCTTCTCCAGTTAAATTCTGTACATAAGTAGCCGCATCATTAGCATCCATAAGTGAAATATCACCAGATACATTAATGATAACATGAGATGCACCTTCAATGGTAGTTTCCAGAAGCGGGCTGGATACGGCCTGCTGAACCGCCTGCATTGCTTTGTCATCACCTTTTCCTTCACCAATACCAATATGTGCTACGCCTTTATCAATCATAACTGTCTGAACATCTGCAAAGTCCAGATTAATCAGTGCCGGCAGATTAATCAAGTCTGTAATACCCTGTACTGCCTGCTGCAGAACTTCATCTGCTTTTTTCAGCGCTTCCGGCATAGTTGTACGGCGATCTACGATTTCCAGAAGTTTATCATTTGGAATGATAATTAAGGTGTCTACACTGTCTTTTAATTTTTCAATTCCAGACAGAGCATTGCTCATACGTGTTTTTGCTTCAAAACGGAAAGGTTTTGTCACAACACCTACTGTCAAAATTCCCATTTCTTTGGCAACTCCTGCAACTACAGGTGCAGCTCCTGTTCCAGTTCCGCCACCCATACCACAGGTAACAAATACCATATCGGCTCCCTGAATAGCCTGTCTAATTTCTTCAATGCTCTCTTCTGCAGCTTTTTCACCGATTTCCGGTTTTGCACCTGCACCCAGACCTTTTGTAAGCTTCTCACCAATCTGAATTACTGTAGGTGCCTTACATAAAGTAAGTGCCTGCTTATCTGTATTCACTCCGATGAATTCTACCCCGCTAATGGCTTCCTCCACCATTCTGTTGACTGCATTATTTCCAGCTCCGCCTACACCTACAACAATAATTTTTGCAGATGATTCCGCTTCGTTTGTCATGATTTCTAACACGGTATTTCCTCCTTTAGTTCCCTTGTATGCTTTCAATGTATAATATTTTCAGATAACTTGCTGTTTCATATGTTTGCATATAGATATATAATAAATGCTTTTTTTAAATTTATCAACTGCTAAATTTACTTTTTAAGAATTTTTTCTCCATTTTTTAGATTTTCTTTCTCTATTCTTCTGTATTGGCTCCGGCTTCGGACTCTGCTGCATCCGTTCCGTCACTGTACTCTAACTGAGAATCGTCAAATTCTTCCTCATCTTGTGCATCCTCATTCTGGCTCTGTACCTCATCCCTATCTGGAGTTTCATTTTGAGGTAAAATACCAGCAGGTGGAGTTGTAGTTTCTGTCTGAGAAGAAGTATCTGAATTTTCTCCATCCTGTTCCTCTTCTCCGTCTTCTGCTTCCGATGCTTTATCAAAGACCACGCCAGCCGTATCCTCTGTAATATTCTCCAGGTGAAGAATTCCTTCCATTCCCTCCAACTGAGGCAGAATTCCAGATAAACGATTCATCTTTTCATCCATATTTTCATCACTTCCAAGACGAATCTCTACCTCTCCATAATAAAGCACCAACTGATTCATGTCATTAAAAACCAATCGGTCCGGCTTCTGCTCTGATTTCTCCAGCATTTTTCCAACACTCAAAATCGTATTTAGCTTCTTCGAATTAATTCCTTTTAGCTTTTGTCCTACTTTCACAGATTTTACACTCAGACCATCAATCAAGGGAACTCCTTCCATTTGCTCATCTGTAATAATCTGAATCACACCCTGACGGTCAAAGTTCACATACTGTCCCTGAAATTCCAGACAACCTACCATTTGTTTTTCTTTTACATTTACCACAATGGTATTTCTATTTTTCCTCTTAATGGTAACATGATCAATCATTTGTGCATCTTTTGTTTTTTCCTCTGTCTTGGTCAGCATAACCAAAATAGAGTTTCCTGCATTTGGTGCATCCAGCACCATTTTCTTAATTTCCTCATCTGTATAGTACTGATTGCCTTCAATCTGTACCTTGGTAACACGAAATCCCACAAAAAACACCAATGCAGCAATGAAAAGCGCTACTACCACTGCTTCTATGAGAATCCTGTATAGCTTTCTTTTACTCATAAACGTCCCCTTAATCTTTTAAAATCCTGGCCCCCATATAAGAAAGATCCCTACAGAGATCCTCATATCCACGGTCAATAAAATGCCGGTTCTCCACATAAGTTTCTCCCCTGGCTGCCAATCCTGCAAGAACCAGTGCGGCACCGCCTCTTAATTCCCTGGCCTTTACCTTTGCCCCTGTAAGCTCTGTTCCCTGGATTCTGGCTTTATTTTGAGAAACCTCAATCTGAGCCCCCATCTTTTGCAATTGGGAAACCATTTTAAAACGGTCCTCAAAAATATTTTCCACAATACAGCTCTCTCCCTTAGCAGTAGCCAATACTGCCATAAACACGGATTGAAGATCCGTAGGAAAACCCGGATAAATCTGAGTTTCCAAAAGCTTTATGGGCATTGTGGCCTGTAAGCTATGCAACGTTAGTTTACCACTGTTATACCTGTATTGTCCACCTATTTTCTCGTAAGCTCGAAGGAGTGCCCCCATCTCCTCTATAGGTGCTCCCAAAAGCACTCCACTGCCTCTGGTAATAGCACTGGCACAAACATAGGTGCCTGCTGCAATCCGGTCTGCCGGAATTTGAAATTTTGTATCATGAAGTGTTTTCACCCCCTGGATTCTCAATGTGGTGGTCCCCTCTCCCTGAATTTTCGCTCCTGCTGCCTTTAAAAACCTGCACAACCAAGTAACCTCTGGTTCTTTAGAGCATCCCAAAAGTATGGTTTCGCCTTTTGCACATACAGCCCCAAGAATCCCATTCTGTGTGGCTCCCACACTGGATTTTTCAAACGAAATGACTGCTCCCTGAAGCCTTGGCGCTCTTGCAAAAAGCATGCCATCCTCCTCCTGAAACACTGCTCCAAGTCCTTTCAACGCATCCAAATGCAAATCAATAGGCCGTTTCCCTATAACACAGCCTCCAGGATAAGGAACTACTGCTTCCTGACACCGTCCCAAAAGACTTCCTAAAAGCACTACAGAGGAGCGCATTTGACTGCCTGCATCTGCATCTACTGTGACACTTTTCATTTCTTCTGCATGAATTTCCAGGGTATTTCCTTCCCAGCAGGTCCTTACCCCCATACGGTTCAATATAGTTTCCATAAGGAACACATCTGATATTTTCGGGCAGCCCAAAAGCACAGTAGTTCCCTTATTTAAAAGCGCGGCAGCCATAATTGGCAATGCCGCGTTTTTAGAACCTTGTATCTGCACTTCACCTTGTAAAGGAATCCCTCCTGTAACCTTTATTCCATTCAAGACATACACTCCTCTGTACTCAGATTCAACCATACTATAATGTATGCTCTTTCTCCCCTTATGGTTCCTCATAACGGCTTACCGAAAGGGCAAGCCCCATTTCACCCAGCAAAAACAGTACAGAGGTTCCTCCATAACTTACAAAAGGCAGTGTAATCCCCGTATTGGGAATGGTGTTGGTCACAACCGAAATATTCAAAATCACCTGCATAGCCATATGCCCCATAATACCAGCTCCAATCAGTGCCCCACATAAATCTTTTGCATGGGTGGCAATCACCATAAGACGCCAGATCAGAAGGCCAAAAAGCAGGATTAAAAGACAAGCTCCCACAAGCCCTGTCTCTTCACATACAATAGAAAAAATCATATCATTCTGAGCTTCTGGCACAAACCCCAGTTTTTGCAGACTACTGCCAAGACCTTTTCCAAAAATCCCGCCGCTTCCTATAGCATATAACCCTTGTATGGTCTGGAATCCTTTTTCATAAGCTTCTGGGTTACGCCAGATTGCCAGACGTTCCAAACGATAACTAGCCATGCTCAAAAAAATACCAATAAACAAAATCCCTCCAACTCCAATTCCCACAAAGGGCAGATACCGAGGATTTGATACAAAAATAAGAATCACACCGATTCCAAGAATAATAATAGCTGTACTCAAGTTATTCGTACCTACCAGCCCTACAATAGGAAGCAGCAACGCCATAGTTCCTGCCATTTGCAGCATTCCTTGTTTCTGCTCTTTTCCCTTTATAATGACAAAAGTGAGAAGGAGAATAACCGCCACCTTGGCAAACTCCGAGGGCTGAAAAGACAAAGGCCCCAGGGACAGCCAACGCCTGGAGCCATTGTATTCATCCCCAAACAGTAAAACTGCCAGAGATAATAGTAGCGAAATCAAATAAAAGAATGGCGCAAGCTTCACTAAGAGATGATAATCCATGCAGGACACCAGATAGATTCCCATAAGCCCAAGGGAAGTAGCAAATACTTGTTTTTTGAAATAATACCCAGCATCATGAAATTTCACACGTCCATTGTAAGCGCTGGTACTATAAAGAAACACCAATCCGAAAAGAACCAGAAGTATGACCAAACACAACAGCACATAGTCAAAATGCTGTTCTCTCTTCTTTTCCCTGTCCAAAGCAGCTCTCTCCTTGTGCAACCAGTTCCTTTATTTATATGCTTTTAGCTTGTATACATATTCTTTAAATTTGTCTCCCCGCTGTTCGTAATTATCAAACTGTCCCCAGCTTGCACAGGCAGGAGAAAGAAGAACTGCATCTCCCTTTTGTGCTTTTTTTGCACAAATGTCCACAGCTTCTTCCAGATTTTCCGCCAGAATCGTATTCATAAACCCACAAGCATGAGCCGTTTTCTGGATTTTTTCTCTGGTTTGTCCTATCAGCACCAGATATTTCACCTTTCCATCAAAAGACTCAATCCATTCCTCGTAGGAAGATTCCTTATCATAGCCTCCCCCAATCAGCAAAGTGGGACGGTTCATTGCTTGGATTCCTTTTATTGCAGCATCTGGATTCGTTCCTTTGGAATCATTATAATAAACAACACCATCAATTTCATCCACAAACTCAATTCTATGAGCCACTGCTCTGAATTCTGTAACAGCTTTGCGGATAATCTCTACGGTTACTCCTGCATAATATGCCATAGCTGCCGCTGCCATCACATTTTCATAATTGTGCTGTCCCAACAATTTTAAATCCTTTGTGTTTACAATTTCTAATTCCTGGCTATCTGTTCTTAAAAGGATTTTTCCATCCTCTAAGAAAATCCCCTGCTCAAGTCTTCGTACACTTGAGAAAAAGACTACGTTTGCAGGACACTGACTGGCAAATTCCCTGAGCACCTGGTCCTCATAATTTAAGACACAATAATTTTCTTTTGTCTGATTTGCCGCAATTAATTCTTTTACCCTGATATATTCCTCCATGGTGTGGTGACGATTTAAATGATCTTCTGTAATATTCAAAATTCCAGACACATCCGGCTTGAAGGTATCAGCAGTTTCCAGCTGAAAACTACTAATTTCTGCAACGGTACAGCTGGTTTCCTTCATAGAAAGCGCTTCTTTTGTGTAGGCGTTTCCAATATTCCCTACCACATACACCTCATCATAGGTTTTTCTGGCATCTCGGTCTGCTTTCATAATCTCTCCAAGCAGAGCGGTGGTGGTAGTCTTTCCATTGGTTCCTGTAATAGCAAGCACTTTGCCTGCTCCCATCTGGTATGCCAGCTCCACTTCTCCCCAGATGGGTATTCCTGCTGCTTTTAACCGTTCTACTGGAGGGATGTCCAAAGGCACTCCTGGACTCATAACCACCAAATCCAGTGTAGGAAGCAATTTTTCCCTCAATTCCCCAAGCACAATACTGCAGGCAGAATCTGCCCCCAGCTGTTTCCTGATTTGTTCTTCCTGAAGCTTCTCATTCCCATCATAAAGTACTACCTGTGCTTTCAGGGTTTCTAAAAGCTTCACAGCACCAATGCCGCTAATTCCAGAACCAAACACCAATACCTTTTTGTTTTCCACTTCACTTCTTAGCAATTTCATACTCATTTTCCTCATTTTCCCAATCTTCGTCTGACTTTTAAACTCCCATAAGGGCTATGAGACATAACACTGCTGTCACCACAGAAAATACTGCCACGATTCTGGTCTCAGACCATCCACACAGCTCAAAGTGATGGTGAATAGGAGCCATTTTAAAGAAACGTTTTCCATGGGTAGCCTTAAAATAAGTTACCTGAATCATAACAGAAAGCACTTCCACCACATAAATCAGACCAACTAAGATAATAAACAAAGGCATCTGCAGCATATAAGCTGTTCCAGCCACAAATCCTCCCAGAGCCAAGGAGCCTGTATCACCCATGAAAATCTTAGCTGGATATACATTAAACAATAAGAATCCCATTAATGCTCCAACAACAGCACAGGTAATCGGTTCAATACCACTTTTTGTTCCAATAGCCATTACGGAGAAAAAGGTTGCCACCATAATCGTCACAGAAGAAGCCAGCCCATCCAGCCCATCTGTAAAGTTTACACCATTTACAGTTCCAATCACTGCAATAAACAAGATGGGAATGGTAAGAATCCCAAAGTCAATTTCATGTCCTGGCATAAACGGAATCTTCATGGTCATAGGAATGTCCGTAAACTTCATAAGATAGAATGCAAAAATTCCCGTTACCACAATCTGACAGGCCATTTTCTGCATAGGCATCAGACCATCAGAACGTTTCAGAACTACTTTCAAATAATCATCCAAAAATCCAATAATACCAAATCCCAAGGTAAGAAACAGGATTGGAATAATCTTTGGGTAGTCTTTCACGTAAATCAGGGAAGTCACTACTGTGGACAAAAGAAAAATAATACCGCCCATAGTAGGAGTTCCTGCCTTTTTCAAATGAGACTGCACGCCTTCTACACGCTCTGTCTGTCCCATTTTCAGTTTTCTCAGATAAGGAATCACAATAGGTCCTAATACTACACTGATTGCAAAGGCAATCAGCACTGGTAATGCCATAGTAAACTCTGTCATAGTACACCTCTTTTTTATGTATTTTACTCTTATTCAGTATAATGCTTTTTCCTCCATTTATCAACCTTGAATCCCCATATAAGGCAGAATGTTATCAAAGATATCTCGGATGACCGGAGCTGCAATGGTACCTCCATAATATACTCCCTTTGGATCATGAATCAGACAAATCCCCAATACTTGAGGTTCTTGTGTAGGAGTAAATCCAAGAAAAGAGGAAATATAGCGGTGTGCACTTCTTGGCAAAGTTTGGGATGTTGCAGTTTTCCCCCCGATGGTTCTGCCTTCTATAGCTGCATTTTTACCAGAGCCTTCGGAAACCACTTTTTCCAGAATATAGCGTACCTGTTCTGAAATTTCTTCTGACACAATCCCTTCTTTTTCAGGATAGTGAAAAGTTTCTATCAAATTTCCTTCCCAATCTGTCACCTGGACCCCAAAATGAGGCGTAATCCGCTTTCCACCATTAATCAAGGAACTTACTGTTGTGGCTAGCTGTATGGGCGTGATCTGAAAAGACTGCCCAAAAGAAATCGTAGCCAGTTCCACATCACCCACATTTTCCTGCTTATGCATAATGGTAGCAGCTTCACCTGGAAGGTCGATTCCTGTTTTCTCCATAAGCCCAAACTTTTTAAAATACTTGAAATAATTGTCTACTCCAAGTCGTAGTCCAACCTCAATAAATACTGGATTGCAGGAATTCATAGCACCTTCCACAAAGTTCTCTGCCCCATGTCCAGTCCTCTTATGGCAGTGAATCCTTCTATCCTCCACAATTTTAAACCCAGGACAAGAAAACCTGTCTTCCATATGTACTACACCTTGAGACAGCCCTGCAGCCATAGTAATAATCTTAAAGGTTGACCCTGGTTCATAAGTATCATTTATGGTGAGGTTTCTCCACATTTGATTACATGCATCTTGGAGCTCTTTCTCTGTCATACCGGAAGTATCTGCATTTGTATTTAGGGTAAAAGGCTCATTGAGATTAAATTCCGGTACATTGGCATTCGCATAAATTTCTCCTGTCTTAGGATTCATGAGAAGAATAGAAACTGCATCTGCCTGTTTTTCCTCCATCACCTTCCAAGCTGCCTGTTGAGCATACATCTGGATATTTTTATCCAAGCTAATATGCAAATCATATCCTGGCACCGGCTCAATTCTTTGTTCACCAAGCTCTGACAATTCCACCCCTCTGGCATCTGTTGTTGTGAGAATCTTTCCATCAATACCCCGAAGTACTTCTTCATACATGACTTCCAGTCCTATAATTCCCTGGTTGTCTCCTCCTGTAAATCCAAGTACTTTCGATGCCAATTCACAATAAGGATACTGCCTTTTAAAATCCTCATCTACCTTTACCCCGTCCAGTCCGTAACTTCTAATCTTATCCCCAACTTCTTTTTCTACATTGGTTTTTACCCGCTCAATAGCTGAGACTGTTTCCACCCTCTTTCTGGCTGTTTCTTCGGACAAGCCAAGCTCCTTACATAACATGGCAATCACCTTTTCCGGCTCTTTCACCTGACTATGAATCACAGAAATCGTACAAACCGCTTTGTTATCCGCCAGTACCTCTCCATTTCGGTCCAAAATCCTCCCTCTGGCAGCCTTAATATCCCGCTCACGTTCATGAAGCTCTTCTGCCTTTTTTGCATAATAATCAGAGCGAATGACCATGAGATAAACCATTCGCCCCATAAGTCCCAAAAGCATACACATGCACACGGAAAATACAATCACTGTTTTTTTCTTATGATAAGTTCTGTTTTTTCTCATATTTACCGCCTTGCAGGTTTATCTTTATACTGTATGCCACATTCCTTTTTTCTATAACAAAAAGAAGCTGTTGCAAACGCTACAGCTTCTATCTTGATTTATCGCCGGATATCATCTTCTAATTCATCCAGGTCATAAGTATCTTCATATTCTGGATCTTCTTCTTCGATTCCTGCATCTTCATTGGTGATTCCATCTGTATTCTGGTCATTAAGGTCCTCTTCCTCTATGGGATCTCCATCTCCATAGCCCTGATCCAGAATGGTTCCATATGGATTGGAAACGCCGTCCTCCACAATATCTGTCATTTTGGGCACACCATAAAATCCTTGCCACAACACCGTTTCCTCTGTCGTAGGCTCATCCTGATAAATATTCATATATGGTAGCACCTCCGACATAATTGCCTGAGCCAGGTACTGGGCATAACTACTAGATGCCTGCTTCTCAACATTTGGTGTGTCTACGACTGTATAAATCACCATTTCCGGTTTATCCAGAGGTGCAAATCCAATGAAGGATACCAGATAATTCCCTTTTTCCTTCTCATTTAGCTTTTCCGCTGTTCCAGTCTTACCACCCATGGAATATCCCTGAACTTTTGCAGCACGGCTAGTACCATTGGTAACACTCAGCCCCATATACTCCCTGATTTTGGCAGATACTTCCTCAGAAATCGGCTGCTTTAATACATTTGGATTCACATTTTTTACTGTTTTTCCATCCTCATCTGTAATTTCTTTTACCAGATGGGGCTGATAATAAGTTCCCCCATTGATTGCTGCCGATATAGCAGAAATTTCCTGAATCATGGTACAGTTAAATCCCTGACCGAATGCAGAGGTGGACAACTCCATCTCATACATATTATCTTTGGAAAACAAAAGTCCCGTTTCTTCACTTGGAAGGTCAATACCTGTTCTGGTACCAAAATTAAATTTGCGCTGGTATTCCAAGAATAAGTTGGTACCCATTTTCCGTCCAATGGCCATCATACCATCATTGCAAGAGTTCTGAATAACCTCACCAAGGCTCTGAGAACCATGACTATCTGGATATACGGCACAACGGACATAATCAACGCCAACTTCCTCCCCACCATCACAAATAAACCGATTTTCCTCTGTAATGGCTCCTGACTCCAAAGCACTTGCCACAACCACTGGTTTAAAGGTAGAACCAGGTTCAAAGTTTTGGCTCACACAGTAATTTTTCCACATATCAAACAAAGCTTCTTTTGTTTCTTCATCATCCATGTTTTCAATTTCATACTCTGTGTAACTTCCGCTTAAATCACGGGGATTATTTAAATCATAGGTTCCTGAACTTGCCATAGCCAGAATCTCTCCATTATTGGGATTCTGAATAATCACTGCAATATTTTCTGCTCCCCTTTTCTTGGCATTTTTCTTGTTATTTGGTCCCGCTGACAACGCCCTATCAAAAGCAGAAATATACTTTTCCACAATCTCCTGAATCGTAGCATCCAGCGTTGTTGTCAGGTTTTTCCCATTTACCGGATCAATAATATTCTGCTCCAGGGATGAATCATCTGAAAGATAACCAAAGGTTCTGCCATTGGTTCCATTCAAGGTACTGTTATAATATCCCTCTAATCCCCACGTAGCCGTGTCTCCTACATCTGTAAAACCAATCACATCACAGGCCAGACTGCCCATTGGATAAATTCGCTTATATGTATCTTCAAAGTAGATACCTTTTACCCTCTGGCGCCTAGTGATTTCTTCTTCTCCTAACGTCTCTCTTTCTTCTTTGCTTTCCGGAACTTCTAAAGACTCCTCAAAAGCACGGCGTTCATCCATGGTAACTTCTTTTTTTAAAATTTGATATCTGCTGCCTTTTGTCTCCTCGTTGGTCAAAAGACCATCCACCACATCCTGCTCAATATCAAAATATTCTTCCAACGCTACCTTGGTAGGATCCTTATACTTCTCATTATTATTGATTTCCACACAGTCCAAAATCAAATTATAAACCTTCACACTGTTTGCCAGCATGGTTCCATTACGATCTGTAATACTTCCCCTTCGGAATGGAACCCTGGTGTCTGTATACTGCTGCTGGGATTGGGTAAGGACTTGCTGAGTGTATTTATTTCCTGACTTTGCATTAATCCAGGTAATTCCCACCAATAAACCGACTAAAGCCAGCAGAGAACATCCAAATACCCCCGCCAGCTTTATCTTCATCTTTTTCGTAAGTTTTCTTTGTTTTGACTCGTTTTTTTTCAATCTTCCACCCGCTTATTTTTCTGGTACGTCTTGATACTGTCTTACGTAGTTATTATTTCCCGGTGTATAATATTTAATCTGGTCCTCCGCTGCATATTCCATTCCCAACTCATTAATTGCTCTGTCACGGATTTCTTCCAGATCCACATTTGTCATAATCTCACTGTAATATGCGTCATTATCTGATTTCAATTCATTAAGCTCCAGTTCCTTTGCATCTACTGCACTTTTCTGTGCTGTTACAAGCGCAGTCAGTTTAATGTAGTGTACGCAGGCTCCGGTTGCTAAAGCACAAACCAAAATCAGGAATACAATATAGCCCTTCCCCATGTTGGTGCTTTTTGCTCGGTTCTTCTGTGCAGTTTTGCTCAGTTTCTTCTTTGGCCGAACAGGTACCTCTTCCAAACGGCGTGCAGCATTCCCATCTTCATAGTATGCCTGACGCCCCTGCACTCTTCTATTGTCATATCGGTTACGGTTCCTTGTACTTGCCATGAAGCTCTCCCTTATCAGGTTATTTTCCTGCTACTGCTTAACTCTCTCAAAAACTCTTAATTTCGCACTTTTTGAACGCGGATTCACCTCCAATTCCTCCTCGCTTGGAAGAATCGGTTTCCTGGTAATCACTCTCCCTTTTGATACATTTCCACATACACACACCGGAAATCCCGGAGGACAGGTACATGGATTCTCATTCTGCTTAAAAATAGTCTTCACAATGCGGTCCTCTAAAGAATGAAATGTAATAATACAAATCCTTCCCTTATCATTCAAAAGGTCAATCATATCATCCAGTGTATTTCTCAACACATCCAACTCCTGATTTAATTCAATCCGGATTGCCTGGAATGTTTTCTTAGCAGGATGTCCTCCTACTGCACGCATTTTCATGGGAATTGCTCTCTTAATAATCTCGGACAATTCTCCTGTTGTCTCAATGCTCTTTTCCTGCCTTGCCAGGCAGATATGTTTTGCAATATTTTTTGCAAACTTATCTTCGCCATAATCTCGGATAATCCGGTACAACTCCTGTTCTGTATACATATTTACAATATCTTTTGCTGTCCGCGGATTCCGCTGATCCATACGCATGTCAAGAGGGACATCCTCCCTGTACGTAAATCCCCGCTGACTATTATCCAGCTGGTAGGAAGATACCCCTAAATCTAAAATAATCCCATCTACAGATGTGATTCCTATCTTTTGTAATTCTTTTTTCATGTTGCAATAATTGCTGCGGATGATGGTTACCTGCTCCTTGAATTCCTGTAACCGTTCCCCCGCAGCTCTTATTGCAGCTTCATCTTGATCTATGCCTATCAAGCTCCCCTTGGCAGATAACTGCTGACATATCCGATAGGAATGTCCGCCGCCTCCCAGTGTTCCATCTACGTAAATCCCGTCAGGTTTTACCTTCAAATTCCCAACAGTTTCTTCCAGTAATACGGATTTGTGTTTAAATTCCATGATTCTCTCCTAGCATTTTCTCAGATTACAATGCCCATACTCTGCATTCCTTCTGCAATAGCATCCATATCCTCATAATTGCTGTTTTCTAACCACTTTTCCTTACTCCAGACTTCAATTCTTGTAAGATTCCCAGTGAGTACCACATCTTTATTCAGACCCGCAAACTCCCGCAGTGTTGATGGTACGAGAATTCTCCCCTGCTTGTCCAGTTCACATAAGGTTGCACTGGCTACAAAGAAACGTAAGAAGGCTCTTGCATTTTTATCATTAAGTGGTAAAGCTTTCAGCTTTTCTTCAAAGTTCTTCCATTCTTCATTTGGATAAATAGAAAGACAGCCATCTAAGCCTTTTGTCAACACAAAATTCTCTCCAAGTTCTTCTCGAAACTTGGATGGAATAATCATCCTGCCCTTGGCATCAATTGTATGACTATACTCTCCCATCAACATAACGAATGACCTCTTCTTTCGCAAGATTAGGAATCTCCCCTTCCTAATCTTCATGGTCTGTCTGGGGTGCTTCTGCCACTAGCTCCCCATTTGCCACCACTTCTCACCACTTTCTACCACTTATGCATTCATTCTATACCAAGATAGGTAATTCCGCAAGGGGGAACATATGTTTTTCTGTAAAAAAATAAAAAAGATGGAATCCTGAAAACAAGCTTAATTTCCAGGTTTTTCCATCTTTTTTCCTTCACTATTCTCTTTTTACTGGTTCTTTCTGCTACTTTACTTAGGAACAACTTTGCTGGTTCATTGTCATATACTCTTCAATCAGACAATCCAGCATTCTGCTGATGTTTAAAATTTCAAGAAAGCAGTATTTTTGTTCAATAGCAGCATCTAGTCTTTCTCTTGTATGTTCGATTTCCCATTTCAGCTCTTTTTGGGTCATTGGCTCTCTCCTGTTGTTTTCTGTCTGTCACAGGTTCTGACGTTTCTCTTATACTTTGACAGTACCGAACTTTTTATACATTTGTATTATTATTTTTAAACATTAAAACGGAAAAGAATTACATCTCCATCTTGTACCACGTATTCCTTCCCTTCCATGCGCACCAGCCCTTTTTCCCTAGCACCAGCATAGGAACCGCAATCCAACAAATCCTGATAGTTTACCACTTCTGCTTTAATAAATCCACGCTCAAAATCCGTATGAATCTTGCCTGCTGCCTGAGGTGCTTTTGTTCCCACTTTAATGGTCCAAGCTCTTGTTTCATCCTCTCCAGATGTAAGAAAACTTAACAGTCCTAACAAACGGTAGCTGGCAACAATCAATTTTTCCAGACCAGACTGCTGGATTCCCAAGTCTTCCAGAAATTCTTTTTTCTCATCCTCTTCTAGCTCTGAAATCTCTTGCTCAATCTCTGCACACAAAGCAAACACTTCACTGTTTGTCTTAGACGCATACTCGCGAACCTGCTGTACATATGAATTGGATGCACCGTCATCTGCCAGATCATCCTCTGATACATTTGCTGCATAGATAACCGGCTTCCATGTAAGCAGATTATATCCCTTCATGTACAATTCCTGGTCTTCATTTTCTAATTCCATGGAGGAAGCCGGCTCTCCTGCTTCCAGATGTGCCTTAATTTCTTTTAAGAATTCCAGTTCTTTTGCTGCTTCTTTATCCATTCTGGCTGATTTTGTGGTTTTTGCAATTCTTCTTTCCAGGATTTCCAGATCAGAGAAAATCAACTCCAGATTAATGGTCTCAATATCTCTGAGTGGGTCAATGCATCCATCCACATGAATTACATTCTCATCTTCAAAGCATCTTACCACATGTACAATAGCATCTACTTCTCGGATATTTGCCAGAAACTGGTTTCCTAAGCCTTCTCCTTTCGATGCACCTTTTACCAGACCTGCAATATCCACAAATTCAATCACTGCTGGAGTCACCTTTTTGGACTGATAAAAATCTCCTAATAATTTTAATCTTTCATCCGGAACTGGAACAATTCCCACATTGGGGTCAATGGTACAAAAAGGGTAATTGGCAGATTCTGCTCCTGCTTTTGTCAATGAATTAAACAATGTACTTTTTCCTACATTCGGAAGGCCTACGATACCTAGTTTCATTTCTTCTATTTCCTCCTATAAATCCTTAGATTTCA
>ENA-ORMO01001670-ORMO01001670.1-human-gut-metagenome-genome-assembly--contig:-NODE-1670-length-22050-cov-7.487429_pt1 | contig 22050 bp, 12 predicted proteins | sample MGYA00242106_ERZ509001 | MGnify/ENA primary metagenome ERZ509001 (study PRJEB26280, sample SAMEA2338736) | human gut metagenome | biome: human gut; feature: human-associated habitat; material: faeces...
TCGCGACAGCCAGTCTAGATTATCACATCTGAGCAGGTCTGTCAAGCACTTTTTTCAAACTTTTTTATTTCGTTTTTCATTGCTTTCTGACAGCTTTTATAAGATATCATATTTTTCTATATTTGTCAACATCTTTTTTAGTTTTCTGAAAATTTATTGATATCTTATTATTTTGTTGTTGCTTTATATTGAATTGTTATCAATTTCTCAGCGACAGCTTAACTAGAATATCACATAATCTTTTATATGTCAACTACTTTTTTATCTACTACAATATTTCTCAAAAAAAATAAAAATTATCGGCCTATAACTCAAAATACAAACCGATAATTTTTATTCTATACCCATTCTAGAGTCACACACACTGGATAATGGTCTGAAAGCCACACATTTTCTTCCCTGTCTTCCCATTTTTCCACTGATATACATTCCAATTTTTCCACATTTTCTTTTTCAGAGTTCCGAAGATATACATAATCAATAGCTTCTTCAGCCTCTTCCGGTAAAAATCCATGAAATGTTATTCCAATTCCCTTTGTAAGATTTACATAATCTGATTCTCTTTCTATTTCCTGGATTTCCCATGCACCTGGCTCTGCATTAAAATCCCCTGCCAAAAGTATAGGGATATCTGGAAACAGCAGCTCTGCCTCTGCCTTTTTCAACATTTGCTTCAGTCCCAGCATTCTGGCTTCTGCTCCCAAATGGTCCAAATGTACATTCATAAGGCGAAAAACTTTCTTTTCCAGCAAATCCTCCAGCACTACTTCTGTGCACACTCTGGGACACTCTGACTGTTCCTGGTATCTGCTGCCTGGAACAAGAGGAGTTTCCGACAACCAGAACGTGTCCATTGATACAAGATTCAGCTTTTCTTTCCTATAAGCAACCGACATCTGCTCATTGTCCAATTCTGTGCTTCTGCCACATCCAACCACATAATAATCTTTCAATTCCTCTTTCATCCATACCGCCACATGAGGCAAAACCTCTTGAAAACAAATCACATCTGGTTTTTCGTGCAGTATCTTTTTCTTAATCAATGCTTTTCGGAATTGAAAACAATTCCCTCCATCTTGTCCGTAATCACAGCGTATGTTGAATGTTACAAGTTTCATGCTATATTTCCTCCTGTTTGTACCTTATGTAAATCTCTTGACCTGGTCCCTTTTGGGTACGGATAAGAACCTCTTCTTTATGTTCCTCTACCGTATAGTCATTTCCAGGAAGCACCTGCACGCTTTTTCCTATTCCTCGCAACCATATTTCATCATTTAGCTGACTAAGTCGGAACTTTATACCTTCATGGGTACCCTCTACAATTTCTGCTGTAGACCTCTTAACCATCACCCCAGAAGCCTTTACACCCAAAGGCAAAATAAGAGATTTCTTATTCTCCAAACAAAAATCCCGGAACAAAACTTCACCGTCCAACTTGATATCAATCTTTTTATCCACACAATCCAGATTTATCAAATATAAAAGCTCTTGACCATCTTCTGACCTGGTTCTGCTTGCATAAATACCTTGACGATAAAATTCAATCTCTACAGCACTGTGAATCTTCAATTCCTCAAATACTTTGTCCCAAAACCGCATTTCTACCGGATAAGTCCCTGTAATAGCGCAAATCTTTCCTGAACCAACCTGCTTTACCATACCACACATTTTTCCACTTCCATGTTCTTTAAGAATCCCAGATGAATCCATTGCAAATAATTGCGCAAAGCCACCACACTGCATAGGTACTGCATTCCCAAAGCTGCCACAGGTATCCATAGACAAAAAATATACCGGCGGATTATTTTCCACATATTCCGGATCTCCCAGCTTCATAGCCTCTTTCAATATTGTACACGCATGCCCCTCCATATCAAACACAGGAATCTCACCGTACAACAATGCTCTTCCCCCACACTCCAAGAAATTCACTATCTTTTTCTGAACTTTTTGTGACATATATCTGGCGGAAAGAATCACCAGTGCATGTCCCATAGGTATCTCCTCATTCTGAACATCCACCACATCAAAGCTAATATGATGTCCCAGCAATGCCCTTCCCACCTGGTCGATCTGACCCTCACAGCGGAATCGCTTGAGATTGTGGTACATTTTTTGCATTTTGTCAGATTTGTCATATACAGCTTCTGTTAGAAAATAATCTGGAATAAATGCCACACTCACAGAATCCAGAACTTGCCTAGAAGAGGCAATGAGAGAATTTAACGCATGGATACTTTTTGCCGTATCTGCAATAAAATCATACGCATAATTATGTGTCCCGTCTGGCTGCACCGGAGCATTAAACCCATGAAACTGCCCTGTAAAAGCCATTCTTCCATTTCCATCTTCCTCCTGATGATTCAAAAAGTAATTTTCACCACCACTAAACACATAAAAACTAAGCATACGGGCATTTTGAGATAAACACATAAGCATTTTATGAGACACTGCCGTTGGATGATACCGCATACCATTCAAAGAACAATAAGGTGCATCGCTACTTTCAAACTCAATAGAAGTCAACGGATTCCCCTTCTTATTCATAGCATCTGTAATAGCATTAATCACATACAAGTCCTGATATTTTCCTTCTGTGGGTTCTCCCAAGTAGACATCTGTACCAGCAATCATCCCCTCTTCTTGATTGTATGCTTCATACAACTGACTGACACCAAGAGGAAAATCAAAAATCCTTCCTTCACCTGTTCCGTGGATATTAATAAAGAACGGTGTATCATGAACCCCGCATTCTTCTGCGTAACTCTTCAACTCTTTTACATAACATGCATAATACTGACGCATAAATTTCCCGAAATCCTGATGAAACTCCAAAGAATACTCTTCTTTTGGAGAACGAAATGCCTGAAACCGTTCTGACTCTTCTTCTCGCCAAAACGGATATCTATTTATGAGTTCTTTCTGTGCATAAGTTTCTTCCAGATATTTCTCCAGCAATTCCAATACATGGTTATTTAATACAGGATAGTTGGTTACCCAGTTGAGCATACCTATCTCATTGTCCAACTGCACCCCTATAATATTCCCGCCATTACATTGAAGTCTCGGCACAATAATTTCCATAACCTTCTGATACCAGGCCCTACATTCAGATAAATATCCCGGATGCAAATAGTCTATTGTATTACAAGGTCTGATTTCCCCATCAAAGCCTACCGGCAGAGCATCTGGATGTTTTTTTGCCACCCAGTAGGGTATCCCTTCCTTTTTCATCTCAGCCATAATATACGGACCTGGTCTCACAAAAAAATATAACCCATTTTCCTGGCATAAATCTATAAAAGCTCCCAAGTCTAAAGAATCTTCAAAGCAAAATTCCCCCTCTGTTTCCTCATGCAAAATCCACGGAACATAAGAAGAAATACAATTCAATCCCATTTTCTTGGCCTCATCTAGTAAATTCTGCCAATTCTCTCTCGGCTGACGAAAATAGTGCATTTCCCCAGAGAGTAAAAAAATAGGTTTTCCATCAATCAAAATCTGTTTTTCCTTAAACGTCACCATAAATATCCCTCCCAGCATAGCTGTTCATTATTCTTTATGGCTCAACGTACCACTCTTCCACAGGATCCTCTTTTCACTAAAGTTCCTTCCAGCACTGTATGACTGGTAGGTCCACCTTGTATCATTTCAAACAAAGAATCCACTGTCTGCTGTGCCATAGGCTGTGCCGGCTGAACAATGGTATCCAATGAAGGATTATAATAATCTGACTCTTCAATTCCATCAAAGCCCACAACAGAAATATCCTCTGGTACTCTGAGCCCTTCCGTAAAGGCAGCTTTAGCCGCTCCAATAGCCATCACATCTGCCATTGTAACCACTGCTGTCATATCCCTATTTCTGGCAAGCATACTCTTCATCATATTGAAACCAAATGCATATCCTGAATCTGCAATATTCGCCGTAGATACAAGACTACTGTCAAACGGAATCCCGTGACATTCCAACGCCTTTTTATATCCACAGAATCTAAGATGATTCGGCGTAGTAATATTCTGATAACTATTGGCAATACACCCAATTCGACGATGTCCTAATTCCACCAGATAATCAACCGCTTTCTTAGTTTCTGCTACATCATCAATAATAACACTAGAATACAAACTTTCATCTACCTCTTTGGATGCTTTTATGGTAACCAAAACGCATGGAATCTTCAGTGCCTCAAAATCCTCATTACAATAACCAAACTTGCCGCCCATAATGATAATTCCACACAAATTTCTATTCAGCACTTCACATCTGGCAACTTCCATTTCGGACTCGCTATAGCTCACATTACGAATATCCAAATTATAACCCCGTAACATAACCTGACGTTCTATTACTGGTATCATCTTCTGAAAAAATGGATTCACAATACTCTTTGCCAGAAGAACGATGGTCTTTGAGTGTCCTAATTTTAAATTTCTTGCATTATTATTAGGAATGTAATTTAATTCCCTTACTGCCTTCATAACTTTTTCCCGTACATCGCTGCTTGCAGCTCCACTATTGTTCAAAACTCGAGATACTGTAGCAATACCCACTCCTGCTGCATTGGCAATATCTTTAATTGTTACACTCATTTCATCTTCTTCCCTTCAAAATATATTCCTGTGTTCATCCTATCATTTTCCAATAAAAATCTCAAGCATACCCACCTAGTAATTATAGAAAAATCCCGGGCAAAGCCCCTATTCAAACGGCTTTTGACGCCCAGGATTCCTCCTTATACCTTTTTATTTACTTTTTTCCAAAAAAGTTTTATACTGTGCATTCACACCATCAATCACCTTATTGATACCTGCTGCTTCTAACTGTTTTCTATATTCAGCTACAGCATCTTTAGGATCTTGTTTAGTCTTGCCTAACAAAATCTGAATACCAAGCTGCGCATTCACATTACTAATAGAAGAAATTTCTGCTGAAAATTCTTTTGTATCGACTACGAATCCAACATATGGATTTTCAGCAGCAACCTGTTTCCATTCTTCATTTAATGTGTAGCGACGTTCATCCTCTGTTGCCATTGGAATATTATACTCATCTGTACGGAGTGCCCATGCAGAAAATCCACCTTCATCAGTCTCTTTGTTCCAGCTTGCAGGTTTTGTTATTTTTCCATCTTTGATTTCATATTGTCTTCCTTCAATTCCATACTGAATCAAATTATAACATCTTTCATCTGTCATTAATTTTTCAATTACCATAAGAGCTCTTTCCGGATGTTTACTATTAGCATTAATTAAAGTCGCATTCTCAGAACCACTTTTAGCTAAAATAGTATTGGTTGTTTCCGGAAAACAGAAAAATTCAGTTTCTACACCGCCTAATTTTTCATCTACAACACCTTTCTGACCACTCCAGTCAGGCTGATGAGAAATATATGCATCTCCTGTATCATTATGGAAGCTGTCTTTATCGTTTACTGTTGATGCCAAAACATCCTGCTTCCAGTATCCCTTATCAGACCACTCTCTCATTTTAACAGCAAACTCTTCAAACTCATCAGTAAAAATCGGAGACAAAACTTCACCAGGATTTTTCAAAGACGCTACCAAAAATGGCTCTGTCTCTGTGATTCCAGGCGCTGGAATCCAGTCTTCTGTAGTATTCACAAACATCTTATACATATCTGATGCCAAAGTCGAATCACCATTCAAAGGAATTCTTCCTGCATCTACAGAGGCATCCATATATTTTTCCATATCTTCAATGGATGCAATTTCATTTACTCCATATTCTTCCATTCTATCTTTTCTGGTAACAAATCCGTAAGATGTAAATTCACTATATGTAGATGGAACACCGTAAATTTTTCCATCTACATTCATGGAATCCCATGCTTTCTGGTCAATCTTTTCTTTTAAAGATGGCGCATATGTCTCCAACATTTCTGTAATATCTGCCAAGGCATCCTGTCTTGCTAAGGTAGAATACGGCACAACTGCATTAGCAGCTCCATACGCCATATCAAAATCTTCTCCTGATGTCCACAGCAGAGGATATTTTGTATTTACATCATTCCATGTAATATATTTTACTTCTAATGTAGTATTGATATCTTCTTTTAAAATTTTATTCAATTCTTTTAAAATATCTTTATTCGCAACGCCTTCATCACCATACAAATACATAGATACTTTTACTTCTTCTTTTGTCTCAATACTGCCATCCTCTTTCACTTCTGTGGCGCTACTTGCTTTCCCTTTTTCTTCATTCTTTTTTCCGCCACATCCTGCCAGCAAACCAGCTGTCATAGATAACGCTAACATTGCCGCAATCACTTTACGCTTCATTTCTTTTTTTCCTCCTTATTTTCCTAATTCTTTCCTATAATAAGCTGCTCTCATCTTGAAACAGCGAATTATCATCCTTTCACAGCGCCTACTGTCATGCCACTGATAAAGTACTTCTGAACAAATGGATATACCAAAACAATAGGTCCTGTAGCTACAACAGCCGTTGCCATCTTAATAGATTCTGTTGGCATATCTGCTATATTAATAACCGCTCCCTGCTGTACAAGAAGATTCATATTTGCCTTACTGATAATCTGCTGTAAGAAATACTGCAGAGGATATTTGGAAGGTGTCTGAATATACAGCATGGCATTATACCACTCATTCCAATATGCCAAAGTCAAAAACAGACCAATGGTTGCAAGCGCCGGCTTTGCCAACGGCAGAAAAATCTGCCAGTAAATACGAAAATCTCCTGCCCCGTCAATTGCCGCAGACTCATATAACGAATCTGGTATCGATTTCATAAAATTACGCATAAGGAAAATAGACCATGGGCTCATCAACCCAGGAAGAATCATTGCCCAAATGCTATCTTTTAACCCTAATCCGTTTACCATTAACATATAGGTAGGAATTAAACCTCCACTAAACAATGTGGTAAAATAAATAAAGAAAGAAATCTGGTTTCTATATTTAAAATCTTTTCTGCATAATACATATCCAGCCATGGACATAAAAAACAAGCCAAGAGTAGTACCAAGCAATACATTCACAATATTAACCATATATGCATCTATCAGTTTTGCAGAATTTTCCATTAAATATTCATAAGCACTGAAACTAACTTCTTTCGGTATCAGCTTATACCCCTCTGTCAGAATTTCCTTTTCACTCATAAAAGATGACGTAATCATCAAGAGAAAAGGAAACAAACAAATAAGGGCAAACAATGTCACCACTATATAACAACAAATCTTTACGATTTTTTCATCTGTGGACATATATTTTTTATACGGTTTTGCAACCTCTCTACTCATGCTTTCTCTCCTCCTTAGAATAACGCACTGTCAGGTTCAATTTTCTTCACAATAGCATTTACCGCCAGCACAACCACAAGTCCAAAGACTGATTGATAAAATCCAACTGCCGCACCTTGCGGGAAGTTAAACTGTCCTACCAAAGATCTAAACACAAACGTATCAATAATATCTGTTTGAGGATACAAAACAGAGTTTGTTCCAATCAGATTGTAGAACAAGTCAAAAGAACCTTTTAAAATACCGCCTAATCCAAACAACAGCAAAAGAATAACCGTAGGTTTTAGCAATGGCAAAGTGATATATCGAATCTTTTTAAAAGCAGATGCACCATCTAAGGATGCAGCCTCGTAAATATCTTTACTAATTCCCGTAATACTTGCCAAGTAAACAATCATACCATATCCTGTTCCAGACCAAACCTTAAATGCTACAATAATATATTTCCATATGGACTGATCTGAATAAAAATCATGCCGTTCAAGACCAAGCTGTGTCAAAATTGTATTAAAAAATCCCGAATCATAATTAAACAAGTTATAAGCAAAGAATCCCACAATAACCATAGAAATAAAATAAGGAAGTAAAATCACCGACTGGGAGATTTTCTTAAATTTCTTATTTCCGATTTCCGAAATCATAATAGCCAGAATAACCTGAACTGCATTTCCAATTACCAAAAACGCCACATTATAGAGTAACGTATTCTTTGTAATTCTCCACAGGTCTCCTGTTTGAATTAAGAATTGGAAATTCTTAAGCCCCACAAAGTCGCTCCCAAAGATACCATCACTAATATTGTAGTCAACAAATGCCACATATGCACCAGGCATGGGAATATAAGCAAAAATAACAAAAAACAGCAGGGTCGGTGCAATCATAAGAAACAAAACCCGCTTTTTAACCAATTCTTGCCCAAGATTTTTTGTACAAGTTCTTAGTTTCTTCATTTTTCTTTTCCTCCATCTTTCAATTCGCACACTCTGTTTTCTGGAACCTTCTCCTTCTGTGCCTTACTATAATTCTGCATTAATTGGAAATGTTTCCACTTAATTTTCTTGTGCTTTATAACTATAAATTACCACATATACCGCAAGTATGTCAATATTAATTTGTATATTTTTATTATTCACCTCTGTTTTTGGTTATTTTAAACTGTTTTATTTCTTTTTTCTGTTGACACGCTCACCTTTTCTCCTTTATAATGCATGTAAACACTTCATTTTTCCTGTTTAATATCAATTTATACAGGAAACGTTTCCAACAGCATTCTTTATTTGCAAATGAAACAATTTTAATTAAAATATAAGATAGAAAGGATTTTCACACTATGAAAATGAAAAAAATAAACCGCTTTTTATCCTTTACTGAGAAGAATAGTGTCTACACATTTCTTCCCACTGGTGATATCTTCACCTTTCTCTGTGATGATTTTCTCATCAATCAATTTCGCGGAAATGCCAAAGATGGTTCTGTGAACAACATATATTTACGTATTTATGAAAACGGCACACCTACTGCCTATCCGCTTTTAGGTATCCAATCCAAAAGCAAACTCTCCTGCGACAAAAAGCAACTCATCTATCAAGGGCAGATTGCTTCTATATCTTATACAGTAACCTTCCGCCCAATAAATAGCATGTGGTTTTGGGATATAGCATTACAGGGCGAAGCAGATTCCATTGATTTCGTATACGGACAAGATTTAGGCATTGGAGAGGCCGGTGGTGTTTATACAAATGAACTCTACATGTCCCAGTACCTTGGTCATTCTGTTTTTTCCACAGAAAATGGATACGTTGTATGCTCCAGACAAAATATGCCTGCAAAAAATCAGTTTCCTTATATCCAACAGGGCGTTATTGGCGCAAGGGCAGAACATTTTTCCACAGACGGTCTTCAATTTTTTGGTCTATCCTGCAAGGAAACCAACTTCCCTGAAGCACTGAGCCATAATTTAGAAGACCGCACCCTTCAGTATGAATTTGCCTATACAGCATTACAAACCGAAAAATTTGCCTTACACGGGACAAAAAATCTGGCTTTTTACGGCATGTTTCTTCCCAATCATCCAAATGCAGTAACCAAGCCAGAGTTCCAAGAAGAAATAGAAGAAAAGTACGCCAAACTGCTTGTATCTCCTGCCCCCTCTGATATCCATGAGGTTGAAGCACCTAAGATACACCCATCCTTTGGCTCTCCTTATGTATCCCCTTCCTTTACTCCGGAAGAAATCCAGAACCACTTCCCAAATCGTAAATTAGAGGAAGTGAATGGGGATACTCTCTATTCTTTCTTTACACCTGAACATGCCCATGTTGTAACCAAAGAAAAAGAGTTAGCCTGTCAGCGCCCTCATGGTACAATTATCATCACACCACCGGACACTGATGCTGTAAACAGTTCCCTAATTGCATCTACCCAGTATATGTACGGTGTATTTAATAGTCATGTAACCGTAGGAAATACGGATATGCATAAGTTTATTTCCACCCCTCGGGGATTTCTCAACCTGTTAAAAAATAGCGGGCAAAGGCTTTATGTGAAAATAAACGGCACTTACCGTCTCCTAACCTTACCAGGACTTTTTGAAATGGGAATGAATTATTCTAAATGGTACTATAAACTGGAAAATGATGTTCTAATTGTAACATCTTATACCGCATGCCATACTCCTGATTTAATTCTGGAAGTTTACAGTACACAACATATTTCTTATGATTTTATCGTTACAAACCAAATGACCCAGGGACCAAACGAGCATATTTCAGATATAAACTATGAAGAAATTCCTCATGGACTTCGTTTTTCCTTCCATACAGATGCCTATAAGGAAATCACTTATGACATGACTATGCCTGGAAAAACTTTTTCCATTGGAAATGACAGTTTATTTTACACGAATAAAACCCCTATGGATGAAACATTCCTTACTCTGTCCCTTGAGAATGAATCTCAATTCTCTCTGGTCATCCAAGCAGGACTCAACAGCCTTCCATCCACTCCTGTTCCTTCCTATAAGTTCCAGGAGGAAAAAGACAATGCCCTTGAGTATTACAGAACCCTTACACGACATTTCTATATGGAAACAGTAAGCCCAAATCAAAAAGCTGAAATTCTCAACGAAACCGTCTGGTGGTATGCTCACAATGCTATGATACATTTTTCCATGCCTCATGGTTTAGAGCAGCCTGGTGGAGCAGCCTGGGGCACCAGAGATATTTGTCAGGGGCCTGTAGAATTTTTCCTTGCCACCCAACACTACCATCTGGTAAGAAACATTCTCCTGAATATTTTCTCTCACCAGAATGCAGACACAAAAGAGTGGCCTCAATGGTTCATGTTCGACCGTTATTCTATGAATCCAGGGGAATGTCATGGAGATGTAATTTTCTGGCCATTAAAAGCCACAGCAGATTACATCAATGCATCTGGAGATACTGAAATTTTAAAAGAAATACTGCCTTATGATTGTTGTCCTGACCGCAAAGAAAGCCTGTTAGAGCATATTAAATACGCATTGTCCAACATCGAAGAAACACGTTTTATAGGTGATACAGGATTAATCACCTACGCCGGAGGTGATTGGGACGATACACTTCAGCCAGCAAACGAGGAACTAAAGCAAAGCCTCGTAAGCGCATGGACAGAAGCTCTTGCTTACCAGACTTTCCTAAGTCTTGGAAAAGCTGTAGAAGAAACTGATAATATACTTTCTGAAAAACTCGCCAACCTTGCTAGCATTGTAAAAAATGCCTTTGAACATACCCTCACAAAAGATGGTGTTATTGCTGGTTTTTTGGAAAATAGTTCTCCCTATCACTATCTGCTGCATCCTTCTGATACAAAAACAGGTATTCAGTATCGATTACTACCAATGACACGAAGTATCATTGGTGAACTAGTTGACCAAAAGCAGGCTGCTTACAATGTGTCTCTTATCAAAGAACACTTAAAATGCCCTGATGGCATCCGACTCATGGATAAACCTGCTGCTTATAATGGAGGTATCAGTAAGCTCTTTAAAAGAGCAGAACAGGCAGCTAATGTAGGAAGGGAAATCAGCCTTCAATATACCCATGCACACATTCGGTATATTGAAGCCATGGCAAAATTAGGCGACGCAAGAGAAGCCTGGGATTCCCTATTTGTAATTAATCCAATTTTAATACAAAAAAGCGTTCCAAATGCCTGCCTACGACAAAGCAATATGTATTTCAGCAGTTCTGAGGGAGATTATGACAATCGCTATGACTATGCAGAAAACTTTCATCTGCTTAAAACTGGAGAAATTCCTGTAAAAGGTGGTTGGCGCTTATATTCCAGCGGCCCTGGAATCTACACCAGACAATTGATTTCCAACGTGCTTGGTATACGCTTCTGCCCGGAAGGATTAATTGTAGACCCTGTTCTGCCAGAAGAACTTTCTGGAATGACCTTCCACTATGATTGCTTCCAAAAACCACTGGCACTGGAATATCATTTTATTCAAGAAGGAACCTCCTATGTATTAGACGGTCATAGTCAGATTTCCTCAAGAGAATTGTCTAATCCTTACCGAAGCGGCGGATTGTTAATTCCTAAAAATATATTGGAAAATTGCTCTGGAAGACTAAAACTATATATTTGTAAACATTAAAAAGGAGACGTTATGGAACAAAAACAAATCGAATCTCTTATCAACCAAATGACTCTAGAAGAAAAGCTAGCTCAAATGACCCAGCTAGCCCCTATGTTTTTCGGTGTATCACAAGACACAGACCTTACAGGTCCCCTGGAAGAGTTTCATCTTACCCAAGAAGATATTAAAAATGTAGGAAGCACTCTCAATTACTTCGGAGCAGAAAATATTATAAAGCTACAAAAAGAATATATGGCAAGTAACCGCTTGCATATCCCCTTATTATTTATGGCAGACGTAATCTATGGATTTAAAACAGCTTTTCCTATCCCCCTTGCCTTAAGTTGTAGTTTTAATCCTGAAAATTATGAAAATGCCACCTCCGTTGCAGCTGCCGAAAGCGCTGCTTCTGGAATCCATCTTACTTTTGCCCCTATGTCGGATCTAGTTCGCGATCCACGTTGGGGAAGGGTCATGGAGTCTCCTGGAGAAGACCCCTATTTAAATTGTGTTATGACAAAAGCTGCTGTGCAAGGATTTCAGGGACAAAGCCCAAAAGAAAAGGGAAAAATCGCCTCCTGTGTAAAACATTTTGCAGGATACGGCGCTGCAGAGGGTGGACGCGATTACAACTGGGTAGATATTTCCGAAAATACTCTGCGTCAGTATTACCTTCCTTCTTATAAAGCTGCTCTAGATGCAGGAGCCAAGATGGTCATGACCTCCTTTAATGTTATTGACGGTGTTCCTTCCAGCGCCAACAAAAAACTATTTCGTGATATTCTTAGAAAGGAATGGAAATTTGACGGAACAACCATCTCTGATTACGCTGCTATTCACGAAACCATTATAAATGGATTAGCAGAAAATGAGGAAGACGCTGCCCAAAAATGTATAGAAGCCGGAGTAGATATTGAAATGATGTCCACGCACTATATTAATTGTGGTAAAAAACTGGTAAAAGAAGGAAAACTTTCTATAGACCTGATTGACCAGGCTGTGAGAAATATTTTAAATCTAAAAAATGATTTAGGATTATTTGAAAATCCTTTTAAAGATGCAAATCCAGAAGACGAAAAACGGCTCCACTTGTGTAGCAAACATCGAAAAATGGCTCGCCAGGCTGCCCGACAATCCCTAGTTCTTCTGGAAAATAATGGTGTGCTTCCTTTGAAAAAAGCAACAAAAATAGGTGTGGCAGGACCATTTGCAGATACAAATTCTGCCTCAGGAGGATGGTTTATCACTGCAAAAAATGGTTCCTCTTCTCTTTTAGATTCCTTAAAAGAAAAAGGATTCCAAACAAAATCAGCCATGACATCCCCTCTCGGTTCCATGAAAGACCAAATTTTTGATGTGGAAGATAATACCGAAAAAGCCGCTATGGATTTATCTGATTGTGATGTACTTATTGCTGCTGTGGGTGAAAATCCCTCTGATACAGGAGAGGCATGCAGCAAAACAAGTCTGCGCCTGTCACCAAATCAGGAAAAACTAGTTCAAAAACTAAAAGAAACCGGAAAACCTGTGGTTGTCATTGTATTTAGCGGAAGACCTATGGAACTAAAACCAATTCTCCCATATTGCGATGCATTGATACAGGGATGGTTCCTCGGTACGGAAACAGGCACCGGAATAGCAGATGTACTTTCAGGTGATTACAATCCTTCCGGAAGGCTGGCTATGAGCTTCCCACAAAACGTAGGACAAATTCCTATTTACTACAATAATTACCGAACCGGCCGTCCCTATGTGGGCACCAAAGACCCTTATGTTTCCAAATATCTTGACTGTTCAAATGAACCTTTATATCCATTTGGATATGGTTTAAGCTATAGTAATGTAGAATACCATGACTTTAAAGCACATATAGAAAATAGTGAGATTCACGTTCAAGTTACTATCTGCAACCACTCGTCAAGAGAAACCCTGGAAACTGTACAATTATATGTAAGGGATGTGTACGCCAGTGTAGTACGCCCTGTAAAAGAGTTAAAAGGTTTCCAACAGATTGCACTCAATCCACAGGAAAGCCGTACTATAAACTTTGTTGTCACAAAAGATATGTTGAAATTCTATAATCAGAACTTGGAATATGTATTTGAGCCTGGCGAATTCCAGGTTATGATTGGTCCAAACTCTAGAGATGTAGAGACTGTTTCATTGCAACTATCTTAGTGTTTAATCACTGTTTTCTTCTGCTACATTTTGTACGATATCTGGCGCTTCAGAGGCACCTTATAATATTTTATATGATTACTTCTGTGGAACTATTAACCAAAAGCTGAAAGAACCCCTCATAACACTGGATTCTTTCAGCTCTTTTAGATTTGGGTTAAATCCACCCCATTAACATATCACGATCTTTTCTTTTTACAAATCAGCAAAATTCCTCCTGATACCGCAAGCAGCCCAAAGAGCATTACCACCTGACTTTCATCTCCGGTTTGAACCCCCTGGTTTCCTACTGGTTTACCGGTTGTGGTATGATTATTATTGTTATTTGTATTCGTTCCCGGCACCTGTACTTGTGCCTTTTTAATTTTTACTACTGCTTCCCCAAACTTATTCGCATCCACTTTAGAAACAGCCTTTACCTTCAACTCTCCTGAAGTTTCCTGTTTACTTACATATAAATTCCCTTTTTCATCAATGTGGGTATCCTTATGTTTATTACCTTTGATTTTCCAGGAAACTTCCTTGGAAAATTCGCCTTTTCCTTTCACTTCAACCGTAAATTGTTTTGTATCACCTGCTTTTAGCTCTACATTCTCTGGCACAATTTTTACGGACTCTATTTCCCCTTCTGAAGCACCAGGATTTTGTGGTTCTTCTGGAATTTGTGGTTTATCTGGTCCCTCCGGCGTTGGCGGCGTTGGCTGTATCGGCGGCTGTGGCTCTTCCTTGGCTTTTACGGTAATCGCCTGAGTTGCCTCTTTGGTAATGCCTTCATAGGTATAGCTGATGACAACTTCTTTATCACTTACTTTTAACGGTTTTTCACGGTAACTAATTTCTCCGGTTATATCCCTCGTCTTTCCGTCACTGAATTTTGCTTCCACTTCCATTCCTTTTGAATTGAAAGTTTCTCCTTCTATATAGATTGTCTTCTCCGGTGCTTTACGAATAGAAATACCTTCCAATAACACAGCTTCCGGCGGTTGTGGTTTCTCCGGTTCTTTAGTCTGATATTCTGCAGCACCAATATCTGGTTTTCCTTTTGCAAGACTTCCCCCAAAGAAATCTTTGTCATATACCACACCTGCTACCCGTGGAAAATTATTACCTATAATACAATCAATACTTGCATAATTCTTGGTTTTTGCCTCCTCAAAAAGCTCTCGAGGAGAATGTTTTCTTCCATCTACCAGATTGGTTCCACCAAAATGCTTCCATGCCTCTTCCACTGTAATTCCTTTATCAATCAGCATAGAGTCTTCTTTTAATTGATAACCATTCAATAATCCTGAACTTCCAGTTACAGCATCTTTTCCTTCATGGGTTTCTGGAGCGCTTCCTAATTCTACAATCCCCAAATCATCTGCCTGCAAAGGATTTGCATCCGCCTCAAAAGCACTCATACCACCTGTATAAGCATTATTATAAAATTTCATGTGCTCCTGAACCAGGGAAATCCCCTTCGCATCACCGCCATAGACTTTTTGTCCTTGTGGATAACTAAACACATTATTAAATGCAAATCCATCATTCACACCCAGACCCGCTCCTGTATTGGACAAGAAAAATATACCTTTATTCAGAACTGTATCTGAATAAATCGTATTGTTATAAATCATAGTTCCTTTTGGAAGTCCCTGTGCAAATTCAAAGGTTTTATCTCTATCATTTTGGCTAATATTATAACGCACCGTTGCCCCTGTATGCGGATATCCACCCATAATCAACATGAAACCGCCTTCGTTGTTATGACTGTAATTATACTGCATTATAGAGTTAGAAGAAGCATGATCACAATCCAACCCCTGTCCATCTGTTGTTCCATGAGTTTCATAAGCCTCATTGTACTGCAACACAGTATTGGCAGCTTCAAATGGCCAAATACCTACATTATATCCTGTATTCTGAAAACGACAGTCTTTTGCAAGATTATGTTCAATCAAAGCCCCATCTGTATCTCGAACAGTAATACCATCTCCTCCAATATATTCCATATAGTTTCCTTCCACTACTACATTTGTAGATGGATACCAATGAACCGGAACTCCTGGATCATTCTTTTCCCACTGATTACACCACTGAGAACTTACCAGTTTAATAGCAGAGCGGTCTACCCTCTCAAATGTACAACCGGAAATATGTATGTTATCATATTTACTAGGTACTCCCGTCAATTGTCCATTTTGAATGTCTGCCTTTACATCAAAGAAAATACCTCCATTCCACTTCAAGTTAATATTTCCATTGATATCATGGATATAACAATCCTCAACCACAATACCGGATGCTGTTCCAAAATTACGAATGGACACATTCACAGCCCGCAATGCTTTTTTCGTATTATTGCTTCCATTTAACTCAAACTTGGTATTATACTGGGTATCCAGGTTTGTAATCTCCAAATTTCGAATTTCTACATACTCCTGGTTATAAAGTGATACTACATTTTCTACCTGACCATTTCCTTCCAGTCTAGGAAGTTCACCTTTTCCATAAGCGTTGATTTCAATAGGATTTCCTTTTGTCCCCATCCCCTGAAAAACAAGCTGCTGTCCTGTAAATACACTTCCTCGCTTCAAAAGAATTTTATCTCCTGGCACAAAAGTCCCATATTCTTTCACTTTATTCAAAGATTTCCAAGGAGTTTTTTCTGAAGTTCCTTCTGCACTGTCATCTCCTTTTTCAGAGTCTACATAAAATGTTTTTCCTTCTCTTACCTTATCTGTTTCAAAAATAGCTTTTACAACTAGTTTCTCAAAATCCCCCGCCGGCATTACAAAGGTTCCGCCTGTTACTTCAACATTTTCTATCTGATATTCTTTCAAACGGTATCCTGCTTTTGCTATTGCAGTCAGGGTAACTTTTTCCCCTTCTTCCGCTTCCTTTATATCACTGCTTGCTGTTCCTGCTTTATATTCTTTATCTTCTTTCTCTTCAAAAATAGAAAGAATCTCTATAGGTTTTTTCTCGCAAATCTGTTCTACCAAAAGATTATCAAAAGCCACTGGTGCATCTGGCGTCATATTAATCAACTGCACTTTCGGCGTCATATTTGTCCAGTTTTCACTATCTGTATAGCTGAAAATTTCTTTTCCATCTATAAACAGCTTCATTTCCGAACCTTTTACCTCTATTACCACATGCGCGAATTTATCCGTCATCTGAAAGCCGCTTTTTTTCAATTCTTCATTTTTGCCATCGTGCAATTTCCGCAGCATAGCGCTTCCCTGTGAATTGATCGCAACCACATAACGAGACTCAAAGTTATCTCCACCCCGAAAAGCAATCTGCATGGTTCCAGACTCACCTGTCATTCTTCTGGCATCCACAGAAATACGATAACCTTTATTTCCACTAATCTTAGTCCAGTCCACCTCCGGTCTATAGGCATTGCTAGAGCTTCCCTTTGGAACCTCTACCACCAATTCTCCGTCCTGTGTGTGGATGCCATCTGGCTGTGTTCCTAAATCTCCACCAAAATCATTAAAGAATAATTCATCTTTTCCGGGAACTCTTGTCTTGAAATATGCCCTTACGGTTATATTCGGAAATTTTTCATTTAACTGAAACCTGTTATTTTCAATAGGAACTAAATTATCTGTACTGGTTTCGTATTTTTCAAACACATATCCATGGTTTGCTTTTTGCGTTAAGGTTACATAATCTCCACTATATCCGGAAAGTTTGTCTGCAGTTAAGGTACCACCTTTGTGTTCGGCATCCAGATCTCCATCTGTGTAGGTTTCCAGTGTAACCTTACACTCTTTCCCACTTGGCTGTTCATTAGTCGTTACACGCAAGTTCGCCAATGCAAAGTCCTGTGCTGGATATTGACCTGCAAAAAGCAACTTTCCCTGCTCCACATTTGCAATATCCTCATGTGCCGCTGTAATAATTTCCTTCTCGTCCAGCCAAGCTGTGACAGTATTCTTTTGCACTTCCACAATTAACTTATGTGTTCCTTCAGAGACAGCTGCTTCCGCTTCACTATAAATTACATTCACAGTATTTCCTGTCACCTTTTCTAAAAATACCTTATTATGCGGAAAATCAAAACGGAGCTGCAGTCTTTGCTGTTCAAATCCATCCTCCGCCTTAAATCCTACTTTCGCATTGCAATTTGTATTGCCTGCCCCTACAATAAAATCGGTCTGTATCAGAAAATTTTGAGCCGCCACAATTCCGCTTGATATCATAGCATTGTTAGGACCGGCTCCATTAATAAGTGCTTGCCCACTTCCTATTTTCACAGCTCCCGGTTGATTAATTTTCCAGCCGCTACCATCTTGAAAATTATCTTCCAGCAATACTCTGGTGCCTGCCTGTGGTGCCTGCCGTCCTGGCTCTTCTATTTCTGTTGTTTCCTGGTTCTCCTCTTCCACCTGTTCCTGTGTCTGTTCTTGTAATTCTTCTTGCTTTTCTTCCTCCTGCATCTCTGATTCACTCTCAGGAATTATACCGCTATTGTCTTCCGGTTGTGGCTGCTCCGGCTGTATCTCATCTGTCAATCCTTCTTCTGTCGGTATTTCTTCTGGCTGCGTCTGCTGTGTTTCTGGATTTTCCGCCGACACATATACCGGTAAGCCGCCCACCAGAAGTGCTGCAGTCAATGTAATACATGAAATCTTTTTTATAATATGTTTCATTCATTTCCTCCTCAGCGAAAGTCTAGAACTTCCGATTCTGCAATTTTTTCATTTAATTCTTTCTCAAATACATTGGCAGTATACTGTTCCAAAACCGCACCGGAAACCTCTTCGTAGGATAAAATCCCTCCGGATTCCCGTTTTGTACAAATAAGCCGTTTTGTTTCTCCATTATGGTTACTCCACGTTGTCTGCCCTCCTTCCTCTAACTGCAAAAGTCTATTTGCAAGTTCTTCATCCGCTTCCGTCATAGCACGCACATTACTATCATTCAACTCCACTGTCTCCTGATAGGTAATCTTACCCTCCTGCCGGACTGTATATTCTGCGGTAAAAGAATCTACCTGCCTGTAATTCTCCTGATGTTTTTCATAAAAACCGACCAGTTCCTCCTCTGAAACCTCTTTCATCTTTTTCACTTTCAATGCTTGTTCACATTCGCCAATCAACCTCTTATAATATTGCATAGGCGTAAATTCTATAGGTCCATATACTGGTTCTCCCTTTTCATCAGACTCTTTTCTTTTTTTATTCTCTTCTTCCAAGGCTTTCAAAAAAGCATCATAAGAAAACTCATTTACAAATCCTTCCTGTTCTGCCCAGTTCCATATTACCTTTCCGCGAACAGCTCTTTCCTTATTTCCATTATAAAATTCTAACTCTTCCCGTAGCACAGGTTTTCCGTCTACAATAAGAGGAGGTTTTCCCTCCTGCTTTTTCCAAAATCCAAGCGCTACTATCAGCAATACCAGACATACTAGAAACACGGTCATCAAATGTTTTCTTTTCTCGAACACTGTTTTTCCCTTTCTGTCTCATTTGTTTATATAATTATTTTTTATAACTATTATATATAATTATATACTCTATGCATATTGCCTTTTTTCCCAATATTCTTTTTTCATTTTTGTTAATTTTCACTATTTTTTATTCGTTTTTTTCTTATTTTATATAATTATATTTTATAGCTCTTTTTTACTATTTATTGGATTTTATTCTCTTGAATGTGAAAACTCGATATAATAAATTGTTTTTTATAAGAAATGTTTCTAAAGAATTGCTATCTGAATCCATTAAAATATTTAAAGGCATGATAGAAGGTTATCCTAACTATCATGCCTCTCTTCGACTAGCTAAAAGACAAATATTCTCTATATCTCTGAAGCAGACTTTGCTTCTTCCATAATCTGCTGCCTGATTTCTTCTTCATCAAACTCTATGTCCGGCAACAGTTCAAAATAAAAGTCTGTATATTTCTGTGCCAAGGCCGCAATACAATGATTTTGATACATCTGAAACCTCCGCACTGATAATTCATCCTTTTCTAACTTTATGTAAGCACTGATCCATAGCTTCCGCCCTGTTTTTACCACCTCAAAATATAATTCTGAATAGCTGCAATCTTTCAATTCTGGCTCAACAGTCTCTCTTATCTCCCGTATCGTTTCCTCATCCGGCGAAATCAAAAGTAAATCCCGAATACCCGACACTACCGTACCTATTGGTTCAGGAAGCATAATAAGAGACAACACAATGGCCAGTATAGAGTCCAGATAAGGCGTTAATTTCTGGAACCACTCAAACGGAACCAATATAGGAAGAAAAAAGGCCAGGGTCATTCCCATAGAAATCACACTGTCTATCTTCCAGCCCTGCATTTCTGTTTCTATGATAGGAGAATTCAGCGTTCGATTCTTGCGTTTCAGATAAAGAGCTACCATGATACTAATAATCATTCCAGCTAATTCAAACCATGCTACCACATCAAACGCTACACGATGTCCTCCATGAAACAATATATTAATACTGTTGGCAATCATCCCTATCGTCACTGCAGACATAGTAATGCCCTTTATCACGACAAAGACTGTTTCCAACTGCATATGCCCAAACGGATATTTTTCATTACTTGGCTGATAGAGTAAAGGAATCAAAAAAACCGAAGGAAGCAGCATACAAAATTCAATCCCGTCATAAACTGCATCTAGAAGCACCGCCTGAGAACTCGTTATTATAGCCATAATAAGCTCCAAAACCACAAAGAGGATATTTCCATAGAGCGAAACCGTCATTGCCTTTTTTTCCTTTTTGGGGCTTTTTCTGCCTATACGCATCTTTCCTACCTCTTTCTATTTTCTCACACTGTTTGTTTCCACAATATACAGAAAGCGGGAACTTTCAAAAGAAGTTCCCGCCTCTATATTCTCATCTATTACTGAGCTATTTTCATTGGGTTAACCTTTACGCTTGGTCCCATTGTGGAAGCCAGAGATACGCTCTTTAAGAACACACCTTTTAATGCGCTTGGTCTAGCCTTATTGATAGCTCCCATAAGCGTCTGGAAGTTGTCCGCTAACTGCTCCTCTGTGAAAGAAGCTTTTCCGATTGGCACGTGAATGATGTTTGTTTTATCAAGACGATATTCAATCTTACCTGCTTTGATATCCTGGATAGCTTTTGTAACATCCATAGTTACTGTACCAGCTTTTGGGTTTGGCATTAAGCCTTTAGGTCCGAGTACACGTCCCAGACGTCCAACAACACCCATCATATCTGGTGTAGCAACAACAACGTCGAAATCTAACCATCCTTCGTTCTGAATCTTTGGAATTAATTCCTCAGCTCCTACGAAGTCTGCACCTGCTGCCTGAGCTTCGTCAGCTTTTGCATTCTTAGCGAATACTAAAACACGAACAGTTTTACCTGTTCCGTGAGGCAGAACTACTGCTCCACGAATCTGCTGTTCTGCATGACGTCCATCACAGCCTGTTCTGATATGAGCTTCGATTGTTTCGTCAAATTTAGCTACGGCTGTTTTCTTTACTAAAGAAACTGCCTCTGCTGGATCATATAAAGTTGTACGGTCAACTGCTTTTGCAGCCTCTGCGTATTTTTTTCCGCGTTTCATATAAATAACCTCCTAGTGGTAATTGCGGGAATGTCCCTCCCACGTTTGTTGATAGTTTACTCTTCTACTTTAATACCCATACTTCTTGCAGTACCAGCGATCATGCTCATAGCTGCTTCTAAGGATGCTGCATTTAAGTCTGGCATTTTCATTTCTGCAATTTCCTGAATTTTTGCTTTGGAAATTGTAGCAACTTTGTTTTTATTTGGAACGCCTGAACCAGATTTGATGTTGCAAGCTTTCTTTAATAAAACTGCTGCCGGCGGAGTTTTTGTAATGAAGCTGAAGCTTCTGTCCGCATATACGGTAATAACAACAGGGATAATCAAATCTCCCTTGTCTGCTGTTTTTGCGTTAAATTCTTTTGTAAACTGTACGATGTTTACTCCGTGCTGACCTAAAGCAGGAC
>ENA-ORMO01001673-ORMO01001673.1-human-gut-metagenome-genome-assembly--contig:-NODE-1673-length-21988-cov-6.866913_pt1 | contig 21988 bp, 21 predicted proteins | sample MGYA00242106_ERZ509001 | MGnify/ENA primary metagenome ERZ509001 (study PRJEB26280, sample SAMEA2338736) | human gut metagenome | biome: human gut; feature: human-associated habitat; material: faeces...
CTCGCGGCGACTTGTATATAATATCACCGCTTTTTCACTTTGTCAACAACTTTTTTCATAATTTTGCAATTTTTTGCATTTTTCTATTTTTCTTGCGCAAATGATCAATATGAGCCGCAAATAAACACTGTCTGCAACACCCCACAAATTAATTATCAATAATTAACTGAAATCTGCCAGCAAAGTATCATGCTTAAATAAATCTTTTAACACAACGTTAACTGACGAATTTACTTTGAATTTGTGATTAAACGGAATATATACTTTAAGATAATTAGGCGTATGTCCGACAAAATATTTCTGTCCGTCTGTCTCGATAATTTCTTCGATAAGTACGTCTGATGTCTGTCCTATAAATGATTTTCTGTAATCATTCGACATTTCTTTTTCTAATGAAAGTAATATTTTGCTTCTCTCATTTTTGATTTTTTCGTCAATCTGCCCCGGCATCTTATCTGCAACAGTACCTTTTCTTCTTGAGTACTTAAATATATGCATTTCATAAAAGCATGTTTTCTTAAGAAACTGTTCAGTAATTTCAAATTCTTCCTGCGATTCCTGCGGAAATCCCACTATTACATCTGTTGTTATTGCAGGTCTGTCAAAATATTTTCTAAGCAGCTCACATTTATCATAATACTCTTTTGTATTATATTTTCTATTCATTCGCTTCAATGTCTCATCGCATCCGCTTTGGAGTGACAAATGAAAATGCGGACATATTTTTTTCATATTGCTTATTGTCTTTACAAAATTTTCTGTTATAATTCTCGGCTCAAGCGAACCCAGTCTTATTCTTAAAAGTCCGTCTATTTCATTAAGTTTTTTTATAACATCGAGCAGGCTGCCCTCTTTTGTGTCAACTCCATATGAGCTTAAATGTATTCCTGTTAAAACAACTTCTTTATATCCGTTTTCCACAAGACGCTGTACTTCATTTACAATATCATTCATTTTTCTGCTTCTTATCCGCCCTCTTGTATAAGGAATAATACAATATGAGCAGAATTGGTTGCAGCCGTCCTGTATCTTTATATAAGCTCTCGTATGCTCATTTACCTTTGATATTTTAAGCTGCTCATATTCTGTATTTTTAGAAATATCTTGAACACAACAATTTTTTGCCTTATTATTAAAAAAATCTTCAAGAGCATCCACTATATTTATTTTGCAGTTATTTCCTATAACTATATCAACTGCTTCGTCTTTTTGTGCGGACTTTGCATCAGCCTGAACATAACACCCTGCTGCAACAACGACTGCATCCGGATTTAGTTTCTTTGCCTTATGCAGCATCTGTCTTGATTTTCTGTCAGCAATATTTGTCACTGAACATGTGTTAATAATATAAACGTCTGCAGCTTCTTCTGCATCAAAATCAACAATTTTGTAACCTGCTGCCATCAACATCTGTTCCATTGATTCAGCTTCATAGGAATTAACTTTACATCCAAGATTATGTATAGCTACTTTTCTCATTTTAATCTCCATTCCGGAGCGTAAGCGACGGGGCAAATCTGCCATCAAGGGCTATTTGTGACGCTCCGGCACAAATAGCTATGTAAAAAATCATCGTGTCAACATGATTTTTTACATTATCTCCGTTTCTTAATTTATAACACAATTATCTTACTTTTATAACGCTATCTTATTGACATAAACTTTACAAATCATTATTATATTCATTAGATATGATTACACGGATTTTTGTGCTTTGCACTCCCACATTGTAATCTCAGATAGCAAAAATGTCCAGCAGGAGGTTTATTATGAAAACAGTTCAGATTTCACTTAATTCCATAGACAAAGTAAAGTCCTTTGTAAACGATATTTCAAAGTTTGATGTTGACTTTGACCTTGTTTCAGGAAGATATGTTATTGATGCAAAATCAATTATGGGTATATTTAGTCTTGATTTATCCAAACCTATTGATTGCAACATCCATGCTGAAGCTGATATTGATACAATTCTTAAAGTATTAGCACCATACACTGTTTAAACAATTGTTTATGTATGTTTTTTCAAAAAGCGTCTGTCGATTTTCGGCAGACGCTTTTTACTTTTGACACTGTAGTATTATTGTATAACAATTTTTTCTGCAGTTTCAATGGCAGTTTTTAACATTTCATCTATACAATCCGACAAATGCTGTTCATCGTTCTTAATCACATTAAGATTTGGCTTTGTAACAGGGTGTTTTGCCACAAAAATTGTACAGCAGTCCTCAAATGGCTGTATTGACGTTTCGTATGTTCCGATTTTTTCTGATAAATCGATAATATCCTGCTTATCAAATCCGATTACAGGTCTGAATACAGGCATTGTACAAACCTCATTAGTACAGTAAAGACTATGCATTGTCTGACTGGCAACCTGACCAATACTCTCACCCGTTATAAGTCCGAGACATCCAGTCTGTCTGCCTAATTCCTCAGCAATCTTCATCATATATCTTCTCATAATAATAGTAAGCTCATCATGAGGGCATTTCTCATATATCGCAAGCTGTATATCCGTAAAGTTCACCACATTAAGTGTTATAGGTCCTGCATATTTTGCAACAAGCTTTGCAAGGTCAACAACTTTCTGCTTTGCTCTCTCACTTGTATAAGGAGGTGCATGAAAATATGTTGCTTCAAGCTGCACACCTCTTTTTGCTATCATATAACCTGCAACGGGACTATCTATTCCGCCTGACAATAAAAGCATTGCTTTTCCTGCAGTTCCGATAGGCATACCGCCAGGTCCCGGAATTTCTATAGAATAAATATTGATTTTATTGCGGACTTCTATCTGCAAAAGCACCTCCGGCTTATGAACATCTACTTTAAGCTGCGGAAATGCATCCAATAATCTGCCGCCTATTTCCATATTTATTTCCATTGAATCCATAGGATAATTTTTTCTTGCTCTTCTTGCATTAACCTTAAATGTAAAATTCTTATCCTTATATGCATTATCAATATATTTAATTACGTTTTCTGCCAAATCATCAAAGCCATTGTCCTCAATCTGAACAACAGGGCATATTCCTATTATGCCGAATACTTTTTTAAGTGCATCAACCGCCTCATCATAATCAAAATCCGATGCGGCAACAGCATAAATTCTTCCGTTTTCTTTGGAAACCTCAAAATCTCCTTCAACACGTTTAAGTGCAAATCTAATCTGTCTTACAAGCGCATCCTCAAAAAGGTATCTGTTTTTACCCTTTACTCCGATTTCACCATATTTTATCAAAAATGCTTTGTACATATTTAAATCAAAATCCTCCCGTTTATTATTGCATTGTGTCGAAACACTATTTGACACTGCAGCCCTAAAATTAGCGGCGTGTATACTTTCTAAGCTGTACAACTAATTCTTTTAATACATTTATTGTTTCGTCCAGCTGTTCTTTTATTGTTTCATAACAGAAACTGAATCTTATCGTAGAATCAAGCAGCGAACTGTCAAGTCCTATAGCTACAAGCGTTGAACTAAGGCCAGGCTTATTTGATGAACATGCAGAGCCCGACGAAACATAAATCTGCTTATCCTCAAGCGCATGAAGCAAAACCTCTGCCCTTATATTTTTAAAACTTGCACTCACCAGATGCGGAGCACTCTCTCTTCCTCTTTTACCGTTAATTGTAACATCTTCAATTTCAAGAAGCCTGTCTATAAAATATTCTCGCAATTCATACATTGCCTCTGTCTTTTTATCAAAATCTTTATCGTAAATAAGTGAAGCTGCAACAGCCATTCCTGCAATTCCCGGAACATTTTCGGTGCCTGAACGCATTCCCTTTTGTTGTCCGCCTCCAAGCACTAACGGTTTTATTTTAGTTTTATCTTTGATATACAAAAATCCAACGCCTTTAGGTCCATGAATTTTATGTGCGCTGACTGACATAAGGTCTATATTTAATTTTTTAGGTATTATCTTCAATTTGCCAAATGCCTGAATTGCATCAACATGAAAAATAATAGCCGGATTATAATTCTTTACTATCTGCCCTATTTCTGAAACAGGCTCAATCGTTCCTATTTCATTATTTACATACATCACCGATACAAGTATTGTCTCATCATCCAAAGCAGCTTTTAGCGCATCAAGCGATACGGTTCCGTCTTTATCCACCGGCAGATATGTAACACGAAAGCCCTGCTCTTCTAAGTAATTAAACGGTTCTTTTACTGAAGCATGTTCAACACTCGATACAATCACATGATTTCCGTTTCTTTTATTTGCCATCGCTGTCTGTATTATTGCCATATTATTTGACTCTGTGCCGCCTGATGTAAACAACAGTTCCTTTTCATCACATTTTAATATGTGCGCTATCGTCTGTCTTGCTTCTTTTATGTACTTTTCTGCAATTACGCCTTTCATATGCTTTGATGATGGATTACCGAAATCGTCTCTCATGACTTTTACAACAGTATCTATAACTTCATCTGCCGCCCTTGTCGTAGCTGCATTATCTAAATAACATTCCATTTTCGTAAATTGCCTTTCTATTCCTCAAAATTATACATAAGCACAGACATCAGCATCATTCCGGCAGTCTCTGTTCTTAATATTCTTTTTCCGAGAGTAATTATTTCAAATCCGTGCTCTTTTGCAAATTCAAGCTCTTCTATATCAAATCCGCCCTCAGGACCTATAAAAATGGCTACGCTCTGTCCTTTTTTTATATTATTTATAATATTTTTTGTCTTAGACATTCCGTCTGCACACTCATACGGAAGCAGCTTAACATCAAGACTGTCTGCAAACTCAATGGCTTCCTTAAATCCGCATACTCCTGTAATCTCCGGTATAATGCTTCTTTTACTCTGCTTTGCCGCAGATTCCGCTATTAAATTCCACCTTTTAATCTTATTGCCCTCTTTTTTTGAATCGAGCTTTACCACACTTCTTTTCATTGCAACAGGAATTATTTGATGAACTCCAAGCTCTGTCATTTTCTGTATTATAAGCTCCATCTTATCGCCTTTTGGAAGTCCCTGAAACAAGTATACCTTTGATGGGAGCTCCTTTCCCACATTATCAATGCTGTCTATCAAAGCAATAATTTTGTCATCATACATTTCAGAAATATGACAGATATAATCCACATTATCTCCGCTGCTTATAAGAAGATTATCTCCCTCCTTAAAACGCAGCACATTTTTAAGATGATTTACATCAGAACCCACAATCTCTATATATGCATCGTGTATATTCTCATGCTCAGCAAAAAAATGATACATAAGCTCTCCTTTACTTTCTGCGCGCTGTAACGTTTACCCACTCACCGTCATGGTTAATTTCCACAATTTCAAGTTCAGGATTTTCCTTAAACGCTTCAACAACCTCCTGCTCCTTTGTGTCTATAATACCTGAAGTTATAAAATACGCTCCGTGCTTCATATGCTGCGTAATTTCCTTTGAAAGCGGCTCAAGCACATCTGCAAGAATATTTGCGCACACAATATCATAACATTCATATCCGCATCTGTCCTGAACCTGCTTATCTTCAATTATATTTCCTTCAATAACCTCAAGCTCATCATGACCTATATCGTTTTGCTCTGCATTTTCTTTGGAAGCAATAATCGCATTATGGTCAAGATCTGTACCTAACGCATGCTTCGCACCGTACTTTAAAGCAACTGCAGATAAAATTCCGCTTCCGCAACCGACGTCAAGAACTTCCTCTCCGCCCTTAACGTATTTCTGAAGCTGACGTATAACCATTCTCGTTGTCTCATGCGAACCTGTTCCAAACGCAGTTCCGGGATCTATCGACAACACCGGATGTTTTTTCATCTCCTCACTAACAGGTTCCCATGTAGGCTTAATATACAAATCTCCTATTGTAAATGTATGCCAGTACTGTTTCCAGTTATTTATCCAGTCCTTATCCTCCGTCTGGCTCTGTGTAATAGTTCCATCTCCCACGTCGCAAATATCACGCAGTTTTTCAATTTCAGCTTTAACCTTATCCAACATTGTATTGTCATCATCATCTGCGTCAATATAAAAATTCACCTTTGCATTTCCGTCATCAGGCGGCAAATCAGGTATAAAATCTACAAACATTGTTTTTGCTTCTTCCTGCGTCAGCTGTATATTATCCTCTATCTCTACACCCTCGATGCCAAGCTCTGCAAGAGTATAGCTCACAAGATCAACTGCATCTGTTTTTGTCTGTATTGAATATTTATTCCATTTCATATTAATCTCCATTCTCGAGCAACTTTGTTGATAATTATCTCGCGTCTCTTAAAAATGCTTCATATCCCTTTAATGTTTCATATAAATCGGCCTTGCTTATAACCTCATAAGGCGCATGCATATTCTGAACCGCAACGCCACTGTCAATTACATTCATACCATAATTTGCAAGAATATATGCGATAGTACCGCCGCCGCCTGCATCGACCTTACCAAGCTCTGATGTCTGAAACGAAACGTTATTGTCGTCCATTATTTTTCTAAGATTTCCCAAATACTCGGCAGAAGCATCATTTGAGCCGCTCTTTCCTCTAGAACCCGTATATTTATTAAATACCATACCGTTTCCAAAAAACGCACTGTTCTTTTTATCACTCACTGCAGCATAATTAGGATCGTAAGCATTTGAAACATCTGAAGATAGCATATTTGAATTTGCAAGTGCTCTCCTTAACTTAAGCTCGGAATAATCTCCTGTTCTGTCCATAACCTCTGCAACCATGTTTTCAAAGAATTTAGAATGCATACCGGTTGCCCCGACACTTCCTATTTCTTCTTTATCGACAAGAATACATACACTCGTCTTTTTTGGTGATGTAACATTAATCTGTGCAATAAGTGAAGGATATGCACAAACTCTGTCATCATGTCCGTAACCTATAATCATGCTGCTATCCATACCATAATCTCTTGCAGGACCTGCAGGAACTGCTGAAAGCTCAGCAGATAGGAAATCCTCCTCCTCTATGCCATATTTAGCTTTAAGGATTTCAAGAATATTTTTCTTAACCGCCTCTTTTCCGGCATCCGTTTGTTTATCGTTATCACTGCCAGACTTTGAAACTGCCGGTCTGCTTCCTATAAGTATATCAAGCGCCTCTCCATCAACTACTTTATCGCCTTTTTTTGCCATCTGCTCACCTGCAAGATGAATTAAAAGATCTGAAACTCCCACTACAGGATCGTTAATATCTTCCCCAAATACGATTTCTTTCTGAGTGCCGTCCTTTAACGCCACAACGCCATGCAATGCAAGCGGTGTTGCAACCCACTGGTATTTTTTAATACCGCCATAATAATGTGTATCCAGAAGCACTAGACCTGTATCTTCATATAAAGGATTCTGCTTAATATCAAGTCTTGGCGAATCTATATGCGCCCCCAAAATATTAAGTCCGTCTTCTATAGGCTCCTCACCTATACAAAATAAAACGATAGCTTTATTTTTGTTTACTGCATAAACCTTATCGCCTGCCTTTAACATTTCACCTTTTCTTATCACTTCAAATAAATCTGTATAACCTGCTTTCTGAGCAATTTTTACTGATTCATTTACACATTCTCTCTCTGTCTTGCAGTTTGAAATAAACTCCTTGTAATCATTTGCAAATTCAAATACCTTTTTTACAGTATCCTCGTCATACTTGTTCCATGCATTTTGTCTTTCCATAATAATACCCTTTCTCTAAATATTTAATGTAAGCTGTTCAGCTTTATCCAAATCATTATCAAAGTTTTCGGCTTCAATCTCCATCTCAGCCTCATCTTTAAATTTCTCAACCAAATCGTCGCTTATAACAGGAAGCTCATCTATCGACTGAACACCAAAACTTCGCAGAAACTGTTCTGTCGTTCCAAAAAGCATCGGTCTGCCCGGCGCATCAAGCCTTCCAAGCTCCTTTATAAAACCATATTCAACAAGCTTATTCATTGCATGTTCGCAGCTTACACCCCTTATTTTTTCAATCTCCATTTTTGTGATTGGCTGCTTGTATGCCACAATTGAGAGTGTCTCCAAAAGCACATCTGTTAATGTGTATTTTTTAGGCTGGCTTGCAACTTTTATAAGCTGCTCGTAAAATTCCTGTTTTGTGCACATCTGAAATGCATTTTCAAGCTCGATAATTTTTATTCCTCTGTCAGACTCCTCATACTTATCCATCATATTATGTATTATCTTGACAGTTGTATCCTCATCATGCTCTATGGCAGCAGCGATTTTTTCTACTTCCACGGATTCTCCCATTGTAAATAGTATTGCCTCTATAGCTGCTTCTATTCTCTCAATATTCATGTTTATCTCCATTTCTTAAGCAACTTCGCTGCAAAAAATCATTGTACCAAGATGATTTTTTGCATTTAAATCTTTCCATTTCTGAGCAACTCTGTTGCAAAGAGGCGAAGAGAAATTCGCACAAGCGATTTCTCTTCTGCCATAAGGGCTATTTGTTTTGCTCAGAAACAAATAGCTGTGTGAAAAATTATCGTATCAACATAATTTTTCACACTATTCTTCAAAATCCTCAATTAAATCAGGATTTTTTATAACCTCTATCTGTATATCAGAAAATGTTGATTCCTGACTTACTTTCACAAATCCGGTCTTTATAAGCTCAAGTATAACTAAAAATGAAACTATGACCGACATCTTAGAAGAATTTCCAAGAAGCATATGTCTGAAACTGAAATTGTCATGCGTCTTTAGATATGAACGTATCTGAACGAGCTTATCTGACATACTGACCTCTTCTTTTTCAATTTTACCAAATTTGCTTCGTACGGGGTCAACTTTGTCTTCTTTTCGCTTCATTACATCCTGAAAAATCATATTGAGCTTTGCAAGCGTTGTATCACCAACAAGCTTTTCCAAATCTATTGGTGGCTTATACGCCTCGACTTCCTTTGGGACTGTAGGCTCTTTATAAAAAGATTTTTCTGCATCAGTCTGTTTATCCTTTAATTCATATGCCATATATTTAAAAAGCTTGTATTCCAAAAGCTTTTCAACGAGCTCTGCTCTTGGATCTTCTTCCTCCCCCTCATCGTTAACTTCTTTCGGGAGAAGCATTCTTGATTTGATATCAAGAAGTGTCGCTGCCATGACCAGAAATTCACTTACGACATTTAAATCTTCTTTGTCCATATTGTCAACATATTCCATATACTGTTCCGTTATCATTGCAATCGGTATATCGTATATGTTGACCTTGTTTTTATCTATCAAATGCAGCAGCAAATCAAGCGGTCCTTCAAAAGCCTGCAGTTTTACATTTATTCCCATACAAATCCTCATTTTTTAAAAATCAACTTACATTGTAACCAAAATGATAATTTTATGCAAGGAAATAGTCCACATTTTATAAAAAGTAAGGCTTATTAAAAACTTTCGTTCACATTTTTGCATTTTTATATTATAATTGCTAAAAATAACATCAACAGAAATGAGGAAGTATATGAACAAATTTATTATAACAGTAAAGGATATCACAAAAAAACTGTCCGGCGACTCTATCACAGGCTATGCCGCACAGTCTTGTTTTTATATTCTTTTAAGCTTCTTTCCGTTTCTTATTCTGTTAATGAATCTCATACGATACCTCACGTTGACACCTGATACTATTATTGAAATAATAAGTGCCGTAACTCCAAATCAAATCGAACCTTTTCTTGAATCTGTTATAAATGATATATACGAAAACAGTAGTATAGCAATAATTTCCGTCACTACAATCGTTATGATTTGGTCTGCCGGAAAAGGATTCATGGCCATAATACAGGGACTCAATGTAATATATGAAGGTCATTATAAACGAAACTGGTTTATTTCCCGTTTATTTTCAACCGTATATACAATAATATTTTTATTCAGTATCATTGCCTCACTCCTGCTCCTTGTTTTCGGAAACAGACTTGTTTCATTTATAAGCCTTTTTCTTCCAGGAATTGCAAAAATACTTACCGGCATATTAAACAATAAGCTTTTACTCTTTCCATTTTCACTGCTGATAATTTTTGTTATTTTATATAAATATGTTCCGGACCGCAAATCCACTTTTTTAAATGAGCTTCCAGGCGCCATTTTTTCATCTGTGGGCTGGTTTGCATTTTCGTATATATATTCTTTGTACGTGAATTACTCGAATAATTTTTCTAATATGTACGGAAGTCTTTCAACACTTGTATTTGCACTTATCTGGCTGTATACATGTTTTATTATTCTCTTTCTCGGTGCCGAGATAAATGTCTTTATTGCAAAAATTAAATCACGAAACAGTAGTTCCGGTGTAGAAAAACTGTAAAATACTTTTGTAGTCCATTCCCTTTTTAACCATCGAATTAACAGAATTCTGACTCATTCCTATGCCATGCCCGTATCCGCCCCCGGTTATCTGAAACCCTTCTGTTCCATCTGACATGGTATTTTTATCTATAACAATAAATGCACTTGGCAACGAAGCTTTTTTAGTTTCGCCGCCATTTGTCATTAAAACCTCATCTGCTACTCCAAGCATTTTTCTTATTACCGACTCAGTTTCAAGTATGACGCTTCCGTTACTTCCCTCAACCTCCACACAGACAGCTGCACCGCACGAAACACGTTTCTTGATGTTGATATTTTTAATTGTTCCTATATTATCAGGCGCATTTTCAAGTATTCCGCTTTGAAGTTTATTATTAAAACTCTCACTTAACTTAACCGCGCTCACATTCATTTTCCACCTGTAATAATCACATTTACTATCATAATCAGCCTCATCCTCACTCATTATAAATTCCCTGAACACATTCTCATCAGAATAGTTTTTCTGTCTGTTATTTTCACCTAAATCCTTACTTATGTAATATGGATAATTTTGAGGATTTGACCCCCATAAAGATACATCCGCACCGATTCCGCAAGATGTCGAATAATAATACGCCTGTATAACCTCATCATTATATTTTAAAAGCTGTCCCTTAGTTGCAAGTATGGCTTCATTTGAAGCAGGTTGTTCCTTTGTATTGTTATACACCTGGAACTTTGTACTGTCATCAACATGTGCTCCATATGAACCATAGCCAACGTTTGTAAGATGTCTGTAGGCGTAGCTTCTTGCACATACAGCCTGAACCTTTAGTGCCTCAACGCCAAAGCTTACCGGCATCTCACTCGGAACAACTCTCTCAAGATATTTTTCTAAATCAACTTCATTTATAATAACAATACCTCCATCCTGCAAAGACAGCTCTATCGCCCCCTCATATGAAGGATTCCCCTGACTTCTTTTTATGCTCTCCAGTTTTATTTCAGCATTTTCAATATCCGGCTCTACAATCAGTCTGCCTCTTGACAGTCTTTCGTCATTTCTGTTAAACTCTGCCTTTTCTCCAGCCTCATAGCTCACACTTTCATCATCGCTTGATATGGTATAAGAAGTATCGCACGTTATCGACACATTTTCGTGAAAAATATCAGTAAAACCTGTAGTCTTAATAAGTACACGAATATTTCCCACAGTCAGTCCCTCTGACACAATCGCACCGCATATCTTACCTGCCGCCACAATAAAATCCTGTAAATCATAACCGATTATTATATCCTCATAATTTCTGTCCGCTGTATTGTCAGCCACATTATACATAACAAAATCCTCATCGACAGGCACCCTGCCATATCCTGAAACTTCAACATATCCATCGCCTGCTGAAAGTACTTTTCCTGATATGACATCACTTTTCGTATCTATATTAGTTATTTTTCCATTATTAAGAGTTATATCTGCAAGTATGCTTCCCACCTGCTCTGAAACACCTCCGACTTTAAACGTACGAGGCACACCATATATATTAAGATACAAAATATTTTGTTCATATTTATTTATCCACACATTTTTATATGTAATATCTTTAGAAATATCATCAACAACCATTAAAATCTCGTTATTAAATGTTATAACCTCAAGCATATGGTCCAATTTCCCCGAAAGGCGAAGTCCCTTAAAAGTATAATTTCCTTTATCCGTACAGACTGTCCAATTTTCTAATTCATTTGTATTATCAGGAACAGCTGCCACAGACAATTTTATTGAATTAATGCTGCTTCCCGAAGCAAAATAGTCCTTTATTGCTATAAAAAAAGCTGCAAATTCTTTAGACGTATAACTTCCGACCTTAAGTTCTGCCTTTTTTTTAGTTTCTTCATCTATCGTGACACCGTTCTTTTCCTCTATATATTTTATAAGCTCACGCGCTCTTTGCCCCGTAAATGCTTCATTCGGTTTTATTTTTTCAAAAATCCCCTGCTGACTGCAGAAATCAACATACGCGCTGTACCAGTATTGTCCGTCATCTGTTTTTTCCTCATACCCTCCCGCATATGCGACTGCCTTACATATATCTGCCATTGTTATATTCTTATTTTTCAAATTGCAGCTTCCTGCTGCAAAAGCCAAAATACCTATAAACAATACAAACGCTACAAAAATTATCACTCTTTTTTTATGTTTCTTTATAAAACACTTTATATTATAAGCCATTCTGCACACGCCTTTCCGTTTATTGCATATATTTTGGCAAATTCAACTGCATTTACCAAAAATATTGTATTCAAAGCATGTTCAAATTAGAACTGCCTTATGCTTTATTTAAATGCACTTAAGACACAATCTCAACGTTTTAGAAGTTTGCAAAACAATAATTGCATCAAAAAAGTCACATGAGTAAATAATCAAGCTTTGTCGTTCTGACAAAAATCAATTAATTAATCATGTGACCTTTTCATAAATTTATTCCCAAAGTGCCGTTACCTGCTTTTTTCGACTCCTAGCAAAGCTAGGTGGGTAACCGCAAATATACATCTGCCTTCCACTGACTAAGGAGGCCTGACATCAGTATAAAGATATAGGAATCCCGATCGAATAATGTAGGATCAAAATATGCAGGCTGGCGAACACCCCAGGAATTATAAACCTTATTAAGTTTTCTAACTTATCGCTATTATACAACGTTTTTTCTTCCCACACAATATGTTATGCGAATTTTAATAAATTATTCACAACATCAAATATTTGGAAAACAATTATTTTTTACATATCTATATCCTCAATATTTTTTGCAGACAACTGTATCGCCTCAAGCACATTCTCTTTTGAAATTCCCATTTTTTCGGCAAGCTCGTCCACATTCGGCTTTCTTCCAAGTTCCTCTTTAAGACGCTTTGCCCAGTCATTTACAAGATTAACTTTCCCCAAAACCTTGCCTGCGACTTTGTCTGATTCCTTCTGCTCGTCTATAAGCATATTAAGGCTTCCCTCTATCTGCTCTTTAACCTCTTTTTCAATTTCTCCCAAAACATTTAAAAGATCCTGTGTGCCGCCCTCTTTTATCTTATCTTTCCACACCAAATTATTAAGGAAATGTTTTTCACCGACATATGCCATCATTGCAAGGTTAGCTTCCTGTATTAAATCACTTGAAAGAACACCTTTTCTTCTGAATGGTTCAACCCACTCAACTATTTTCTTTAAAAAAGACTGTGATAAAATGTTCAGCGATTCCTTATCATTGTCCTCAACAATATTCATTAAAAGAAATGCTCTTGTCGTATCAGAAAGCTCCTCTATGTCCTCCAGATCTTTAAGATACATTTCAATATATTTTTCATCCTTAAGATAATCTTCTTCACTCATCATAACAGCAGGCTCTTCTTCGTCCTTTTGGCTGCTGTTCTCTTCCAACATTGAAAGAAATGCATTATCAAAAGCATCTTCACCTTTCACCATAATTGAATTAGCCAAAAGATAACCCACCACCATCTGATATTTTGATTCATTTAACGATAAATCCTTAAAATAACTTTCAACGTCCTGCCTTGTAACAACATTACCGTTTACCTTTGCATACTCTTTAAGACTTTCAAGAGCCTCCATAAATATAATCTGTGTATCTTTATTATCAGCCATATGTTCCTCCGATATATATTTTTTAATCATTTATAATAACAATAAATAATATTTCGATGTTTGATTTTACCACTTTAAAGCTTCTTTTTCAAGCTTCAGGGAATTAGCCTGTACCATTGACAAAACGCACTATTTTGCTTATAGTTAATTTAAATGTGCAAACACAATTTTTGCACGCAAATTATTAAGAAAGTTGAGGTTTTTATAATGAGAATCGCATTAATTAATGAAAACAGCCAGGCTGCAAAAAACGAAATGATTTACACAACTCTTAAAAAAGTTGCTGACAGCAAAGGCTTTGAAGTTGACAATTATGGTATGTACTCTGCCGAGGATACTGCACAGCTTACATATGTACAGAATGGTATTTTAGCTGCCATTCTTTTAAACAGCGGTGCTGCTGACTTTATCGTAACAGGCTGTGGTACAGGTGAAGGTGCAATGCTTGCATTAAATTCTTTCCCTGGCGTAATTTGCGGACACGTTGTTGACCCATCTGACGCATATATGTTTATGCAGATTAACGACGGAAACGCTATCTCTCTTCCATTTGCTAAGGGATTTGGCTGGGGTGCAGAGTTAAATCTTACATACATATTTGAAAAGCTTTTCGAGGGTGAACCAGGCGGCGGATATCCAAAGGAAAGAGTTGTTCCTGAGCAGAGAAACAAAAAAATCCTTGATGAAGTAAGAAAGGTGGCATTCAAAGACAGCCTTATCGATATTTTAAAGAATCTTGATCAGGATTTAGTTAAAGGTGCTGTTGCAGGCGAAAAGTTCAAAGAATTATTCTTTGCAAACTGCAAATGCGATGAAATGGCTGAATACGTAAAAAGCCTTCTTGCATAATTTAATAAATTTTAATTAATAAGATTAACATATCAAAAATCCCTGAATGACAACAAGATAATATGAATTTTCATCATATTAATCATGTTTCTTTCAGGGATTTCTGTTTTAATATAATTTTCTTTTCGTCAGTAAGTATTTTCAAAGAAATTTTTAAGCACTAATCTGCTTCATCACATTTGTCTTTAAAAGAGCTGTTCTTACAGTCTTACCAAGAAATGTACCTGCAATAATCTTAACTATATCACCTGGAATAAACGGAAATACACAAAGAGCCATAGCATGCGGCAATGCAGATGATGTTAAATACATAAACCATGCTGTTCCAAATGTATATAAAACAGCTGTTCCAATAACCCACGAAAGCATTGCGGCCCACATATTATATTTAGCTTTCTTTATTATAATTCCGCCAACAAACGCCATCAATATATATCCTGCAATGTAACCACCCGTAGGACCTGCCAGTTTGCCAAGTCCCCCTACAAATCCCGAAAACACAGGCAAACCTATTGCCCCAAGAAATATATACAAGCAAACACTGCATGTACCCATCCAAGGTCCTAAAACATAGACCATAAAGTAAATAACCATGGTTGCCAACGTTATAGGAACAGGACCTATCGGAACTGACATAGGTGCAAGTACACAAAGTAATGCTGTCATCATTGCAATAACACAAAGCTGGTAAATTGTAATTTTTCTTTTCTTCATAACTAATCTCCTTTTATATATTGAATCATTCCCGGACCAAGCTGCGGTGTTGGTCTTGCCGCAAATCCATGCTTTTTATAAAACTCCTCACGCCCCTTAGCACACATAAGACAAAGCATCATTCGGCTGGCAGGCATTGTTAAGCTTTTAACATAAGCAATAAGCCTGTCTATAAGCATTCCACCTATATGCTTTCCCTGATATTCAGGTATGATAATCAAATCCTGAACGTAACATATGACAGCACCGTCTCCTACAATCCTTCCCATACCTATCGGCTTATCATCATCAAAAACAGTTATAATTTTAAGACTATTGTCAAGCGCCATCTGAGCCTGCTCTTCTTTAAGTTCTATCCAACCGACCTGTTTTCTTAACCATAAATACGTATCTATACTCTTAACGTCTTCCTTAAAAGTCAGCATTTTCTTCATCCTCACATATAAAATAACATGAAAAGTATACGCCGATTTTGTTTAAAAGACAAGCCTTTGATAAAATAAAGTCTTTAACATAAATAAAGCTTGTATAGCCATACAAATAAATATGTGATAAAATAATTGAAGTCATTTTAAAAATTTAAGTAGATTGGAGAGTCATATGATTACAGTAGCAAAAGATGATTCCGGCGATTTTTCATCTGTACAGGAAGCAATTAACAGCATACGTTCTCAATCAGAAACAATTTTTATCAAAAACGGTTTCTATAAAGAACGTGTTGAAATCACAAAAGATAATATAACCTTAATAGGAGAGTCAGCTGATAAAACTATAATAAGTAATAATTATAACGCATTTATGGATATGGAAGACGGTAGCAAACGCGGTACTTTCCGCTCATATACCTTTTTTGTTCATGCTGACAATTTCAATGCTTTTAATATCACATTCGAAAATTCAGCAGGTTTTGGCAAACAGGTTGGACAGGCCATAGCAGTTTATGCAGAAGGTGATAGGATAACTTTTAAAAACTGCCGCATGCTTGGACATCAAGACACATTATTTACCGGACCGCTTCCATTAAAAGAAAAACAGCCCGGCGGCTTTGTCGGTCCTACTGAATTTGCACCAAGGATACCAGGCAGACAGCTTTATGAGGACTGCTATATATGCGGAGAAGTTGATTTCATATTCGGAAGTGCAACTGCTTATTTCAAAAATTGTGAACTATATGCACTTAACAGAAATGAAAAAATAAACAGCTACTATACCGCACCTTCCACATATGAAAATCAAAAATATGGATATGTATTTGAAAGCTGCAAATTTACCGGAAACTGTCCTGACAGAACCGTTATGTTAAGCAGACCATGGAGAATTTATGCAAAAGCAGTATTCTTAAACTGCGAAATGTCGTCTCAAATTACGGAGGAAGGCTACAGCGACTGGAACAAAGCCGAATCTCACGAAACAAGCTGCTATGCTGAATATAAGTGCTTTGGCGAAGGATACGTTCCTGAGAAACGCCCTTATTACATACATCAGCTTACAGATGATGAGGCTTTAGAATATACACAAAAAAAGGTGCTGGGATTATAATCCCGGCACCTTTCCTAATGCTTTACCGTTTGAATACACTGAAAGACTTAAGCCTGATTCTGCATCCAAATCTTTAGGAACCTGAAATACAACTACTGCATCATAGGTTTGTCCAGCTTCAATTGCTGCATCCTTAAGTATTATCAAATCATTTTTAAGAATAGTGGCTGACTGAGAAATACTTTTTCCTCCCACATCAAGCTTTAATGTAACGCCCTTTGAATATGTATTGGCTGTAAGAGTGTCTGATGTATTATTTGAAATCTTAAAATTAAATACATAAAGCTCATATCCCTCATTTGCCTTTACGCCAAGTGCAAATTCATCCTCAGGATACACACTGCCTGTTGTATAACTGTCATAGCTTATACTTGCACCGCCAAGTCCTAACGCATCTGCCATATTTTCCATAACATCACCGTCCGCTGCCGCAGCTGTTGGCAAAATATCCGAACTGTTATTTCCTGAAGCATCATCTGTAGTACCGCTCTGCTGCTGTCCGTTCTGTACGGGCTTTGTCGGAGATACCACAGATGTATTCACATCCTGTCCAAGCTTATGATAGTTCCATTTATTATCATGAGAATATTTAAGAAGTTCTCCCGCAATATACTCTGCCACCAAATCACTTTGTTCTTCACTTAACCTGACATTTTTTGAACAGCCTGCCAATGAAAATACGCAAACTAAAATCAAAATCAAAGCAGCTATTTTTTTCATATCCGCCTCCAAAATTTTACTTTAATAACCTATAACATTACTTTATCATACCTTTGCGTCAAGGTCAAACCAGAACTCAACTCCACCATCAACATTTTTTACTCCGCACTCTTTACCATATGAATCCATTATAGCTTTTACAATGGAAAGACCTATTCCGTTGCCGCCATATTCTCTCGTTCTTGCTTTATCCACCTTATAGAACTTAATCCATATATTATCTATATCTTCCTTTGGAATATGCTTTCCGCTATTGTATACAGAAACTCTTACAATATCGTTTAAAGTTTCGGCCTTTACAATTATTTTTAAATCATATTCACAATGATTAATTGCGTTTGTAATATAATTTGTTACAACCTCTTCTATCTTATACTCATCGCCCCATACATCCATAACATCATTTTCAGGCTTAAATTCCATAGTTATGTTCTTTTGTGACGCGCGCAATTCATTTGCAGCCATAATTGACCTTATAAGCTCTACAACATCAAACCGCTCCATTACGAGTTCTTCATTACCAAATTCAATCTGATTTAGCGTAAGGAGCTTTTTTACCATTGTATTCATTTTTAAAGCTTCATCTATTATAACATCACAATAAAATTCAGTGCTTTCCACATCCTCAGTCACACCTTCTTTAAGCCCTTCTGCATATCCTTGTATCAATGCAATTGGCGTTTTTAATTCATGTGACACATTTGACAAAAAATCCGAGCGCATCTGTTCAAGCTTCTCTTTTTTATCTATGTCCCTCTGCAGTTCAAGATTTGCTATTTTTAACTGTGAAATATTTTCTTCAAGTTTTTGGGACATGTTATTCATACTGACTCCGAGCACTCCTATCTCACTCTTGTCATTGCCCTCGTATTTCACATCAAAATCCATATTAGCCATTCTTTCGGCAATATCGGAAAGCTGCTTGATAGGCTTTGTAAAATATCTTGAAAATGAATATGCCGCAATAATACCTATCGCCAGCACACCAAATCCTATATATGTTATAAATTTATTTGATATTGCAACATTGTCACGGATGCCTTGAACCCCCATCCGCATCATTACAAAAGAACCATTGCCAAGTGCCCCCCACATCTCGTAATAATCACCGCCAAGTCTTTCGTCATAAACTTTTTGAAGCATATATTTATCATTTTCTTCAAGAATATCGCGTTCCTCTTCAAAACCTCCTATACTGATATTAATAGAGCCGCCATCTTTATCATGTTTGCCTTCACCGGAATCCTGCTCCTGAATTATTTTATCAAAAATATCTTTATTAAACATACTCATTGCGAGTCTGTCTACCATTTCATTTACCCTGCTAATATTTGAATAAGATACTGTCCAGTCACTGTTTACCACTACTACAGAAATACTTTCACTGCTCAACATTTGATCTATCTCATTTTTCATTTCGCTATCAGCAATATTACCATTGCTGTATGAAACCATTGTCTTGTCTATCTGATTATAAACATTAAGCATTGCATTTTTTTTGTCATTAAAATAAAAGCTTTCCGCAAGCGTATTATTTGCAACAAGTAATATAACCATCAATGCCGCAATAGCAACAGTCAGAAGCAATGTTATCTTAAAACGAATAGAATGTCTTCCCATTTATTATACCTCAAACTTATAGCCCATTCCCCAAATAGTCTTAATGTAATCACCTTTATCGCCCATCTTTTTTCTAAGCTTCTTAACGTGCGTATCTATCGTTCTTGCATCACCGAAATAATCATAATTCCACACATTATTAAGAATCTTTTCACGCGACAATGCAAGCCCTTTATTTTCAATAAAATAAGATAATAATTCAAATTCCTTATAGCTTAAATCTATCTCTTCTCCGTCAACCTTAACAATATGAGCTGCTTTATCTATAAGTATGCCACCTATCTCAACTGTTTCGCTTCCTACCGCATAACTTCTTCTGATAAGTGCATCAACTCTGGCAGTCAGTATTTTAGGGCTGAAAGGCTTCGATATATATTCATCGGCACCGCATGAAAATCCCTGCAGCTCGTCTTTTTCTTCTCCCTTTGCAGTAAGCATAATAATCGGCACATTTGAATCCTTTCTTATCTGCCTGCAAACTTCCCAACCGTCCATTTTAGGCATCATAACATCAAGAATAATCAATGAAATATCCTTATCTTCATAAAAAATATCAATAGCCTCCTCACCGTCAGCCGCCTCTATAACCTCATAATTACTTCTTGATAAAAAATCATGCACAAGCTTTCTCATTCTGCTTTCATCATCAACCACCAAAATCTTAATTTTATCCATAATAATCTCCATTCCCGAGCAACTTTGTTGCGAAGATGCGCAGAGAAATTCGCATAGGCGATTTCTCTGTTGCCATGCAAACTATTTGCTTTAACTATTTTATTTACCAGTATAATACACTCAACTTATGTTTAAAATGTGAAACACACTCACTATTTCTTATAAAGTTCTTCTTCTCTTTCTTTTATGGATTCTTCCTGTGATTCAAGCTCTTCCTGCCATGTGGAATATTTATTTTGGAGCTTATTTTCATAATCTATTATATTAGGATTTTTGGAAGTCAGCGTTATGATTATCATAAAAGCTATAACAGCCACAAGCACAACATTTACTATAATAGCCTTTATGAACATATCATTATATTTCTTTTTTTCTTTTTTTAACTTATTTATAACACTCTTATTTCTTGTTATTTCGCGTCGTCCCTTTAGAAGCTCCTGCAATTCATAGTCAACTGAAATCGGCTGTATTTTATCATTAGGTATCTCATCCGAAACATAAAGAAAATCCTGAAGCTTTTTAAGATATCCTATCCCTACTATCGTTTTAAACAATTCCTTTTCCAAAAGCTTATTATATAAAAGATATACCTGCTTAGGATCTTTTAAATCAGTTTTCATAGAAACATATTTTATTGCATTAAGCTCATTTTGGGCCTCCAAAGCAGTTTCCTTTGTTCTGAAATAATATCCGTCCACAACATAATCCGAAAACTCTTCCTCTCTCATATGTATACCTCCCTGTATAATAAAACTGTTCCGGTAAATGTGTAACATAACCGATTGGCAACTTATTTTCTGTTGCTTCAATAACTGCTCTTGCTCCGTTTTCTCCAAAGGCACCGCACAGTTCTATGCAACATATTCTGTTATGAATAAGTTTTTAAAATCTTTTTATATTTTCTCCATACAACATAAATCCCCAATGAACAGTCAAAAACAATCATAATACATCCAATTACCGGTATAACAAGCCCAGTTATTCCTGTAATTAAAAATGCTATCGCACATCTTTTATATAATAAAGCCATTTCTTTATTATATTCATGTATATTCTTCACTTTTGATTTTAACGTTGTATCTCCTGACCAAAAATTGACTGGCTCTTCACTGTCCTTATCGTACTTAGAAATAATTAAAAAAGGAACTGCGCACATCAGACAACTAACAAAACATATTACTCTTCCAACCATAATAACTTCCTTTCCGAGAAACTTTTCTGCTGGATATTTTCTTCAATCTTTGCAATTATTCTACCACAAGCAATTTTCTTTTTCAATTTTTGATATATCCTAACACACAATCTATTACATAAAAAAGCCTGCGCAACTTTATTCAAATTACAACAGACTTTCAAACTTTAAACCACACAGAAATATTATGATATTTTTTCCTTTAACTTTCTTACCTCAGACTCTAAAACAGTCACCTTTACTGCCAACATTTCAACTTCATTATTTGATTTTACAGCTCTATGTAAATTTCTCGATAAATCAAGATGACCCTCAGCTACCCGCTTAATATTCTGCCTTATTTCATCTTCTACAGTTATTTTAATATTTTTAATGTCACATTCCATGTTATCAATTTTTTTCTGCACGCATTCGATATTATCTTCCATGCTATCAATTTTTTTCTGCATGCTTTCGATATTATCTTCCATGCTATCAAGTCTTTTCTGCATACTTTCGATATTATTTTCTACACCATCAAGTCTTTTCTGTATGCTTTCAATATTACTTTCTACGCTATCAAGTCTTTTCTGCATACTTTCGATATTATTTTCTACATTATCAAGCCTTTTCCGAATATTTTCTATATTGTTTTCTACGCTATCAAGTCTTTTCTGAATATTTTCTATATTGTTTTCTACGCTATCAAGTCTTTTCTGAATATTTTCTATATTGTTTTCTACGCTATCAAGTCTTTTCTGAATATTTTCTAT
>ENA-ORMO01001678-ORMO01001678.1-human-gut-metagenome-genome-assembly--contig:-NODE-1678-length-21944-cov-2.599982_pt1 | contig 21944 bp, 20 predicted proteins | sample MGYA00242106_ERZ509001 | MGnify/ENA primary metagenome ERZ509001 (study PRJEB26280, sample SAMEA2338736) | human gut metagenome | biome: human gut; feature: human-associated habitat; material: faeces...
GGACCTTTCGTTCATTTTGAACGAAAAGTCCTCTTTTTCCGTAGAGGCTGTTATTTCACAGCCCCTTTTTTATGTGGTTATAACTTAAACAGCATTCCCACAACTGCCGCTACAGCAATATAGAACACCGGATGTTTTTTCCACTTCTGAATCCCAAAGAACAAAACTGCCGCCAGTAAAATTCTTCCCCATTGTACACTGGCAAAAGTCCCCTGCAAATCTGTTATCTGGCTTCCCGGGAAAAATGTTTCCAATGCTACACCAAGACCAGCAGCAATGATCAATCCTGTAGAAGCTGGCCGCAGCCCATAAAATATCTTCTTCACCATCTGGGAATCCTTAAATTTTTTCAGCATCTTGCTGATAATGATAATTACAATAATAGACGGGAGCACTAACCCAAACGTAGTAATCAATGCCCCGGCAAGCCCAGCCACATGAAAACCTACATAAGTAGACATATTAACGCCAATCGCACCCGGTGTTGACTCGGAAATGGCAATCATGTTTCCAATGTCTGCTGCTGTAAACCACCCTGTCTTTTCAGAAATCGCATACAAAAACGGAATCGTTGCCATTCCGCCTCCTACTGCAAAAAGTCCGGTTTTTGCAAACTCATAAAACAATAACCACAGCGTCATACTTTCCCCTCCTTCATCTTCTCCAGATTTTTAATGCAGATTCCTGCTGCTCCCGCCAGAACCACTAAAATCACAGGCGAAAGAGAAGTAAAAGCACTGAGAACCGTAATCACCGCACAAATAACAACACACCATTTATCAATGATTGATTTTTTACCCAATTTAAGGACTGCGTCTAAAATAAGTGCACATACACATGCACGAATACCATCAAAAGCATACGTAACATACGGAAGATGTGCAAAATTTTGAATAAAAGCTGCAATAACCGTGATAATTACCAGTGACGGAAAAACAAATCCAAATGTAGCTGCAAATCCTCCCAAAACTCCTTTTTGTTTATACCCAATAAAAGTTGATGTATTGACAGCAATAATCCCTGGCGTACACTGTCCAATCGCATAGTAATCCATCACTTCTTCTTCTGTTGCCCATCCTTTTTTTTCTACAATTTCTCTCTGGATAATAGGAAGCATAGCATACCCGCCTCCAAACGTCACAGCCCCCATTTTCGCAAATATCCAAAACAATTCTGCCAACTCTTTGATAACAAATCCCTCCTGTCTTATTTTTTTCTCTAATAATTTATCACACTTTCTTATTCTTGTATAGATAAGAAAACACCGCTGCGAAGCCCTATTGCCGAAAAATCATACAGCAGCACAGACCACAACAGCGGTATAGATAACTTTATTTCTTTTTTATGTGTTAAAAGAATGTTTCCCAGTAGATTCTCTTGGCAATAATTCTCCCGGAAAGACTATATTCCTAGGTGGTTTCTTATTCAAAATCATATCAAACAATATATCTGCCGTAGCTTTTGCAATGCATTCCACCGGCTGTCTGATGGTAGTAATCTTAGGAATATAGAACTCCCCTTCTTCTGTACCATCAAACCCTGCAACCGAACATTGCTCAGGAACAGAAACCCCAGCCTCCTTCAAAGCTCTGCAAGCTCCTATAGCCAGACTGTCAGACACTGCGTACAGTGCCGAAAATGTTGTTTTCTCCAGAAGTTTCCCAGCCAATTTATAACCAGAACGGAAAGAATATCTGTCTTCCTCTGCATTCATATACTGAATCAGCTCCTCCCGGTACGGTATCCCGTGGTCTTCCAATGCCTTTTTATATCCCAAAAGCCTTAGACTGCCAATACTCTTATCCTCCTTAGGTGCTGTAATCAGAGCAATCCTGTCATGTCCAAGTTCAATCAGATATTGTGTCATCTTATAGCTTTCTAAAAAATCATCTACCGAAACAGAAGCACCATTTTCTGCCTGTACCTCTGCTTTTCCAATCGTACTGAGAACAAATGGCACCTGCAATTGCTTTATTTTCTCTTCCGGATGCGAAAAATCCCCTCCTAAAAATATCATTCCACTGGGCTTTTTTTCTTTTGCAATGCCAATGGCAACATCTAATTCACTCTCCTGCTCTTCCACATATTGAAGCAGAAAACTATAATCCCTTTTCTGGCATTCCCTCTCCAAACCACTGATTAAATTGCCCAAAAACGTATTGCCAATTCCTTTGACCAGCACCACTATGGCTTTCGCTTCCAGCCGTTTTAGATTTCTGGCACTATTATTAGGAACATAATTTTCCCGGGCAATGGTTTTCATGATTTTTTCTCTCGTCTCAGGATTAATATCCGGATGGTTATTCATAGCTCTTGAAACCGTACTGACTCCAACTCCGCACTGCCTGGCTATATCCTTAATCGTTACATTTCCCATACTAGTACCACCCTTCCGGAACTTCACTGTCTATCAGATTCTTCCATACAACCTAGTCATCTGATACATTCTGTCTACAACCTCATCTGTAATCTGTCCAGGGGTCAGACGCCACTTCCAGTTATAACCTAAGGTAGACGGTTTGTTGATTCTGGCTTCTCCTCCAAGACACAAAAATTCCTGAATCGGAGTCACTGCCAGATCTGCCACAGAACTCATAGCTAAACGGATAAAATCCCATGGCATTTCATGGTGAGGCGTATGATAATTATTCATGTAACGCAATGCAAAATCTCTGTCATGTGGTGACATTTCATCCAGCCAGCCAAGAATTGTATTATTATCATGAGTTCCCGTATAAACTACACAATTGTGATTATAATTATGAGGCAGATAATCACTTTCTTCTCTGGAATCAAAAGCAAATTGAAGCACTTTCATTCCAGGATAACCTGTATCTCTCACTAACTTCAGCACACTTTCCGTAAGATAACCAAGGTCTTCCGCAATAATCTCTACTTCACCCAGTTCTCTTTTCACTGCCTGAAACAGCTCAATTCCCGGTCCCTTTTCCCATTTTCCATACTGTGCAGTCTCATGTCCATAAGGAATTGCATAATATTCATCAAATCCCCTGAAATGATCCACACGCACCACATCATACCGTTTAAAACAATATCTAAGACGCTGAATCCACCATGCGTATCCGGTCTCTTTATGATAATCCCAGTCATATAATGGATTTCCCCACAGCTGCCCTGTAGCCGAAAAAGCATCTGGCGGGCATCCTGCTACTCCTATAGGATTGCATTCATCATCAAACTGGAATAATTGAGGATTCGCCCATGCATCTGCACTATCAAAAGCTACATAAATTGGAATATCACCAATAATGCGTACCCCTTGGTCATTCGCATATTTTTTTAGTTTTGCCCACTGTTTTGTAAATTCATACTGCTGAAAACATACAAACCGGACTTCCTCTTCCAGTTCTCTTCTTTTTTGTTCCAGCACTTCCGGTACTCTCCGCTTCAGTGAATCTACCCATTCTCCCCAGCTAACTCCGTCCAGGCTATTTTTTATTGCCATGTACAGTCCATAATCTTCCAGCCAAAAAGCATTCTCTTTTACAAAGTCTTCGTAGTCCTTATCTGGCACATAACGCTCAAAAGCCTGTCTTAATACTCCAAATTTTCCGCGATAAATTTTTTCGTATTCCACATAGGAAGGATGACCGGTAAAATCCACAGAATCACATTCCTGTTCTGTAAGCAGCCCCTCCTGAATCAATGCTTCTAAATCAATGTAAAATGGATTTCCCGCAAAAGTGGAAAAAGACTGATACGGAGAATCTCCGTATCCCGTAGGACCCAAAGGCAAAATCTGCCAGTACTTTTGTCCTCCTCTCTTCAACTGATCCACAAATTCAAACGCTTCTTTCGAAAAACTGCCTATTCCATATTTCGATGGCAAAGATGACACAGGTAATAATACACCACTGGCTCTCATATCTTGTTCTCCTTAAAATAAAATTTATGCAAAACGTTACCGGTATCGATATCGGTAACGTTTCCGATATTCTTTATTACCAAATTAACACAGATACCGCATTACATCAATATGTCATTTTGCACAAAAATATTCTTTATTTTTTCTCATTTATTTTTGTTGATTTTTACCTTTCGTTTCTTGTTGACTTTTCTAAACAAAAATGCTACCATTTGCTTCATCAAAGCAGAATTCTCTGCTGATTCATTCTTTGGCATTCGCCAGAAAACCCAACACATTATCATGATTTTACAAGGATTCATTGATTAAATTTCATCTGTTTTTGTTGTCTCACAAATCAGATTTTGATACAATAGAAAGGAGAAATCTATGCAAAAAATCAACGTAAACAGGAAGCACAAAGACAAACTTTTCCGTACAGTTTTTCGAGAAAAGAAAGACCTTCTGGCACTTTACAATGCCCTGAACGGTACTGATTACACAAATGAAGACGATTTGAAAATCACTACGCTTGATGACGTTGTTTATATGGGAATGAAAAATGATACTTCCTTTATCATCGATCATGTTATGAATCTCTACGAACACCAAAGTACCCTTAGCCCCAATCTTCCTCTCCGGGGCCTTCTCTACTTTGCTGATTTATACCGAGCCCATATTGAACCCGTAAAAAGGCGCCTCTATTCCGAAAGCCCGCTCTTAATCTCAACCCCGCAATATGTGGTTTTTTACAATGGAACCAAAGAGCAGCCGGAAAGAAAAGAACTGCATCTTAGTGATTTGTTTATACAAAAAGGGAATTTCCCCTGTTTGGAATGTACCGCAGTTGTACTGAATATCAATTTAGGCCATAACAGAGAACTTATGGAAAAATGCTCCACATTAAAGCAATATTCACAGTTTGTTGCCTGTGTCCGGGATTGTGTACAAAAACATAAAAACTATGAAACCGGCACAGAGAAAGCTGTAGATTACTGTATTGAAAACGGAATTTTGTCAGAACTGCTTCTCAAAAACAAATCGGAGGTAGTAAATATGATTCTTACAGAATTTGACGAAGAAGATTATAGAGAATTTTTGCGTGAAGAAGCAAGAGACCGTGGATTAGCTGAGGGTAGAGCTGAAGGCATTGCTGAGGGCAGAGCTGAAGGATTAATCATTCTCTGCAAAGATTTTCATCTTTCCTATGAAGAAACGCTCACCAAGTTAATTGAAAAACTTTCCCTTAATCCAGAGAAAGCAAAAGAGTATCTAAAGCATTACTGGAACCAGGAAGAAAACTAATTGATACAATAAAAAAACCTACACCAAGTTCTTAATTTTACTTTATGAGCGGACCATAATGTTTTTCAATCAATGTACATTTTCATAAAAATATGCTATCATGAAAAATAACTGTGTTTTTATGCAGATAAATTTTAAACAGAGAGGATATTTCCTATGATTCAATTGATTGAAACCATCAATACTGCGGTAAATAACTTTGTCTGGGGCGTTCCTGCTATGGTCTGTATCATTGGTGTTGGCTTATACCTCAGCATCCGTACACACTTTTTACAAATCCGAAAATTTCCTTATGCAATAAAAACCACCTTAGGCCGGATGTTCCGAAAACGCAATGCATCTGATGGTGCATTAACTCCATTTCAGGCGGTCTGTACAGCTCTTGCTGCTACTGTTGGAACAGGAAATGTAGCCGGTGTGGCTGGTGCCATTGCAATCGGAGGTCCTGGTGCTGTATTCTGGATGTGGATTTCTGCTGTTTTAGGTATGTGCACAAAATTTTCCGAAGTGACTCTGGCGGTTCATTTTAGAGAAACCAACAAAAACGGAGAACTTGTGGGCGGTCCTATGTACTACATAAAAAACGGACTTGGCAAAAACTGGCATTTTCTCGCTGTACTATTTTCTATTTTTGGTGTACTCACTGTATTCGGCACTGGAAATGCAACCCAGGTCAACACCATTACTGCATCTATTGACTCCGCACTTTTAAACTATAATTTAATTTCAAAAGAATCTCTTGGAACATTTAACCTGATTCTTGGCATTATTCTTGCTTTTTTGGTAGGAATGGTTCTTCTGGGTGGAATCAAGCGTATTGGCCAGGTAACAGAACGCCTGGTTCCATTTATGGCAATGTTCTATATCATCCTTGCCCTTGGTGTAATTCTGCTGAACTTCAAGAGAATTCCCAGTGTGTTTTATTCCATTATTTACGGTGCATTTAATCCTTCTGCCTTTACTGGTGGTGTAGTGGGAAGCATTTTCCTCAGTATGCAGAAAGGTGTGTCCCGGGGAATCTTCTCCAATGAAGCGGGACTCGGAACAGGTTCTATCGCCCATGCCTGTGCTGATACAAAAAAACCTGTGAAACAAGGATTTTTTGGAATTTTCGAAGTTTTCACCGATACTATTGTAATCTGTACTCTGACTGCTCTTGTTATTCTGTGCAGCAATGTACCGATTGCCTACGGCAAAGCTGCTGGTGCCGAGCTGACTATTCTTGGTTTTACTTCCACTTACGGAAGCTGGGTATCTATTTTCACTGCCATTGCAATGTGCTGCTTTGCTTTCTCCACCATTATCGGATGGGGACTGTACGGTGCAAGATGTATTGAGTTTTTATTTTCATCTAAAATCACGAAACCTTTTATGATCGTCTACTCCATGGTTGCAATTCTGGGTGCTACTATGGACCTCGGATTATTATGGAGTATTGCAGAAACCTTCAACGGCCTTATGTCTATTCCAAACCTGATAGCAGTCTTCCTGCTCTCCGGTACAGTTGTGAAACTGGTAAAAGAATACTTTCAAGGCGAAGGCTCCAGTAAAGTGAACCACAAATAACCACTACTGCTATAGATAAGCAGCCGGACTCTATATAGAAAGACACCGGCTGCTTACTTTATTTTATCAACTGCTGATTTTTGTCTAATTTTTTTATCACTCTCTTAAAAAACCCTTTTCTGTAAAAATAAAATAATTCCAGACAGATGACAAAACAGGTCAAAATAATCACTGTCAGATATCCATACTTCCAATTAAGCAATAACATATTAGAAAAATTCATGCCATACCATCCCGCCAGAAGCGACAGCGGAATAAAAATAGTAGTAACCACAGTGAGCACCGCCATGATTTCATTTTGTTTCAAATCAGTTTGTGCCTGATACAGTTCATGAAGCTGAAGGAGATTCTCACGGATATTCTCCGTATAATCACGAAGTCTGGAAACCCTGTTTGTGAAAACAGCCCATTCCCCTGCCTGTTCTTTTGAAATCAACTGACTATAACCGCCTTGCAATTCTTCTCCAATATCGATTAATTGAACATAACAATTCCGAAGCTTCATAATATTTTTTCGTAGCTGCATTAATATCCAGGGAAACTCTCTTGAAGCTTCTTCAAGCAAAATATGTTCCAGTTCCGTGATTTGTTCCTCAAATTTTTGCAAATAGGGAACTTCTTGTTCAATAAAGCAGTGAAATAAAAGTAACAGCATTTGAATCTCCTGGGATTCCGGAAAATATTTTTCTCCTGATACAATGATTTGCTTTATTTTCCTGATTTTTTCTAAAATCCACTCTTGGCTGGATTCCTGACACACCAGAATAACAATATCCTTTTTCACATAATACCCCAAAATTTGAGGCATCCCTTCCAGTTTTTTCTTATCGGGAATACGCAAAGCCCCCAAAATACACTGTGCATATACCTCAACTTTACAGTACGGAACATATTGCAGACAATCTTCCAGCCGGCTTTTAAACGGCAAATCTTCCGTCAGCTCCATAAATTCTTCTTTGCTCAAGACTCGCACTTGTGGTATATTCCTCAAATTTTTTTCTGCCATATTTTCTAACACCATCACATACAGAATCTTATTTTTCCTAAAACACCCTGAAATAATTTACACGGTTATTATAGTATGGCAAAATCCTACTGTTTTATACACATTTATCCTATAAATTAAAAGAGGAGCCAGCCAGCTCCCCCTTCTCCTACATAATTATACAACTCCGATTTCATCAATACTATACTGCAAAATTGCTCTTCTTCCTTTTTCCAACTGATAGAATCTATCCTTCAGACGGTTTACCACCATTTTTGCATCTTCGTACTGACATGCCGGAAGCATAATCAAAAATTGATTTACACTGTACCGGCATACAATATCACTGCTTCTAAGTCCTCTAACCAAAGTTTTTTCCAATTTATCCATAGCTTCGTTTAAAGCACCTTTACAATCTATCTGTTTCTCCATTGCCCTCAATTCCAAATGAACACTCATCAGTGTAAGATGAATCGGAATCCCCATCCTGCTGCTGCTCCTGGATTCAAGTGCATAAATTTTCCGGAACACACCATACTCACACAGAAATGCCCCTGTCAGCAAAGATTTTTCTTTTAACTCTTCCTGAATGATATCAATATTACTCTCGTGTTCATGCTGCCGTTTCTGCATCTCTCTCATAAATCTGCTGCATTTCCTCAGACGGTCGGACTCCAAGGGTATCATAAAAATATTTCACTGTTTTCTTATAATGCTGATCTGCTGCCTCCTGTTTATTCTCTGCAATCAGAGCCCGCATGAGATAACAATGAAGCTCTTCATCTAATGGTTCAAAACGGAGCTCCTTTACACACAGCTGTTCCAGCCCGGCATAATCTTTTTGCTGTTCCATCAGGGCTGCCAGCTTCTTTATCTCTGTCAGAAACATTGCATTATAATACGTGGACATAGAAATTACCCAGTATTCTGAAGCGAGTTCCGGCAAAAAACTTCCCTTATATAGTCCTATTGCCTCTTTGCCTCTCTGAATCTCTTCTTCTGCATTTCCATCTGCCGATGTATTTCTACAATGATTTTCAAATTCTTCTGTATCAACATTTAAAACAATATCAGGATTCCACTGATAAGTTCCTCTCCCTGTAAGAATAAAATCATATGCTCCCCAGGTTTTCTTCAACAAATTCCTAAGACGGTACATTAAATTTTTCAATGCTCCGGCAGGATTATCACTCTCATCCTCCGGCCAGAGAACCTCTATAAATTCCTGTACTGTCAAACTCTTCTTTCTATGACATACTATATAAGTCAGCAACCGGGTCAGCATCTCTGAACGTATATTTTCTGAAGTGAGCACTCCCTGTTCATTTTTCATACGGAAATCCCCAAACATCTGGACGTCCAGCTCAAGCACTCCCTTGTCTTTTTCTTTACTCATAACACTCTGCTCTCCCTGTAAGCGTTGGCTTACACTTGTACACATTATAACTACTACACTCTATTTTATATCTTTTGTGCGATTTTAACAAGGAAAACTTACGTAAGAATAAAAGAAAGGCATTGCAACCGTTTCTTTCAGCTGCAACACCTCTACCATTCCATTGATTCCTCTTTATTCTGCTCTTCTTCTGACAAATCCATCGCAGACTCCATCATTTTAATCAACTCCAGAGCACTTCTAAATGGAAGTTCTTTCTGACCCTCCACCCATTTCACAGTTCCCTGCCATGTATGATTCTGTCTGCATTTTACATTAATGACAAAAGTCTCCCCCTTATTGATACCTTTCCTGTGCGGTACTGACATACATGACCCTCCTTCTTTCCACAAACTTGCACGCTATTATTTCTTCCTTAGTCCGCATTATAAACCTTTCCAGTCACACCGTGGTCATACAGAAGGTCAATAAATTCTAAATCACTCTCAAATTTGCCTATAAAATTGTTTTTTTCGTCTTTCATGATACCCTGCCAGGAACTTCTAAGCCTTGATGTAAATGTCACATCTCTTGTCAAAACTTTTCCGCTAGTCTCCTGAATCTCTTCAGAAGTATGATATAAACAAGTTTTATAATAATACTGGGTAACCTGATTTCCTTCTTCTTCCCTGAAACTTCTGGATTTTCTGGAGGACTGAGGCTTTCCTATCTCATCCAGCAAACGATCTACCAGCAAAAAGAATTCAAAACTTCCTGAGAAAAATTCCTGGTCTTTTACCGCAATGCCGCAAATCCTGCCCTTTATATCATTTTCTGATGTTTTCATTTCATCAATACATATTCTGAGTGTTGACGCAGTATATTCTGTCTTCTTTTCCATAGCCTTTTCCTCCGTAATATACAAACAGTTTAACATGAAAGGATGACAGACACAAGAATATATTTTCAAACCATTCATGTTATGTTAAACTATTCAGAAAAGGAGGAATTTCTATGGAACATTTCACACTGCCACATCAGCATGGGCAATCAAGGGATCAGCTTATGAACAATATACCAAGCACTGAAAATTTTCAAATCCTTGCAGATATCTTCAAACAGCTAAGTGATACCACCAGAATCCGTATTTTCTGGATTCTTTGTCACTGTGAAGAATGTGTCATCAATATTTCCGCTATGATGGAAATGAGCAGCCCTGCTGTTGCACATCATCTCCGTCTGCTCCGTGACAGCGGGTTAATCCAATCACGAAGAGAGGGAAAAGAAACCTACTACCGTGCAAGCAATACAAAAAAAGCACAGTCTCTTCATCACATGATTGAAGAGATGATGGAAATTTCCTGCTTTCAGCAAAACAATCCCAAATAAATCCACACAAAAAGCGAAGAACCGCTCTTCATATCAGAGCTAGTCCTCCGCTTTTTCTTGTTAAAACAGCATACCAATCTGATATACTGCAAAAGCCGCAATCCAAGCGATCACACACTGCCCAATAACCATAGCCGCTGCCCATTTTCCTCCAAGCTCCCGCTTCACAGAAGCAATGGCTGCCACACACGGCGTATATAAAAGACAGAATACCAGCAAAGAAGCCGCTCCCACTGTAGTAAGGCTTCCTTGCAGCATCTGGGTACTGCCAAACAGAACGGTCAGAGAAGATACCACACTTTCTTTTGCCATAAATCCGGAAATCAATGCTGTTACAATTCTCCAGTCTCCAAATCCTACTGGAATAAAAATCGGAGCAAGCACGCCTGCTGCCATAGCCAGAATACTATCCTGTGAATCTGCTACCATATTGAATCCTGTATCAAAGTTTTGCAGGAACCAGATTAGAATCGTAGCAATAAAAATCACAGTGAATGCCCGCTGAAGGAAGTCCTTTGCCTTATCCCACAGCAGATGCAGCACGTTCTTTGCACCAGGCATCCGGTAATTAGGAAGTTCCATGACAAACGGCACTGCTTCACCCTTGAAAGCTGTCTTCTTGAAAATCAATGCCATCAAAATTCCCATAATAATGCCGAACAGATACAGCCCAATCATGACCAGTGCCCCGTGTTTGGGAAAGAATGCCGCTGTAAAGAAAGCATAAATAGGAAGTTTTGCTGTACAGCTCATAAATGGTGTGAGCAAAATGGTCATTTTCCTGTCTCTCTCAGAGGGAAGGGTACGGCTTGCCATGACTCCCGGCACAGTACATCCGAAACCAATCAGCATAGGCACAATACTTCTCCCGGAAAGTCCCAGTTTTCTCAGTAATTTATCCATAATAAAAGCCACTCTCGCCATGTAGCCGCTGTCCTCCAGCATAGAGAGGAAGAAAAACAGCGTGACAATGATAGGCAGGAAACTCAGCACGCCTCCAACTCCGTTAAAGACTCCGTCAATGACCAGCGAATGAATCACACTGTTCACATGTGCCGCCTGCATAGCTGCATCTGCCGCTTCGGTCAGTGCTGTGATTCCTGATTCCAAAAGCCCCTGAAGAAATGCACCGATTACATTAAAAGTCAGCCAGAACACGATTCCCATAATGCCGATAAACGCTGGAATTCCCGTATATTTTCCGGTAAGAAAGTGGTCGATTCTCCTGCTTCGGATTCTTTCTTTACTTTCCCTTGGCTTAATCACGGTTTCTTTACACACTTCCTCTATGTAATCAAAACGCATCTGTGCCACAGCCGCTGCCCTGTCCATACCGGTTTCCTCTTCTGTCTGGGCTGCAATGTCATCCAGAAGATTCTGTTCTTTCTCTGTGAGCTTTAACTGCTCCAGAATCTTAACATCCCCCTCCATGACCTTGCTGGCTGCAAACCGGATGGGAATCTCTGTCTTTTCTGCGTGATCTTCAATGAGATGCATCACTGCGTGAATCCCTCTGTGAATTCCTTCATTTCTTTTGCAGAAATCATTTTCTTCCGGCCGCTCCTGATATTTCGCTATATGGATGGCATGACGGACCAGCTCATCGATGCCCTCGCCTTTTGCCGCAGAAATGGGAATTACCGGCACACCCAGGGCCTCTTCCATCTCATTGACCAGAACAGAACCGCCGTTTTGACTGAGTTCATCCATCATATTAAGAGCAACTACCATCGGAAATCCCAACTCTAAAAGCTGCATGGTCAGGTAAAGATTACGCTCAATATTTGTAGCATCTACAATATTAATAATGCCCTTTGGCTTTTCTTTGATGACAAATTCACGGGTGACAATCTCTTCACTGGTATAAGGTGACATGGAATAAATACCAGGTAAATCCGTAATCAGAGTATTCTCATGCCCCCGGATAACCCCATCCTTACGGTCTACCGTAACTCCCGGAAAGTTTCCCACATGTTGTTTGGAACCAGTGAGCTGGTTAAACAACGTGGTTTTTCCGCAATTCTGATTACCTACCAATGCAAATGTCAGTTTCTCGCTGTCCGGCAGAGGATTTTCCTCCTTCCGGTTGTGAAATTTTCCTCCTTCACCATATCCCGGATGATGTTTTTCTTTTTTTTCAGCTTTATTTTTAACTGTCTTCGGCTCATGAGGGTCTCCTACCTGAATATTGTCCGCATCTTCCAGACGGATACTCAGTTCATATCCATGAATACGAAGTTCTATGGGGTCTCCCATGGGAGCATATTTCACCACTGTAACTTCTGTTCCCTGTATAAGTCCCATATCTAAAAAATGCTGACGCAGAGCACCCTGCCCACCTACTTCCCGTATTGTAGCGGTACTTCCGATTGATAATTCACTAAGCTTCATTTGCTGCTTGTTCTCCTCTCTTGTGTCTCGTCATTAGCATTGCCTAACTCAAAATGAAAGCGAAAACAACGGTTTATGTTCCGTTGTTTTGCCTACGTTTCATTATAGCACGATTCGTAGGGTAGATGTCTACAGAATCTTTGCTTTTTTTCGACTTTTTTTATAGATTATGAACCCGCAGTGCCCGGATAGCATTTAAAACTGCCAATACCATGACACCTACATCTGCAAAAATCGCAAACCACATATTGGCAATTCCCACAGCTCCCAATGCCAGACAGCCAAATTTAATCACCAATGCAAAAATAATGTTTTGATATACAATACCAAGGCATTTTCTGGAAATCTTAATTGCTTTACTAATCTTCATAGGATCATCATCCATCAGAACTACATCTGCCGCTTCAATGGCAGCATCAGACCCCATGGCTCCCATTGCAATTCCGATATCCGCCCTGGTAAGCACAGGAGCATCATTGATTCCGTCTCCCACAAATGCCAGTTTTTCCTGCTCTGCCTTTTTTGCAAGGATTTCTTCTACTTTTGTGACCTTATCTCCCGGAAGAAGTTCACTATATACTTCATCAATACCAAGAGACTGAGCCACCTGCTCTGCTACAGCTTTTGCGTCTCCTGTGAGCATGATCGTCTTTTGCACCCCTGCTTTTTTCAATCTGGCAATCGCCTCTTTTGCCTTTGGTTTAATAATATCTGCTATCACAATATGACCTTCATATTTTCCATCCACAGCCATATGAATAATCGTACCCACACTGTGGCATTCTTTGTATTCCACACCCAGCTTTTTCATCAGTTTTACATTTCCGGCTGCCACTTCTCTTCCGTCTACCTTTGCTAAAATTCCGTGACCGCTGATTTCCCGGATATCTTTAACTCTATTTCTGTCGATTTCTTTTCCATAGGCTTTCTGAATACTTTTACTGATCGGGTGAGAAGATGCACATTCTGCCAGTGCTGCGTATTCTAACAGCTCTTTTTCATCCATTTCGTTGTGATGAACGGCTTCTACTTCAAAGACTCCCTGGGTCAGAGTTCCTGTTTTATCAAACACCACGTACTTTGTCTTCGACATGGTTTCCATATAATTAGAACCTTTAATCAGCACTCCTTCCTTGCTCGCACCACCGATTCCTGCAAAGAAACTCAGCGGAATGCTAATCACCAGGGCACACGGACAGCTAATTACCAGGAAAGTAAGTGCACGGTAAATCCAAGTTCCCCACGTGGGAGCATTACCGAAAAAGAGCATCTGCACGACCGGAGGAAGGATTGCCAGTGCCAATGCACCATAACATACTGCCGGGGTATAGATTCTGGCAAATTTTGAGATAAAATCTTCGGATTTTGATTTTCTGGAACTGGAATTTTCTACAAGCTCCAGAATCTTAGATACTGTAGATTCTCCAAATTCCTTCGTAGTACGGATTTTCAGCACACCTGTCATATTGATGCAGCCACTGATAATTTCATCTCCCTGTTTTACGTCACGTGGAAGACTCTCACCTGTAAGTGCACTAGTGTTCAAACTGGATGTTCCCTCTAACACAATCCCATCTAACGGTACTTTTTCTCCAGGCTGAACCACAATAACGCTGCCGATTTCTACTTCATCCGGGTCTACCTGTTCTAATTTACCATCCCGTTCCACATTAGCATAATCTGGACGGATATCCATCAGGGCACTGATATTTCTCCGGCTTTTTCCCACTGCATAGCTCTGGAACAGCTCACCAATCTGGTAAAAAAGCATAACTGCAACGGCTTCGTTGTAATCCCCGCTTCCGGTGTAAACTGCCAAGGCAAAAGCTCCTACTGTGGCAATCGCCATAAGGAAGTTTTCATCAAATACTCTTCCGTTTAGAATTCCTCTTCCGGCTTTTCTCAAAATATCATATCCGATAACCAGATATGCTGCAAGATACAAAAGAAACCTTGGAATTTCCGGCAAAGAAATCATATTTAAACCAATCACCATTACCGCAGCAATGATGATTCTTGTCAGCATCTTTTTTTGCTTCTTATTCATTTCGCTCTCCTTTTAGATAACAATCAGCACCCCTTATGCCATGCATCCGGGGTGCCATCCTAAGTAACTCTTATAATTCGATTTCGCAGTCCGGCTCTACTTTTTTGCAGGCTTTCAGCACATTTTTCATGACAGCCTTTGGTTCTGCCTCATCTTCAAATTCTACAATCATCTTCTGTGTCATAAAATTCACTACAGCATTTGCCACACCTTCTGTTTTCTTTGTTTCATTCTCCATCAGATTTGCACAGTTTGCACAGTCCACTTCAATGTTATACGTTTTTTTCATTGTATTGTCTCCCTTCACATCATTTTTTATTTTCGCAACAATTAAACGTTTGTTTAATCTTTATGGTTTTAATATAATACTAAGAAGGAAAAATGTCAATAGTTTATTTAATTTTCCTTAAAAATTATTGCCTTTGTCAAGCCTTGTTGATTTGCGGGAACTAAAGTATAATGATTGCACACTATGCAATCCAAGCCGCTAATGCGTGGTATAATGATTGCACCATAATATTTTGAGAAAGGAATCTAGGTTGATATGAAAAAATTAGTTGCTATTCTTCTTTGTGCTGCGATTGGTATCTCTGTAATGGGATGTGGAGATAAGAAAGAGCCGGAAAACGGGGCAGATGCTGCTTCTAAATATGAAAGTGCCCTTGATGTACTTACTACTGTTGCAGATGCCTATGCAGAGGATCAGAAATTCCCTATGGCTGGAGGAGATTCTGAAAATATGTCTACGGAAGGTCCTGCTGCATTTGATATTTCCAAAACGGAGGAGCTTACAACTTCTCTGACACTTCCTGAAAGTGAAATCAAACATATCGACGATGCGGCTTCCCTGGTGCATATGATGAATGCCAATATTTTTACAGGAGCTGCGTACCATCTCACGGATGACGCTGATATGAAAGATTTTTCTAAGGCAGTGGAAGAAAATGTACTGTCTAAACAATGGATCTGTGGAATGCCGGATACTCTGGTCATTCTCAAGGCAGATGATGAATATGTGGTAACTGCCTACGGCGAAGCAGAAATCATGGAAACCTTTAAGGAAAATGCAGAGGCTTCTCTGGATGGCTCCGAAGTGATTCTGGAAACCTCCGTATCAGGAAATTAAGCTATGCTTTTTTCCAGTATTCCTTTTTTATATTATTTTTTGCCTGTGGTTCTGGCTGTCTATTTTCTTGTACCAGCCAGACTGCGAAATGGCATACTTCTATGCTCCAGCCTGATTTTTTATGGCTGGGGCGAGCCAAAATATGTCTTTCTGATGATGATTTCCATTCTGTCAGGCTATGGTTTTGGACTGCTTTTGGAACATTACCGAAACAAACCGGCTGCAAAACTTTACTGCGGCTGTTCTGTTGCAGTGAGCCTTGGATTTCTTCTGTATTTTAAATATGCAGATTTTTTCCTGGAAAATTTCAACGCAGTCACAGGTCTTGATCTTCCCTTTCTGCGGATTGCTCTTCCTGTAGGAATCAGCTTTTATACCTTCCAGATCATCAGCTATACTGTGGATGTTTACCGGGGCGAACCGGTACAGCGGAATCTGATTCATCTGGCAGCCTATATTTCCATGTTCCCCCAGTTAATTGCAGGTCCTATTGTCCGGTATTCTGACATTGCAGGTCAGTTGAAGAACAGGAAACACTCCACAGATCTGGCAGCCTACGGAATCCGGCGTTTTATTCTGGGCCTGGGAAAAAAGATTCTTATTGCCAATCAGTTAGGCGAATTATGCAGTGCCTTCCGTTCTTGTCAGAAAAATTCTATTGTTTTTCACTGGCTCTATGGCATTGCTTTTTGTCTCCATATTTACTTTGACTTTTCAGGTTACAGCGACATGGCAATCGGTCTTGGAAAAATTTTTGGCTTTCATTTTATGGAAAATTTCAATTATCCCTACATTTCTGCCAGCATTACGGAATTCTGGAGAAGATGGCATATTTCTCTTGGGACATGGTTCCGGGATTATGTGTACATCCCCATGGGCGGAAACAGAGTAGGCAAGGGGCGGTGGTTTTTTAATATTCTGATTGTCTGGATGCTCACAGGTTTCTGGCATGGAGCTGCCTGGAACTTTGTACTCTGGGGACTCTTATTTGCCCTGCTGCTCATTCTGGAAAAACTTTGGCTTTTAAAGTCATTGCAAAAGCACCCTGTTTTTGCACATATCTATGTGCTGTTTTTTGTCATGCTCAGTTTCATTTTGTTTGATGCACAAACACTGGCTCAGGCTGTTTCCCATATAGGAGGACTGTTTGGCATGGGCAAACTTCCATTTTCCTCCCCGGAAACAGTTTATTACCTGAGAAGTTTTTCTCCGCTTCTGGTATTAGCCCTTTTGGGAGCCACACCTCTGCCAAAAAAACTGTTTCTGAAACTGTCAGAGCATCCTATTGCCGGCAAGGTATCACATTGGACAGAGGTCTTTGCTCTACTGCTGCTTCTCCTTGTGATGACTGCTTTTTTAGTAGACGGTTCCTTTAATCCATTTTTATATTTTCGTTTTTAAGGAGGAATGCTCATGGAAAATAATCGGAAAAATAAACTCATTTGTATTCTGTTTGCATTATTTTTTGCCTTTGGATTTTTCCTTTGTGTGCTTCTCCCAAAGAAAGAATATTCTTATAGTGAACGCCGGAAACTGGCACAACTCCCAAAGTGTTCCAAGGAAACTTTATGGAACGGCACGTTTATGTCCGGCTTTGACAAATATTCCCAGGATCAGTTTCCTTTCCGGGAGGACTTTCGCAGACTCAAAGCACTTACTACCACAAAAGTTTTCGGCCGCAAAGACAATCACGGCATCTATGTGACAGATGGATTTGCTGCTGCCATGGAGTATCCCATGAAGGAAAAACATATGGAACAGGCTGCACAGCGTTTTCGCTATCTATATGAAACATACCTTACAGAAGAAAATTCTGTATTCTTCTCTGTGATTCCTGATAAAAACTACTTTCTGGCAGAAGAAAGCGGGCATCTTTCTATGGATTATAATGCTTTTGAAAAGACAATGGCCGAAAAAATGGATTTCGCAGAATATATTCAAATTTCTGATTTATTAGACCGGAATGATTATTACAAGACAGATACCCACTGGAGGCAGGAACAGATTACTGATGTGGCAGACCGCCTGGCCGCTGCCATGCGAACCACCTCCATACAGGACTATGAGAAAAAAACAGTGGAGCAGGATTTTTATGGCGTATATGCCGGACAGTCTGCACTTCCATTGAAGCCGGACTCTTTATGCTATTTAACCAATGATACACTGGAACAATGCAAGGTTTATGATTATCAGAATAACCGCCCCGGATTTGTCTACGATTTCCAGCGGGCTTCTGGAAAAGACCCGTATGAACTTTTTCTTTCAGGTCCTATTTCTCTCATTACTATGGAAAATCCAACTGCCAAAAACAGCCGGGAGCTGATTCTGTTCCGTGATTCCTTTGGTTCTTCCATTGCACCACTGCTTCTTGATGGTTACTCCAAAATCACGCTGGTGGATACCCGGTATATCCATCCTGATCTTCTGGGAAAATTTGTTGATTTTCGTGGATGTGATGTATTATTCCTGTACAGCAGCCTGGTGCTGAACACCTTTTCTTTTTAAGAACTTTTATTGACAGAAAAAAAGGCTGCGTTATAATAAAACATAGAGAACTTTATATAAAAATGAATACGAGGAGGATACAACCATGTTAGACAAAAAAGTGGTAGAACTGTTAAACCAGCAGATTACCAAAGAATTTTATTCTGCCTACTTATATCTTGATTTTTCTAATTTCTACTATAATCAGGGTCTTGACGGCTTCGGCAACTGGTATAAGATTCAGGCACAGGAAGAACGTGACCATGCTATGCTGATTATTCAGTATATGCAGAATAACGGAGAAGCTGTTGTTCTGGAAACCATTGAAAAACCGGGCATTGCACTGACCAGTGCCAAAGATGTTCTGGCAGAAGGACTGAAACATGAACAGTATGTTACAAGCCTGATTCATAACATCTACGATGCCGCTTATTCTGTAAAGGACTTTCGAACCATGCAGTTTTTGGACTGGTTCGTTAAAGAACAGGGCGAAGAAGAAAACAATGCGGACAGCCTGATCAAGAAATTCGAATTGTTCGGAGATGACCCGAAGAGCCTGTATATGCTGGACAATGAACTGAGTGCCCGTGTATATAACCCACCTTCTCTGGTACTTTAAATGCACAAATAAAATGCATTTCGCTATCAGCAGAAAGTACCGATAGAACTCAGAATTTTATCATCCCGACCACAAATAGGCTAAAATTCTCATATTTTTTCATTCCCACCTACTTTTTTGTGACCAAAATAGGTGGGATTACTTGTTTTCTTCATATAAGCCTACTTTTTTGTGACTCCAATAGGCCAAATTTCAAGATTTGCACTTTCCAACCTATTTTCTGCAGGCAAAAGTAGGCTAAATTTAGAAAATCTTGCTTAGCAGCCTATTTGTCTTCAAAATAAGTAGGTGTAATTTCAGAATTTATTAAAACACACCTATTCGTGCCCAAAAAAGGTAGGCTAAAAATTAGTAAAATAGCATTTTCAACTGAAAAACATCATTGGACAGAGATTTACTTCTGCAATGATGTTTTATAAGATGAAATATTATATTTCTCTGTATAATTCATTTTTTCTTTCTATCATCTTTGATTTATTCTCTCTTCCTTAAATCCATTTTAATCATTCCCACTACCAGCACTCCTAATAACACCGCTGTATCAAAAAACAAAAGCAACGCAATATTTTTCACCACTCCATAAAGATAGAGAATGGAGAAAATTTCTACTGATAATGCCAAAAAACACAGATAATTGGCCAAATACTCTGTTATTATTTCATTGCGATAGATCTCCATTTGCAGTTTTACAGCAATCCATGGTCGGATAAAATAACGGATAATAACACATGACACAGGATATGCAAAAATAAAATACTTATCCATCAGTGAAGAGGCAACGCCATGATTCCACTGCACTGGAATTTTCGGAGGCAGTTCCCCATAAAATAACGCACCTACAAGCAAACAAAGTGCTGCAATAACACCCCATACAACAAAACTTCCCCAAATATACAAGAAGCTCACCGAATCCAACTGAAAAACCGGCTTATTATCATCCCAGTATTCCTGTAGCTGGTTTACATACTGTTCCACCTGAAATTCCTTATAATCTACTGATTTTGAACAAAGCATCTTCTCACACATGGCTTTTGCCTTATCTAAATCCGAAATCTGGGTTTTTAGTATCTCACTTTGCTTTCGGACCGTATCCTGTAAACCTTCTTTTTCTTCTATGATGTTTCGTATCTCCTCCACAGAAATCCCAAGAGTTCTGAGATATGCAATCTTTTTTATGTCTTCCACATCACTCTTTGAATAATCTCTGTATCCATTCTTCTCATTTCTGGATGGTGTGATTAATCTTTCTTTTTCGTAAAAACGCACATTAGAACGTGACAGCCCTGTACATTCTTCCACTTCTTTTATGGTCATAGTTTTACACCTCGCCTTATATAAACTATATTTTACCTTGATGATAAGGTATAAACAAGGTTTACAGTCAAGACTTTTTTCTACTGACAGACAAAAACAAGGCCATCTACGTTTGTGGCGTAAATGGCCTTGTTTTTGTCTTGAAATCAGGGAAAATGTTTACAGCTCTATTCCTTCCATCTGCATAATTCATTATAAGTCTGCTTGATTGTCGCCTATTTTCCTGATTCTCTTATTCCATAAATCTCTTCTACGCTATAAGGCAAAGTTCCAGGCCTTCTCTTGTTACAATAACAAAATAATTATCTGATTGTTGAACACATTTTGCAAACTCCGTTAATCTTACAAAAGCATTGCCCTCATCTATAAATATGATACGTTCTTTCATGGTATCTAAAACTGCTTTCCAATCTCTACCTTCCACCACCGCACATACTTTATCACATGTGATTTCTATTCCACTTGATATACCATTTTCATAATATTCCCGTATCATATCCACAAGTGTTGTTTTCCCTGTTGCACTGTCACCTTTAATGATTGTAATATTTCTCCGGATTTCAAAGTCATAGCGAACCGATGAATTTTTACAACAATTCTATAACGCCCCTTCATATTCATTGCCCTCTTATCTTACAATCATACCGGCAATGGGAACAAGTTCTTCCATACTGTGTACAATCTGATTAGTATTTAAAATCCTAAGAGTAAATCTATTTTCTCCAAAATCCATAAGATGCCGGAGATTAATTGTGATATCTTTCGCTTCTCCCTCTTTAAAATCCATTTTGCACAATTATCCCCACAAGTGGAAGCATTAAAAATTTTGTCAGGAACCCTATGAATCAAAATCAATGTTTTTACGCCTCCTGATAATTCTCTGGGTGTAATCCCTCCCAGTGTTGTTGTACTATTACCAATGCTCTTGATTGGTGCATGATAATTTTCTTGGTTAACCGGTGTTTGATCTTCTCCGTTCGCAAACATATGGAGAACTAATCCCATTTTACCAAGTTGCCGATGTAATAATCTAGGATCTGTTTTTGCCAGCTCTCCTATGGTATGGATTCCAAATAAATTTAATTTCTTTTGAGTAGATCTTCCAACATAAAGAAGATCTTCCACTGGTAACGGCCATACGATCTTTTGATAATTCATCTTATCAATTACCGTGATTGCATCAGGTTTCTTATAATCAGAACCCAATTTTGCAAATATCTTATTCCAGCTCACGCCAATACTTACAGTGATTCCTAATTCACGTTTAATCCGGGAACTGATTTCTTCTGCAATCTTCAATCCGTCACCTTTATAACTTGCACTCGCAGTTACATCCAGCCAAGACTCATCCACACCATAAGCCTCCTGCTGATCTGTATATTCTCCATAGATCTCATGTGCAAGCCTGGAAAAGCGTAAATATAAATTCTTTAGGTTAGAATCGATGATGGGGTAAACGAAAAAGCAGTTTTGGCATT
>ENA-ORMO01001692-ORMO01001692.1-human-gut-metagenome-genome-assembly--contig:-NODE-1692-length-21776-cov-4.635606_pt1 | contig 21776 bp, 17 predicted proteins | sample MGYA00242106_ERZ509001 | MGnify/ENA primary metagenome ERZ509001 (study PRJEB26280, sample SAMEA2338736) | human gut metagenome | biome: human gut; feature: human-associated habitat; material: faeces...
GACAAAACGGAATTGCCAGTGGAGCCAGAATGGGGTTTGCCGTATTCTTACGAATGAACTTTATACGGGTAAAATTATTAACGGCAAACAGGAAGTAACCGACTTTCTGACCGGGCAGAGAGCAGACAAAGATGAAACCGAGTGGATGGTTGTGGAGCGTCCAGATTTGCGTATTATTGAGCCGGAGGTTTTTGAACAGGCACAGCAGATTATGCAGTCCAGAGGCAAAGCGTTTAAGGTGGATAAGGAACGCCAAAGCAATAAATATCTGTTCTCTACTCTTATTAAATGTAAGGAATGCGGCTGGTCCTTCCGGCGCACAGTCCGCACATATAAAAACACTTATGTCCGCTGGGTGTGTTCCGGGCATAACGGGCGTGGTGCAGACAACTGTCCCAATGCTGTGACGGTAGATGAAGAAGAATTGATTGAAGTTTTGCAGGAATATTTTGCTGAACTTCTGAAAGCAAAGAAGAATGTGATCCGTTATGTAGTCGGAGAATTCCAGCGGGTTTATAAGGCAAAGGACGAAAACCTGAACTATGAAAAAGAGCTGAATGCCCAGCTTGCAAAGTTGCAAAAAACCCGGCAAAAATATATGGATATGTACGCAGACGATTTGATTTCCAGAGAGGAACTGAATGATAAAATCGGCGGTATGAGAAAAGAAATTGAACGGTTGGAAAACGAACTGAAGATGGTAGCGTATCATCTTACCAAAGGGGAACAGTTGGAAAGCGTCCTCGGACGGACATTCAAAGAGATCGAGGATATAACAGATGTACACCAGATGACCAATGCCCAGCTAAAGCGCATTATCCAGAAAATCGAAGTGGACAAGGATGGGAATGTGGATATTTACCTGCGTTTGCTTGGGGATTTGGGCTTGGACGAAACCGTTCTAATTCGTCACGACGAAACATAAGGACGTAACAGACCGTCTGGAAGGCATTAATCCGTCCTTGGCCGCCCAGGCCAGAGTGGTTCTGGACATTAATAAGGCAGAACGCCATATCCGCGGCGGACTTGCCACGAAGGAGAAGTACCAGCATCAGCTTCAGGCCTGCAGCACAGATGAGAAACTTATGTAGCTCAGGCGTCTGGCAACAGTTGAATAAATTCATTGAATAAAGAGAAAAGCTCCCTAATAGAATGGTAATAATCAATCGACAGGGAGCTTTTTTCATGAAACATATTCTTAGAACCAGAGGTGCCGCCATTCTCGCGGCCGGCGTCCTGATTCTCGCAGCATGCCTGCTGGGCGGCTGTACCGGAAAAGAGGAGGCGGCCAAGGTAAGAGATTTGGAGTTTACCGTGATAGGACAGAATGAAATTCCGCAGGAGCTGGCCGATATGATTGGACAGAAAAAGAATGAGGAATTCAAATTGACCTATACAGACGGTGCGGATCTTTACATAGCAGTGGGGTATGGAGAGCAGCCTACCGGCGGATACAGCATCACGGTTCCGGAATTCTACCTGACTGAAAACTCTATTGTCATCAAAACGGAGCTGCAGGGGCCTGAGAGCACGGAACAGGCAGGAAATTCACCCTCTTTCCCCTATATTGTGATAAAAACTCCGTTTATGGAGGAACCGGTGGTTTTCCAGTAGTTTTATTATGTATGAGAAGATAAGCGAAGGACATGGCTGCTGCAAAGAGCCGTCGCTTTCCTGCAGCAGCATAACATAAATTTTTAGATGTCTGAAAATCAGACAAAAAATGATATAGAAATTTGTGAAAGATCACAATGAAAATCAAGAAAATGGTACTTGACTTTACAGAAAGAATTGTTACACTGAGGCTATCTTCCAAATCCCCCTGCTCTCAGGGCAGGGAGCAGTCCAATTCTGGCAGACGCATCCAAAAACAGCTGTGGCAGCCATCCTGCCGTGTCCCAGAGAGTAAAAATTACGAAAAGAATGAGATGTAAAGAGGATAAGGTATAAGGAGAAAAATATAGAGAGAAGTAAGATACAAAAAGAATAGGGTACCCATAAACGGGACAGAGAAATACAAATTGTGAAAAGCAGGCAGCGAAAAGCAAACAGAGAAAACCAGACAGCGAAAAGCAAACAGCGAAAATCAGACAGCCAAAATCAGACAGAAGGCAGAGGGCAGCCTGTACTTCCAGGTATGGAAAAATAGAGTAAGCGGAAAAGAAAAGGAGCCATGCGGAATGAGACCGTAAATCTTTTCTCCTTACAGGCAGAGATAAAACCAGCATATTTTCAGGAGGAATAGCTGTGGACAGAGGCAGGCAGAGAAAAACAGAGAGAGGAATAAGAGACAGTCAGGGCAGAGGAGTACAGAGGAAAGGGAGCCGATGGGGTGTTCGGAGCAGACTCCCTTTGTCATTCCTCGCTTCTGGTATACTTTTAGCATCGTTCTGTCCTGTCTGCGTCCGCGCTGAGACACTGGATGCAGAAATTTATCAGGAAGACCGCCGGGGAGAGATACCCGGGAGAGAGCTGTTTGAGAAAGAAATATCCGATGCGGAAATGCCGGACAGAAGGATGCATCAGGAGGAAATATCTGGAAGAGATTTACCGGGACAAGATATGCCGGGAGAGGGAACGTACAGAAAGGAGGAAATGCGCAGAAAAGAGGAAACGTACAGAAAGGAGGCTGAGAAGGAAAAAGAAGAGGGCGTAACACCGCAGGAGGGGCCGTTTCCGGAAGAGATTTTAGAGTATTCTGCGCCGGAAAATTCCAGGGAAAAACTTCAGGAACCTCAGCAGCTGATAGAGAGGGGAGGAAAGACATACAGACTCTCTTCGTGGGAGACGGTGAAGGAGGAAAAAGACAAGGACAGGCAGTATAGGGAAGCCTCCGTTGTATATGAGTTGGTTGGCGCGGAGGCAGAAATCCCGGACGAGGCTGAGATAACGGTGGAGGGGCTCACGGAAAAAGTAAAAATGCCCCTCCTGCGCACTGAATTTTATAATGAGAGGTGGGAGCCGGATTTTGAATGTATCCTTACCTTCCACAGCTGTGAGTCAGATGTGTATGAGCTTGGAGAGACTGAAATTTACGCAGATCACAGAGCAGAAAAGCCGGCTCTCGGGCAATTTGAGGAAGAAATTCTTGGCCTTTTGGGTCTGTCAGGAGAGAGATACCGGATCCTGGAGTATCAGTGGGCCGGGGAGCCGTATGAGGATGAGACCGGGATTCTGTGCAGAAAGGCCAGGGCATCCGGAGAACGGCTGGTGCGGGACTGCCGTGCTGTGTACGGGGGAATGACTGACATGGAGCCGCCGCCTTCCTACAGAACAAAAGCGGTTTATGTTCTGGAGCGGAAAATGGTCCCCGAGACGGCTGGCGGAGAGGAGAAAGCAGAGAGTATGGAAGGGCAGAGGGAGCCGGATAGGGATTCTTTGGAGGATTCATTGAAAGAAAAGCTTGTGAAGGTGGTCACAGTCACAGTAGCAGTTACAGTGGGTATCGGCACCATCCTTATTTTTCTGGTGATTCTGCGTTTTGTCTGGCGGACAGGGAGGAGGATTCTGGAACAGTTTTTTGACTCCCATTAGTTAGCTGTACTGACTATTGTGAAATGAGAGTTAATTGAGCGTGGGAGCTGGCTTCCCGCTGCTCTCAGGACGCCAGCCAGGGAGCAGCATGGCCGGCGTCTCTCTGACTCAGTTTCAGCATCTGCCATTGTGGTCAGCCAGGGAGCATGATATTAAGCAGGACGCACAGAAGGGACCCGATAAGGGTTGGGAGCAGAAAGGCAACGGCCGTCCACAGCCAGCTTCCTGTTTCCTTCCTGATGGTCAGGCAGGTAGTTGAGCAGGGCCAGTGAAAGAGGGAGAAAACTGCCATACAGAGGGCAGTTTTCACAGTCCACCCGTGGGCAGACAGAAGAGAAAAAAGCTGAGCCTGATCGGACATTTCAACCAGCTGGCCGGTCTGCAGATAGGCCATCAGGATAATGGGAATTACAATCTCGTTGGCGGGAAAGCCCAGTATAAATCCGGTCAGGATCACGCCGTCCATACCCAGAAACTGTCCAAGTGGTTCAAGAAGGCCGGAGAGCCGGGAGAGCAGGCTCAGATTTCCGACGTTAATATTGGCTAACAGCCAGATAACAAGCCCTGCAGGTGCGGCCACCATGAGAGCGCGCCCCAGAACGAAGAGAGTCCGGTCAAAGACAGAGCGGATCAGTACCTTGCCGATCTGCGGCTTTCTGTAGGGCGGAAGCTCCAGGGTGAAAGCAGAAGGAATCCCGCGGAGCAGCGTCTTGGACAGAAGAAAGGAGGACAGTAAAGTTGCGGCAATTCCCAGCAGAATCAATCCGGTCAGGAAGGCGGCCGTTATGAGAGAGCAGAGGAAGGGCGAGCCGCTTCCCGCTTCTTTAAACAGTCCGAATCCTCCCATAAAAAACAGGGAGATCAGCATAATGAGCGTAGGAAATCTCCCGTTGCAGGGAACCAGGGAGTTTGTGAGAATGGCGATCAGGCGCTCTCTGGGAGAGTCGATAATCCGGCATCCCACAACTCCGGCTGCATTGCAGCCAAAGCCCATAGCCATGCGTAGTCATCGCCGGCAGCGCCGCTTTTGAATTTCCTCTTTACATGCTTCAAACACAGCTTCGCTCACAAGAGGCTCGTGGGTTCTTCCGGCATCCACCCACAGCTCCGCAGGGTTTGCCACCGTCAGCCTGCTTTTGAAGGAGAGTTTGCGGCTTTTTCCCTGAATCATACGGCCCAGGTAAACGGGATTGTGGAGCATTTTTAAGACGGAGTTCGCTGTCCAGATACGTTTAACTGTGTAATTGTTTTCACAGAGCCATGGATGCTTCAGGCAGCGGTAGACAGCGGGGGAGGGGATTTTTCTCTGATTTAAACTGTCTGCGATCTCAGCAGGTGTTCTGCCCTCAGCTCCCATGGAGAATATTTCTTTAACGATGGAGGCGGTCTCCGGATCGGGAATCAGCTGCACAGGAGGGCCGGGCTGCTTGATATAGCCGTAAGGCGCAAAATTTCCTATATAGCTTCCGTCCTCCATCCTCGTCCGCAGGGAAGAGCGGATCTTTCTGGAAATATCTCTGGCATACATTTCGTTGATGATATTTCTGAAGGGAATGAGATCCATGTCGGAAACAGCTGAATCATAGCCGTCGTTGACTGCAATAAAGCGGACATTCATCGAGGGGAAAAAAAGTTCTGTGTACTGCCCGGACAAAATATAATCTCTGCCGAGCCGTGACAGATCCTTTGTCATCACAAGATTAATCTCTCCCCGCTTAATATCCCGGATCATTTCCTGAAATGCAGGCCGGTCAAAGGTGGTTCCAGACCATCCGTCGTCCGAATACTCGCGGACGATGGGAAAGCCCTTCTCCTGTGCATACCGCAGCAGAAGCCTGCGCTGGCTTCCGATACTGGAACTTTCCTTTCGTCCGTCATCGTCTTTTGAGAGCCGCAGATAGATAGCTCCCCGCAAATGACTGCCTTCACGGTTCTGAGGCTGTTGGCCTGCGGCGTTTCCTCTTTTCAAATGCCTGTCGTACGTGTCGTGCTCATACTGCAACTGTGCTCACCTCGTTTGGCGGCGGCTGTTTAAGAGGCAGCCGCTATGCGTTCTATAAAATATATGAAAAACAGCCAGTCTCCTTTCCCGGATGTCTGTGAGAACAGGAGAAGTTATGAATCTGCCGGCAGCTGGAGCCCTGTATGAAAAGCAGGGGAAGAAACTGCCAAATCATAAATTTCCATAAAACGGTTGTGCTGGATCTTTAAAAATAGTATGATAGCCATAGAAATGATTTGAGAAAATGAGGAAAGTGAAATATGGCGGTATTAATGTCAGAGCTGTGCAGCCAGGGAGCAGATTTAATCTGGAAGCAGTGCAACGAGGAGCTGTTTGCGCAGGGACTTGAATATTTAGAGAGAGCAGCAGAGGACGGGGATGCGGATGCTCTCTTCTTTCTGGGACACTGCTACAGCTGGGGAGATGCGGCGGTAGGCTTTAATGATAAAAAAGCATATGAGTGTTATCTGGCCGGTGCGGAAGCCGGAAGCGCCCGCTGTGTGCTGGGAGCGCTGCGGGCGGGGCAGTACGATGAGCGGCTGCAGGCGCAGGCCCGGTATTCTCTGGCAGAAAGCCTTCAGATTGTGATGGAAGCGGCTGCAGGAGGGGAGCCCTATGCCGCTTATCAGCTGGCAGATGGATTTTACTATGACGATTTTTATGACATTCTTCCCAAGAGCGAGCGGGCTGCCGGAAACTGTTTCAAATGGTATGAAAAGGCGGGAGAAGGCGGAATTGTAAATGCCATGGAGAGAGCAGGAAAATGCTGCTTTTCCGGGACCTATACCCGCAAGGATGTGTCGGCGGGACTCTATTGGGCAGAGAAAGCCGCAGCAGCCGGGAGCGCCTGGGGGCTGCTGAAGATGGGGCTGTTTACCCTGGAACAGCAGGATTATGAGGCCGCGTTTGCCTATTTGTATGCAGCCGCCCGCCAGGGAGATGAGGAGGCCCCCTTCTATCTGGGGGAGATGTGTCTGAACGGGGCGGGAACCGAACAGGATACCGAGCAGGCGATTGCCTTCTTTGAGGAAGCCGCCAGGCACGATAACAGGGAAAGCTTTGTCAGGCTGGGGCAGATCTACTCAGAAGGAGAGTATGAAAATTATGAGAGAGCCTGCTACTGGTACAGCAGGGCCTATGCCGCCGGAGATCATCAGGTTGGCCTTGCTCTGGGAAGACTGTACTGTATGCCGGGAGAGTACCAGGATTTCCAGAAGGCCGAAAGGCTTTTAGCCGAGTATGCCCAGGGGGAAGAGGATGGACAGGCCTGCTGTCTGCTGGCTCATCTTTACCATGAGGGCCTGATTCCAGGCTCCGGTGCAGAAAAAGCGGCGGCGTATTTCGAGCAGGGCGCATCCATGGGAAATGATGAGTGTATTCAGATTCTCGGGCATCTCTACTTTGAGGGAGAGGAGCTTCCCCAGAACTATGCCAGGGCCTATGAACTGCTAAACAGCTCCTGGGAAAAGGGGACGCTTAGGGAACTGTGCCAGCTTGCCTATCTGTGCCGGAATGGCTATGGATGTGAAAAAGATGAGAAGCGGGCTGCAGAGCTGTACAGGAAGGCTGCAGAGACTGAGAAAAACGCGGATGCCTACTATGAGTTGGGCAGCTTATATGAAAAAGGAACACAGATTCAGCGGGATCTGGAGCAGGCGGTCGATTACTACAGACAGGCAGCTCTTTTGGGAAATGACAGCGCCAGAAGGAGGCTTACACACTTTAAGCGCAACATTTTTGGAAAGTGGAAGTATGTCAACTGACAGAAGGAATGGGAGTCTCTAAACGGTGCGGCAAGTCTGGAACACCGGCCAGCAGACAGATAAACGGAAAAGAAGACTGGATGAAAGCGGGAAATTGACGGAGATGAAAAAGACAATAGGTATTCTGGCCCATGTGGACGGAGGAAAAACAACTTTTTCAGAACAGCTTCTGTATCATGCGGGAATTTTAAAGACGCCCGGAAGGGTAGATCAGGGAAATACGCTTTTGGACAGTGATCCGGTGGAGCGTTCCAGAGGTATTACCATATTTACGGATCAGAGTCCCTTTGTCTTTGAAGGTAATACTTATTATCTGATGGACACACCGGGGCATGTGGATTTTTCAGCGGAGATGGAGCGGGCTGTGATGGCCCTGGATGCAGCCATCCTTCTGGTGGCGGCCGGTTCCGGAGTGACGGCTCATACTGTGACACTCTGGCGTATCCTGGAAAAATATAAGGTACCTGCCTTTCTGTTTTTCAACAAGATGGATCTGGAGGGAGCTGACAGGGAAAAGCTGCTTTTTCAGGTGAGGGAGCGGCTGAGCACAGATGCTGTTTTGGTGGCAGAGCCGGAGACCCAGAGTCTGGAATCAGGAACGCTCCAGGAAGGAGAGACAGAACCGTCCCGCAGGCTGACAGAATTTATCTGCGAGAGAGAAGACAGGCTATTGGAGCGGTACCTTTCGGACAGCCTGACAGGGGATGAGCTGAAAAGCGGGGCGCAGGCGCTGATCCGGGAAAGAAAGCTGTTTCTTTGCATGTGCGGGTCTGCGCTCAGAGATCAGGGAATAGTCGAATTCTTCCGCCTGTTTAACTGCATGCTGGAGGAGGGGGACGAAAAGGAAAGAGAGGAGCTGCCCTTTCGGGGACTTGTCTATAAGATTCGCCATGATGACAGACAGAACCGTCTCACCTTTATAAAAATTCTGCAGGGAAAACTGAGAGTCAGGGATGAGATACGCTTTTGCCAACAAGCGGAGTATACCGGCAGCTCTGGAAGAGACGGGGAGGAGACAAACGGAGCTGAAAAAGGCCTGGAAGAGGCAGCGGCGGAAAAAATCCATGAAATACGGAGCTATTGTGGAAAAAAATTCAGCTCCATGAAAGAAGCGTCTGCAGGGGAACTCTGTGCAGTTACAGGCTTGTCCATCCCCCGCTGCGGTTCACTGATCGGAACGGGCGGCAGAGAAATGGAGAAAGCTGACTTTTTTCTGGTTCCGTCTCTGGCAGCCAGGGTGATACCAGAGGAAGCACAGGCAGCCGCCTCCGCTGAGGAGTTTCAGCGTCTTACAGACGAACGTACAGAGCTGATGCAGAAAATCATCAGGTATATGCGGCTGCTGGAAGAGGAGGAGCCTCAGCTCAGCCTGTCGCTTTCTCCCCTCACTGTGTCGGTTATGGGTGAAATACAGCTTGAGATTATAAAACAGATGTTCAGAGAGCGGTGGGGAATTGACATCGCCTTTCTTCCGCCCAAGGTAATTTATAAGGAAACGATCGGGAAGCCGGTTATGGGCTACGGTCACTACGAGCCGCTCAGGCATTATGCGGAGGTGGCGTTCAGGCTCGAGCCGGGGGAGAGAGGGAGCGGAATTCAGTTTCGGAGCGAGTGCCCTTTGGACGAGCTGGCACAGAACTATCAGAATCTGATACGAACCCACGTGTTTGAGCGGGTACACAGGGGAATCCTCACAGGCGCTCCTCTGACGGATGTGACGGTTGTTCTGACAGCAGGCAGAGCTCATCAGAAACATACCGAGGGAGGCGATTTTCGCGAGGCAGTATACCGGGCTGTCAGGCAGGGGCTTGAAAAGGCGGAAAATATCCTGCTGGAGCCCTTTTATCGTTTTGAAATTGCAGTGGAAAACAGCCTGACAGGCCGGGTGATGGCGGATATTCAAAAGCGCTCAGGAACATTTGAACCGCCGGTGAGCCAGGGAAGTATGACAGTCATAGCCGGAAGAGGGCCGGTGTCAGAGTTTGCGGATTATCCGGCTGAGCTGGCTGCCTTCAGCCGCGGAGGGGGGAGCATTTCACTTATAAGCGACGGGTACGATGCCTGCCATGACGCCTCGAAAGTGATAGAAGAAATTGCTTATGATAAGGGGGCAGACAAGGAAAACACATCAGCTTCAGTATTCTGCGCCCATGGGGCCGGATTTCTCGTTGCCTGGGATCAGGCGGAAAGATACATGCACTGTCTGAAAAAATAAGAAGGAGGCCGGGAGAAGGGGCGGCAAAGGACTGGGGAACCGGGGCAGTGACTACACACATGGTTAGGCACTGCTTTCCGCAGGCGCGGCATTTTTTAAATGCACAGTCCATATTGAACGCAGCTCTGGGCAGGTAGCCTAAATCCTCAAGAAGGGTAAACAGAGGGAAAAAAATGGCCATGGGAGGAAGCATGACGGAGACAATCCATGCCGCCGACCGGAACACTCCGAATACCAGGGCATCTGTAAACGGCTTTGGAGCTCCGGCAGCGCTCAGGGCAGAGGCCATCCATGTCTCGAGCCTGTAAAACTGCTCCCAGAGGAATGACGACGGGTAGTTTGCCCCGGTAATGGTAATCCAGAAGATGAGGAGCAGAAGCAAAATCATCACAAGGCTTCCGGTCAGACGGCCCGTTAGAAAACGGTCGATGGCTTCCTGGCGCTTTCTGTAATCAGGTTTTGTGTACCGTACAGCCTGCGCAGCCAGAGCTTCAGGAGAGAAGTCATTAATTTTACAGAGATTCTGTCCAGTGCGCTGATTTGGGGATACGGATTCCATGGAAACTCCCCTTAACATACATCCGTGACAGCCGCAGCACTCAGTGCAAGGCTTTTCTGTGTCTTCACGAAATGGACAATGGGAAGGCAGGCTGTCCGAATTGACATTCCCGGGTTCTGTTTCGGAGGAAACCTCAAAAATTTTTTCTTTCAGAATATTGATTTGTCTTCTGTCTCTGGCTGTACAGGGAGTAACCGGAATGCCCAGCTCCCGTTCCAGCAGAGAGAAATCAATGACAATCCCCTTTTTTTCCGCTTCATCGCAGAGGTTGATGCAGAAGAGGAAGGCGGTGCCGGCAGACAGGGGAAGTTCAGAAAGCTGCTTTAAGAGATGGAGACTTCTTTCCAGACAGGTGGCGTCTCCGATCACGATCAGCACGTCTGCCTGACCGGAACAGATAAAATCTCTGGCAATTTCCTCCTCCTCTGAATGGGTGCGAAGGGAGTAGATTCCCGGCAGATCCGTCAGCTCACAGACGGATTCTCCCAGGGAAAAAACGCCGGTGGCGCAGGCTACTGTTTTTCCGATCCAGTTTCCCGTATGCTGCCTGAGCCCTGTAAGGCCGTTAAAAACAGTGCTCTTTCCCACATTCGGATTTCCCACAAGGGCGGCTTTAACAGTTTTCAAGTGAGTCCACCTCCTTCAGGTCTTCCTGCATGTCAGGCTCCTCAGCCAGAATGAGCCGGGAGTCCTCCCGCCGCAGCGCAATGACGGCATTGCGGACAAGAAAAGCAGAGATAGCCCCATGACTGCGGCTGAGAGTGCAGGTAACAGCAGTGCCGGGGGTAAAGCCCAGATCTAAAAGACGAGCGGTAATCGATCTATCATCTGACAGCCAGCGGATGACAGCCGACTGGCCTGGTTTCAGCAAACTAAGAGGTCTAAGCATACTCTCACATCATAAAAAGGACGTTACTATTGAATATGCCAGAGCTGGAAAAAGAGTGACAGAACAGACTTATGTGCAGAAAATCTGCTACAGAAATACAGGAACATCCCCATCAATCTTCATGGAGTGCTCTGTCACAAGACAGTCCTTTGCCAGAATCTGTACACCATTCTGGCTGATACGTTTCAGCGCATCGGCAAAAGCGGGATGGGTCCCTCGGTTGGGCCTAAAAGCACAGATTCCTTTCATCTGGATGACAAAGAGTACATAGGCCTGAAATCCGCTTTTCACAGCCTTCTCAAGTTCCAGAAGGTGCTTCAGCCCGCGCTCTGTGGGGGCATCTGGAAAGCTGGCAGTTCCGTTCGTTTCAAGAGTCACTCCCTTGACTTCCATAAAACAGAAGGAACCGTCCTTACGAAAAGAGAGATCAAACCGTGAGCCGCCGAACCGAACCTCCCGTTTGACATCGGAAACGGGGCCCAGGCCGCCCTGGCACAGCCATTCAAAGGCTGCCTGATTAGGAGCCTGTGAGTCCATGTTGATGAGAAGCGTCTCCCCGTACCTGCCGGCGCGCTCTTTATAGACGCCGATGAGGGAGTACTCTGTTTTCCTGCCCTTCTGAAGCGCATCAGGGTGGTGCTCGATCAGGACAGAGGTGCCTGGGATCAGAAGCTCCCGGCAGCGCCCTGTGTTTTTAACATGGCAGACAGCCGTTTTGCCGGAGGATGAGGAGGGGAGGGAAACCAGGGCGGTAAAGCGGTTTGGACGTTCCAGAAAAACAGCGCTTAAGATATGGTCGTAATTCATAAAATCTCCTTTATAAGGGCGCGCCGGGCGGCTGTCTCCTGTCTGTTTCAGAGAACAATACCCGTTCAAGCGCCTGTGCGAAATTATTCTATTTCCAGTATGCTATTTATTTTGCACGAGAAAGGCAAAAAGGTCAACCGCAGACTGTGAAAGCTGCCCGTCTGCTGTCTGCCCGCGCCGCTGATAGCTTTTTTGGGGGGGGTGCTGCTCTGCCCTTTTCAAGTTGCGCTTCCAGATAAAATATGATAAAATTTTGAACCATACAAATATTCTGATTCAGGGAAAGAGAAGATTCAGGCATAGTATAGAAATGTGTTTGATATTTCCGGAAACCACAGAAAAAATGAAGCCGGATCATGGCGAAAGACCAGTCAGAAGCCAGAGAGGTCCAAGATAAGAAAGGGGCCGGATTAGGCAGAAAAGAGGATGAGAAGAATGGAAATTTACTACAACAGTACCAGAGGCGGCGAGAACCATGTGACAGCTTCCCGGGCGATATTAAAGGGGCTGGCAGATGACGGAGGACTTTTTATGCCGGAGAAAATCCCTGCTCTTGACTGTTCTCTCAGGGAACTGTCAGGCATGAGCTATCAGGAAACGGCATATGAGGTGATGAAGCTCTTTTTTACGGATTTTACCGAGCAGGAGCTGAGAGACTGCATCAGCCGTGCCTATGACTCCAAATTTGACACAGAGGAGATTGCTCCGCTTGCAAAGGCAGACGGCGCCTATTATCTGGAACTGTTTCACGGAAGTACGATTGCATTTAAGGATATGGCGCTGTCGATTCTGCCCCATCTGATGACGACGGCAGCCAGAAAAAACAGGGCAGATAAGACCATTGTAATCCTGACGGCTACTTCCGGGGATACGGGAAAGGCAGCTATGGCCGGCTTTGCGGATGTGCCGGGGACGAAGATTATCGTATTCTATCCCAAGGGCGGAGTGAGCCGGGTGCAGGAGCTTCAGATGGTGACGCAGAGGGGAGAGAATACGGCAGTGGCATCTATCGCCGGAAACTTTGACGATGCCCAGAGCGGAGTGAAAAAGATTTTTGGAGACAGGGAGTTTGCCGCTGAACTGGCAGACAGGGGCTTTGTCCTCTCCTCCGCCAACTCCATCAATATCGGACGTCTTGTGCCTCAGATCGTGTATTATGTGTATGCGTACGGAAAACTCCTGGAAAACGGTGAGATTGAGGAGGGAGAGAAAATCAACATCACAGTTCCCACCGGAAACTTCGGAAATATCCTGGCAGCCTATTTTGCCAAGAGAATGGGACTTCCGGTCAGCCGCCTGATCTGCGCCTCCAATGACAATAAAGTGCTCTATGATTTCTTCCAAACAGGTGTTTATGACAGGCGCAGAGAGTTTATTCTCACAACCTCTCCGTCCATGGACATTCTCATCTCAAGCAACCTGGAACGTCTCCTCTACCTGGCCTCTGACTGCGATGCAAAGGCAACGGGAGAGCTGATGAGGCAGCTTGCCGAAAACGGTTTTTATGAGATTAATACTGCCATGAAAGAAAAAATAGCCGACTTTACAGGCGGCTTTGCAGACCAGGAAGAAAATGCCGGGGAGATCCGCAAGGTATTCAGGGATACCGGCTATCTGATGGACACCCATACAGGTGTCGCCTCCTCTGTATACAGAAGATACAGGGAGGAAACCGGCGATCAGACAAAGACAGTCATTGCCTCCACGGCAAGTCCTTACAAATTTTCCAGAAGCGTGATGGAGGCCATCTGTGACTGCACAGAGGAGAGGGAAGCACTTCCTGAGGATGAATTTGAGCTGTGTGACAAAATGGCGGAAAAATCAGGAATTCCTGTTCCCATGGCTGTAAAAGAGATAAGAAATGCCGAGATCCGCCACAATCGCACGTGCAGGCCGGAGGAAATGGAGGATATGGTGAGACAGATTCTCTGGCAGGAGAGATAGGGATTGTTATTTTGTTCACAATGCTGGAATTAAACGGTATTTCGGCAGAAGTCCTGCACATTACAGCGGGCACACAGGGAAGCAGCAGAGAGGCAGGGAAACCTGTCTGGACAGAATATACAGAAATTTTTGAAATACAGCCTGAATAGTGTACAAAAACTATAATTTTCACCTGTTCTGTCCAGACCGGATCTGGAAAAACAGAGCCGGGGAATCCGCATATTAAAATGAGGAACAGCTTTTCAAAAAACAAAAAATGGTATATAATAAGCGCAGGTAAGTAGAGAAATGCGAAGGAGGTTCAGCAATATGTTAGTATCAGCGAAAGAAATGCTCAATAAAGCAAGAGAGGGCAAGTACGCAGTTGGCCAGTTCAACATTAACAATCTTGAGTGGACAAAGGCAATTCTTCTGACAGCAGAAGAGTTAAAATCCCCGGTTATCCTCGGCGTATCTGAGGGTGCAGGAAAATACATGACAGGCTTCAAGACAGTTGCGGCTATGGTTGCAGCTATGGTAGAGGAGTTAAACATCACTGTTCCGGTTGCCCTGCATCTGGATCACGGCTCCTACGAGGGCGCTAAGAAGTGTATCGAGGCAGGATTTTCATCCATCATGTTCGACGGCTCCCACTATCCGATTGCCGAGAATGTGGAGAAGACAACGGAATTAGTGAAACTCTGTCATGAAAAAGGCATTTCTCTTGAGGCAGAGGTCGGCTCCATCGGCGGCGAGGAAGACGGCGTTGTAGGTATGGGCGAGTGCGCAGATCCGAACGAGTGCAAGGCTGTGGCAGACCTCGGCATTGATATGCTGGCAGCAGGAATCGGAAACATTCACGGAAAGTATCCGGAAAACTGGCCGGGATTAAGATTTGACGTTCTCGAGTCCATCAAGGAGAAGGTAGGCGATATGCCTCTCGTTCTTCACGGCGGTACGGGAATTCCGGCAGACATGATCAAGAAAGCCATTTCTTTAGGCGTTGCAAAGATCAACGTAAATACAGAGTGCCAGTTAGCATTCGCTGATGCAACACGCAAATATATTGAAGCAGGCAAAGACCTTGAGGGCAAGGGATTCGATCCGCGCAAGCTCCTCGCTCCTGGTACAGAGGCAATCAAGGTGACAGTAAAAGAGAAGATGGAATTATTTGGTTCCGTTGGAAAGGCTTAAGCTGTCCCTCAGATGAGATAAGCCAGCCTGCCCGGATTTCTGCGCGCAAGGAGCAGAATTTCCGGGCAGGCGGGCTTATTTTCTTTCCAAGTGCCGGCGCGTCCGTTTTGGGAATGTTTGTACAGGGAACTGACATAGGGAAAAGAAAGGTGATCCCCGGGACGGCTGTCAAGGGACAGTCCTGAGGATTTGACAAATATTAAATTGGAGGAATATTCAGATGAGCAGCATCACAAATGTATCCGAGATTTTCGGAAAGAATGTATTCAATGATTCCGTGATGAGAGAGCGCCTTCCGAAGAATGTCTATTTAAAGCTGAAAAAGACTATTGAAGACGGAACGGAACTGGATCCATCCATTGCGGATGTGGTTGCCCATGCCATGAAGGAGTGGGCTATTGAGCGGGGAGCTACCCATTTTTCACACTGGTTCCAGCCGCTGACAGGCGTTACAGCTGAGAAACATGATTCCTTTATCTCTGTTCCCGGAAGCGATGGGCGGGTTATTATGGAGTTTTCAGGAAAAGAGCTGATCAAGGGAGAGCCGGACGCATCCTCTTTCCCGTCCGGCGGTCTGCGCTCTACCTTTGAGGCAAGAGGCTACACTACCTGGGACTGTACGTCTCCCGCATTCCTGAGGGAGGACACCTGGGGAGTGACACTCTACATACCCACAGCCTTCTGTTCCTACCGGGGAGAGGCTCTTGACAAGAAAACACCTCTGCTGCGCTCCATGCAGGCGATCAACGAGCAGTCCCTGAGAGTCCTGCGCCTGTTTGGAAATACGACCTCCAAACGAGTCATCCCCTATGTAGGTCCGGAGCAGGAGTATTTTCTTGTGGATAAGGAGAAATACCTCCAGAGGAAGGATCTGATTTACGCGGGGCGCACCCTGTTTGGAGCTATGCCGCCAAAGGGACAGGAGATGGATGATCATTACTTTGGAAGTATCCGCCCCAGAGTCGGAGCCTTTATGAAAGAAGTCAATGAGGAAATGTGGAGGCTCGGCGTGACAGCCAAGACCCAGCACAATGAGGCTGCTCCGGCGCAGCACGAGCTGGCCCCAATCTACACACAGGTGAACGTGGCCGTTGACCATAACCAGATGATGATGGAGGCACTGAAGAGGATTGCCGGCCATCACGGGCTGACCTGCCTGCTTCATGAGAAGCCGTTTGCAGGGGTGAATGGTTCAGGAAAGCACAATAACTGGTCACTGTCCACAGACGACGGAATTAATCTGTTAAATCCTGGAGATACGCCTCATGACAACATGCAGTTTCTGCTTGTGCTGGCATGTATTATGAAGGCTGTGGATGTGCATGCAGATCTGCTCAGAGAGTCTACGGCAGTGCCTGGAAATGATCACCGTCTGGGGGCGGCAGAAGCTCCGCCAGCGATTATCTCCATTTTCCTCGGAGAGCAGTTAGAGGATGTGGTAGAACAGCTCTGCAGCACCGGAGAGGCCACCCATACAAAACAGGGCGACCGCCTGAGCACCGGAGTTGCCACGCTGCCTAATTTTGTGAAGGATGCGACAGACAGAAACAGAACCTCCCCGTTTGCATTTACGGGAAACAAGTTTGAGTTCCGAATGGTGGGATCCTCTGACTCTGTTTCCTCACCGAATGTGGTTCTCAACACGATTGTGGCAGAGGCTTTTAAGGAGGCTGCCGACGAGCTGGAGAAGGCTGATGATTTTGACATGGCTCTCCACGATTTTATCAAACGCACCATGTCAGAGCACAAGAGAATCATTTTCAGCGGAAACGGCTATTCAGAAGAGTGGGTAGAAGAGGCAGAGCGCCGGGGTCTTCCTAACCTCAAGTGCGGAATCGACTCCGTGGATTCGCTGATCACAGATAAGGCTATCCGCCTGTTTGAGAGCTTTGGCGTATATACAAGAGCAGAGCTGGAGTCCAGAGCTGAGATTGAATACGAATCCTACGCAAAGACTGTGAATATTGAGGCCAAAACCATGATCGACATGGCAGGAAAGCAGATTATTCCGGCGGTGATCCGCTATACGGCAAATCTGGCAGAATCCCTGACTGCTGTACAGACAGCCTGTCCTGAAGCGGACACAAGTGTGCAGAAGGAGCTTCTCCTGGAAGCATCCGATCTGCTGTCTGATATGAAAACTGCCCTTGCCAGGCTGACAGAGGAAACAGAAAAGGCTGCAAAGGTAGAAGGCAACAAGGAGAGGGCTTACGCATATCACGACATTGTAACTGCGGCGATGGAGGAGCTGCGCCGCCCTGCCGACAAGCTGGAAATGATCGTAGATAAGGAGCTTTGGCCGCTGCCAAGCTATGGAGACCTGATCTTTGAGGTATAAGTTCAGGCCATAAATCAGAGAGGAAACTGCACAGAGAGGGCCGAAGGGCATCATGAATCATTTTCTGATGCCCTTCGGCCCTCTCTGCAATTAAAATCCCTCCTGTCCGGTTTTGAGTATCAAAGATATTACCTTCCTGGTCCGCCTGTGAGGCCAGGTTCGATCGTATAGTGATCTTCAGAATCAGAGCTTCCTGAACCTGGACGTGCAGTACCGGTACCGGAGGAACTGCTGCCGGAGGAACTGCCCGGAGCATTAGAAGTTCCGGAGCTGCCAGGAGCGCTGCCTCCTGTGGAACTGCCCGGAGCGCCGGAATTCCCGGCGCTGCCTGAACTTTCCGAATTCCCAGGGGAAGTCTGTCCGCTGCTTCCGGAAGGTCCGCTTCCAGCTTCTGAATTTCCGCTGCCGGGAGTTCCCATCCCTGAACCGGACGATGCTGTTCCTGGTTCTGCGGTTGTCACGCCGCTCATAGAGTTGGTCTCATTCTGGCAGACGCCGTTTTGATCAAAGGTGTAGGTGACGTTGTCAATCACCCGGGAGCAGTCAGAGGCCATCACGCCCGTGGAGGGATCCAGATAATAATACTTTCCGTTTTCCCTCAGCCATCCCTTTACCATATGGCCGCTGCTGTTGAAATAGTACCAGCTGTTATCAATCTGGCGCCAACCCCGGATCATGCGGCCGGAACTCGTGCTCATATAATAACGGTTTCCAGTATTGTCATTGAGCCATCCGGTGAGCATACGGCCGTCAGTATACAGATAGTAGTACTCATTGTGGATTTTCTGCCATCCGGTCAGCATTTTCCCGTCCTGGCCCAGATAATACCAGAGTCCTTTCACCTGCTGCCATCCGGTGCGCATTTTTCCGTCTTCGCCCAGGTAGTACCAGCTTCCGTCAATCTGCTGCCAGCCCACGCGCAGCTTTCCCTCGGGACTTAAGAAATACCAGCCTCCGTCAATCTGCTGCCATCCGGTTTTCATCTTTCCCTCATTGTCAAGGTAGTAGTAGCGTCCGTCAACAAGCCTCCACCCTACAGCCATCTTTCCGTCTGTGCCGAAGTAGTACCAGTACCCGTCTATTTCTTTCCATCCGGTAGTCATCTTTCCATCTGTTCCAATAAAATAGCGGGAGCCTCCGATGTCGGCCCATCCCCGGAGCAGTTCCCCGTTCGGATTGAAATAATACCAGGCGCCGTCTATAGTCAGCCATCCTGTGGCCATGGAACCGTCGCTTTTCATGTAATAATAGGTATCGCCGGATTTCAGCCATCCGGTCATCATGGCTCCGTCTGTTCCGAGATAGAACCATTTCCCGTCAACCTGCTGCCAGCCATAGGCCAGAGCTCCGTCATCCTTCAGGTAATACCATTTAGAGCTGGAGGAATCGCGAAACCATCCCACTGTCATTTTGCCGGAGGATTCGTCGAGATGGAAATATTTTCCTCCCAGCTGCATCCAGCCTCTTCGGGGAGTTCCATCCTCCCCCATGTAGTACCAGCCGTTTCCGTCATTGATCCAGCCCTTCTGCATTTCGTAGTCTTTATAGTAATACCAGTTTCCTCCGATATTTCTCCACTGGTTAGCAGGAATCAGGGAAGAAAAATCTTTGTAGGCAAAGTTGATGTCCACATTGCCGGAGATTCCGGAAACGCTTCCGCTGTTGGTAGCCTGCCACATGGCAGCGTTGGAATAGGAGTGGCGTACATCGTACCGGGCAACCCAGACATCGTAGTTCACGGAACTCATATCAATTTTGTTGGTAAGCCAGTAGTCATTGGCATAGACCATGGGATAATAGCCTGCAGCTCTGATCTTTTTGCAGAAAGCATTGATCACGGCGCTTAGCTCAGAAGGAGAGAGGGCGCTCATCTCCGAGGACTCCACGTCAAAGACAACGGGATAGGAGATAGGATAGTCCTTAATCAGATTCAGCACGAAATCAGCCTCCTGTTCAGCCATCTGCGTGGTTGTGGCATAGGAGTAAATATAGGCGCCGACCTTCAGCCCTGCTTCAGCGGCCTTGGATGCGTTGGACTGAAAAAAAGGATCAACGGCATTATTGTATCTGGTTCCAAGCATGACAAACTGGATGTCGTCGGCAGCTACCGCATCCCAGTTGATGCTCTGCTGCCAGTGAGACACATCAATCCCTCTGGCTGCCACTCCGGCAATCGCAGTTCCCGAGCTGTCTGTATAGATACCGTTTACCTTTGTCCAGGCCGCAAATGCGCTCATGGCCGGGTGCAGTGAGAGCGCCCCCAGCAGGCAGGCAAGACCGACTATTTGCAGACGTTTCCTTTGTATCATAAAAACTCCTCCTGTGTAATCGTGTCGATCAAAAATCCATTTTATCCCATTGTATCATAAAAACATACCGTGTGCATAGATGTGCCGAAACTGTTTAATCAGTAAGGGCGCCGAGCTGCTGCAGCTTTTTATAATAGAGCTTTGCATAGCGGTACATGATTAAGGTATACTCGCCGAATTCCTCACCCAGGCTGCTCTTGAAAACTGCCCACAGGCACCAGAGAAAACCTCCCAGAGCTGCACAGGCATAGATGACAAAGCGTTCCTCTTCATCTGGGGAGCGCTTCAGATAGAGCTCAATCAGATGATCCATTTCTTCCTCATTGTAATAGGAGTAAATACCGCACATGGCAATATCGATGAGAGGGTCATGCATGCCTGCATATTCCCAGTCAATGATTTTACCGGAGCCGTCCGGGAGAATCAGAAAATTGTCAGGGACGCAGTCAATATGGGAGAGACACTGAGGTCTGTCCATCAGTTCCAGGAGCTCCAGAAGCCGGTTCATGTGACCGCGCACTTCCGGATAATCCTCAAACAGCATTTTTTCCCGTCCGCGGCACAGGCCCTCATAAAAATCGATCCGTTCCCGCAGAGAAAAGGAGTGGGGAACCGAAAGACCGGATTCATGAAGTCTGTGAAGCTCCTTCATAAAGAGCCTCATGTCCTCCTCACTGTGGGGATCTGCATTGCGCGCCCCCTCATAGTAATGGGCGATTTTGTATCCGGTTTTCCCATCAAAATAGACAATGTCCTCTGTCATATGAAGAGGATTGACAGCACGGTAGACAGCCTCTTCCTGTCTTCGGTTGATGAGCTGTTCTGTCCCCGGTCCAGGAATGCGGCAGATGTAATGCTTCCCCCGAAGTTCAAACAGGAAAGATTTATTTGTCATTCCTGCCTTCAGACAGCGGATATTGGTGATTTCCTCCTCCTGTATCTCGAAAACTCTGGAGACGAGAGCCAGGGCTTCATTGTCAGAGTGATTCTGGTATTTGGGATCAAACTGCCGGAGCTCCTCCAGATTCTCAAATTCGTAAACCTGATTCTCCGGCTGCGGGTTGGAAAAAAGCGCAAGCTCCTGGAGATGTTCCATCAGGGCATTTTCCCAGTAAAACTGTTCGGTGCCAGGCCGGTGATAATAGTCCTCTATAATAGGAAGAAACTCCATCGAAAACTCCCGGGAGAAGAAAGCCGGTCCGTACAGAGCATAGGAATCATGTCCTCCTACAGAAATAGAAGAAATTCGCCCCTTCTTATTGGTTTTTACGCACCATTCAGAAGTGTTTCCCTCCATATAGGAAGTGGAATACCAGGCCCCGCACTCATAGGCGTGGAACATATTGTCCCTGAGCCAGTTGTCTGAGGAGAGAATATACATGTTTCTCCCGCGAAGAACTTCTCTGGCGTGATAGATGGTGGCGAGATTATTCTTAGAAGAATACTCGGGATTATAGAGGAGCTTTACCTGATATTTGTCAATCAGATATTCGAATTTTTCTTTCAGATATCCCACCACAATAGTGATATCGGTGATTCCGACAGAGTGAAGCTGCTTGATCTGGCGTTCGATCATCCGCTCTCCGAAAACCTCAAGAAGTCCCTTGGGCATTTCGAAGGTGAGAGGCACGAAGCGGGAGCCGAAGCCTGCAGCCATAATTAACGCTCCATCTACCTTATAAGGAAGCAGCAGTGCCATTCCTTTTTCAGTTAATGTATATTTATTCGCCTCAGAATCTATCACAGCCAGCCCCTGCTCCAGGCAGTCGTTTATCAGCCTGTTAGCTGTTCCGAGAGAAATATCCAGCCTCTTTGCCAACTCCCTCTGTGTAATATTGGGATGTTCCAGAATATTTCTGCATATCAATCCATATCGATCCATAATACCTGCTTTCTGGCTGCTGTTCAAAAAACAGCCTTATAGAATTAAATATGAACATTATAGCATGAAATCAGCAAAAGTACAGCTCAAATCTTAAGATTGTATTGATATTAGTACAATTTTTGATTAATTTTTTTGTTCTGTAATGATTCTGTAAGAAAATGCACAGAGAAATGTTATTGTATTTTGGGTAAAGGTGTATTATGATATGAGTGTATCGGAGGTGAGGCACTTCTGAAAGGGAAATCGTACATATTTACAAAAAAGTGAATGGAAATAAATTTATTTTTTTGTTAAAAAACTATTGATAATTTCCCTTATCCGAAGTATAATAGCCACGTAATGCAGTTAGGAATTTCGA
>ENA-ORMO01001695-ORMO01001695.1-human-gut-metagenome-genome-assembly--contig:-NODE-1695-length-21699-cov-8.056875_pt1 | contig 21699 bp, 17 predicted proteins | sample MGYA00242106_ERZ509001 | MGnify/ENA primary metagenome ERZ509001 (study PRJEB26280, sample SAMEA2338736) | human gut metagenome | biome: human gut; feature: human-associated habitat; material: faeces...
AAAATAAATTTCGTCATTTTTTACAATGGCTTATGCATACCTCTGAACAGTAACCACTTAAGGAACCATAAATTTTTTGCGGTGAACTGTGGAGATTACAGACCAGGATGCAGACGGGAATAGAATAGTTCACATACCAGTACATCAAATAACTGCCATATGGACTGGAATGATGATTATCGGTTGTACCGTATGATCGGGGCAGCGAGCAGGAGGATATAGCTATGGTAAAAAGATACAGACGTTTTTTTAGATCAGAGGCAGATGGATTGAGGATCTCAGTGCTCAGTATATGTCCGGAGGAGCAGCCTTATAAGGGAATCATACAGATTGTTCATGGTATGAGCGAACATAAGGAAAGATATGAGCCTTTTATGGAATATATGGCATCTTTGGGATATATGACGGTGATACATGACCACCGAGGACATGGACAGAGTGTGAGATCCGGAGACGATCTGGGCTATATGTATGGCGGAGGAGCAGATGCCATGCTGACGGATATCGGCACAGTCAATAAAAATATCAGGGAAATGTTTCCGGATCTTCCTCTGATCCTTTTTGGGCACAGTATGGGATCTCTGGCAGTCAGGGCTTTTACAGCGGAGCATGACGATTCCATGGATATGCTGATCGTGTGCGGCTCACCCAGCGATCAGAAAGCAAAAACTCTGGGCAAGATGATTGCAAATGTGGAAGGCAGAATTTTGGGTATGAGGCATAAAAGCCGGATACTGGAATTTTTGTCTTTTGGAACCTTTGCACTGAAGTTTTCAGAGGAAAAAAATAAAAATGCCTGGATCTGCTCAGATCCGGAGGTATATGAAGCATATTCTGATTCGGAACTTTGCGGGTTTACTTTTACAGATGATGCATATCTGGCGCTTTTTGATCTGATGAAAAGAGCTTATGATATCAGGCATTGGAAATGTACAAAGCCGGAAATGCCGGTATTGTTTATCAGTGGTGCAGAAGACCCCTGTCTGGGCAGCGTACGTCAGTTTGCCTCTGCTGTAAAAGATATGAGACGTGCAGGATATCGTGATGTGAAGGGAAAACTTTATCATGGAATGCGTCATGAAATCCTGAATGAAAAGGACAAAGAAAAGGTATATCATGATATTGCCGTTTATATGAAAAAGAAGGGTTTTTAAGGAATAGAAGTGCAGTTTCCGCTCATACTATCGGTAAAGAACAGTATGGAGGAGCTTAATGTGAAAAAAATATGGAAACTTCTTTTTTTGCTTTTGATGTTAGCAGCTTCTGTTTCAGGATGCAGGCAAAAAGCTGTACAGGGAGAAAAAGGAGAACTGGTAAGGACCGGGGAGATATCCCCGGTTTGCTGTTTTTATATCTTTCACCGCAACAAGATAAAATTTATTTCAGATTACCAGTGGCAAGGGGATTCTCCTTGACCGTCACGTATGGGATTGGTATAATTAGACTATTGTACGAAGTTTTTAAAAAATACATACAACGAAGGAGAAAATATATGAGAGCAAGCGGTGTTTTAATGGGAATCTCAAGTCTTCCCTCTTCTTATGGGATCGGCTGTTTTTCCAGAGAAGCTTATGAATTTGCAGATAAGCTGGCAGAAGCAGGACAGCAGTATTGGCAGATCCTTCCTCTGGGACCTACAGGCTATGGAGATTCGCCGTATCAGTCCTGTTCTACCTTTGCCGGCAATCCTTATTTTATTGATCTGGAAGAACTGATCAATGACGGGCTTCTTACAAAAGAAGAATGTGATTCCTGTGACTGGGGAGAAGAGCCAGGCTATGTGGATTATGAAAAAATGTATCACAATCGTTTTCCACTTTTGAGAAAAGCCTATGAGAGAGCGGAACTGGAAAATGACAGCGAGTATCAGGGATTTGTAAGAGAATATCAGATCTGGCTGAAAGATTATGCTCTTTATATGGCTATCAAAAACAGCAGAAACGGTGAAAGCTGGCTGGACTGGCCGGAGGAACTTCAGGACAGAAATTCCGGTTATGTGAGAAAGGCAGAAAATGAACTGTCTGAGGAAGTGGAGTTTTATTGTTTTCAGCAGTATCTTTTTGAAAAACAGTGGAAAAAGCTGAAGAAATATGCCAATAAAAAAGGTATTCGCATTATTGGAGATGTTCCGATCTATGTGGCACTGGACAGTGCAGATGTATGGGCAAATCCGGAGCTGTTCCAGATTGGTGAGGATTATGTTCCGGAAGCAGTGGCAGGATGCCCTCCGGATGCTTTTTCTGCTACAGGACAGCTTTGGGGAAATCCTCTTTATGACTGGAAGAAGCATAAAGCAACCGGTTATGCATGGTGGATTCAGAGAATGACCTACTGTATGGAACGATATGATGTGGCAAGAATCGATCATTTCAGAGGTTTTGATGAGTATTATTCCATCCCTTACGGGGATGAGACTGCAAAGAATGGCCACTGGGAAGACGGTCCGGGACTGGAACTGTTTGATGTGCTGAAGAAAAATGTGCCAGGACTTCATGTGATCGCGGAGGATCTGGGGTTCCTTACAGACAGTGTGATAAAACTGGTGAAGGATACCGGTTTTCCGGGGATGAAGGTTCTGCAGTTTGCCTTTGACGGAAGCGAGGACAGCAGCTATCTTCCGCATAAATATGAGAAAAACTGTGTGGCATACACAGGCACACATGACAATGAGACAACGAAGGGATGGCTGGAAGGTCTTCAGGGACATGATAAGGATTTTGTCCGTGCGTATATCAACTGCTATGACAAGCCGGTCAATGACTGTGTATGGGGGCTGATCCGTACAGCGCTTTCCAGTGTGGCAGATCTGGCTGTGATTCCTGTTCAGGATTATCTCTGTCTGGGAAATGAAGCACGAATGAATGCACCGTCCACACTGGGACTGAACTGGAGATGGAGAATCGGCAGAGAAATGCTTTCAGATATAACGGTTTATACGATGAGGGAGCTGAATCGTATTTACGGACGTCTGCCAAAACCGGAAGAACCGGATACAAAAGAACCGGAAAAAGATGTACAGACAGAAGCAGAACTGTAAAAACAGGAAAGGAACTTTTATTTATGGAAGACAACAAAAAAGAAGAACTGGAGCAGGCGCAGGAAACAGAAGTTAAGCTGCCAGAGGAAGAGCAGAAAGAAGAAAGTGAAACAGAAGACAGCAGGAATCAGGGACTTCCCGGAACAAGTGTCGGTCTTATGCTTCTGGCGGGATTTTACCTTGTGTATACAGGCTATAAGCTCTGTTCCAATGTTCTGGCAGGCGAAGAAGGCGCAAGCTGGGGATTTATGGTGGCTGGAATCGCCTTTCTGGTGATCGGCGCAGGAATGCTTTTTGTCAGCGGAAAAAATCTCCTCAGAAAAACTCAGGCGAAAAAGGCAGAAGAAGTGGAAGAGGAATCAGAGGCGCAGCCGGAAGCAGAGAAAGCTCCCAGACAGATGAGTATTGCAGAACGTGCCAGACTTGCAGAAAGCGTAGCAGAAAAAGAAGCACAGGAAGCTTCCGAAAAAGAAAATACAGATACAGAGGATTCTGATCTGGAATAAAATTTCAGGGGGGACAGCCAGCAGCTGTCTCCTTTTTTTACTTAATTAAAATTTTCTATTGACAATGGTATTTTCCGGGATTATAATCATACCAACTTAGTTGGTATGTTAATAAAAAGGAAAGGAGTAAAGACCATGAAAAATATTTTTGCGATCAACAATATTATGGAGATGGAAATGGACATGTGCAGCTGTTGTATGTGTATGACTTTTTACGTGCCTTTTCCGATATGTTCTCCATTTCAGGAGTAACCTTTGTATCGCATAAATGACAGTGGGATAACAATCGCTTACAGCCGGGAGACTTCAATGTCGGAGTCTTGCGGTTTTTATTTTTTCAGGAGGAGATTATTATGAACGATTACAGATTTGAAACATTACAGCTTCATGTAGGACAGGAAAATCCTGATCCGGCCACGGATGCCCGTGCAGTACCGATCTATGCAACCACTTCTTACGTTTTTAAAAATTCTGCTCATGCGGCGGCGCGGTTTGGTCTTTCCGATGCAGGAAATATTTACGGACGTCTGACAAATTCTACGCAGGATGTTCTGGAACAGCGGATCGCGGCTTTGGAAGGCGGTATAGCTGCCCTTGCCCTTGCTTCCGGCGCAGCGGCAATTTCCTATACGCTTGAGGCTCTGGGGCAGAACGGAGGCCATTTTGTCGCACAGAAAACCATTTATGGTGGCAGCTACAACCTGCTTGCCCATACGCTTCCGAACTTCGGAATTACTGCAACCTTTGTAAATATCCATGATCTTGCAGAAGTAGAGGCGGCAATCAGGGAGAATACAAGAGCCATTTATATTGAAACCCTCGGAAATCCCAACAGTGATATCCCGGATATAGACGCTCTGGCTGCCCTTGCTCATAAACACGGTCTGCCGCTGGTTGTAGACAATACCTTTGGCACACCTTATCTGATCCGTCCCATAGAGCATGGTGCAGACATTGTAGTACATTCTGCCACCAAATTCCTTGGAGGTCATGGTACGACCCTGGGAGGCGTTATTGTAGATTCCGGTAAATTTGACTGGGAAGCAAGTGGAAAATATCCTGCAGTTGCAGCACCGAATCCAAGCTACCACGGAGTCGCGTTTGTGAAAGCAGCAGGTCCGGCCGCTTTTGTGACTTATATCCGTGCCATCCTGCTCCGTGATACAGGGGCGACGATCTCTCCTTTTGCGGCTTTCCTGCTTTTGCAGGGAATTGAAACTCTGTCCCTGCGTCTGGAACGTCATGCGGAAAACACAAGAAAAGTAGTGGAATTTCTTGCTGGGCATCCGCAGGTGGAAAAAGTCAATCATCCGTCTCTGCCGGATCATCCGGATCATGCGCTGTATCAGAAGTACTTTCCAAAGGGCGGAGCCTCAATTTTTACCTTTGAGATTAAAGGAGGACAGGCAGAAGCCCATAAGTTTATTGACAGCCTGAAGATCTTTTCTCTGCTTGCCAATGTAGCTGATGTGAAAAGTCTTGTGATACATCCTGCGACGACCACACACAGCCAGCTGGAAGAGAAGGAACTGGAGGATCAGGGAATCCGGAAGAATACGATTCGCCTGTCCATTGGTACGGAACACATTGATGATATCCTTGCGGATCTGCAAAATGGCTTTGATGCGGTAAGATCATGATCTCTATAAATATAAGGGAAGGAGGAGCCGGATCAGAATGGGACTTGACTTTGGATTTATGATGGAATATCTGCCCTGGTATGTGGATGCAGCAAGGCTTACTGTAAAAATTGCATTTTGGGGGATACTGATCGCGCTGGCGACAGGAATGGTGTGTTCCATGGTATTGTACTATAAAATCCCTGTCCTCTGTCAGGCAGTGTCTGTATACATAGAAATCAGTCGAAATACCCCTTTGCTGGTGCAGCTTTTCTTTCTTTACTTTGGACTGCCAAAGATTGGGATTATCTGGAGCGCAGAGATCTGTGCCATTGCAGGCCTTGGCTTTCTTGGCGGCAGCTATATGGCAGAGTCTCTGAGGAGTGGACTTGGATCAGTAGAGAAAACCCAGATCGAAGCTGCTGCAGGTCTCGGTATGAATTCATGGCTGATAATGAGAGAGGTTATTTTTCCACAGGTGCTTGCTGTATCGATTCCAGGTGTGTGCGCCAATGTGATTTTTCTTATAAAAGAAACCTCTGTGGTCAGTGGAATCGCACTGGCAGATCTGATGTATGTCACAAAGGATCTGATCGGTCTTTATTATGAAACGGATGAGGCGCTTGTTATGCTGGTGCTGTTTTATCTGATTCTTTTACTTCCTGTTTCCATAGCAGCAGGAATTATGGAAAGGAGACTGAAATATGCAGGATTCGGGGATTAGTGTACTTTTTCTGGGCGACAATTTCCTGCGGCTGCTGGAAGGACTGTGGGTGACACTGCGCATCAGTCTGATGGCCGTACTGCTCTCTGTTCCGCTGGGGGGACTTTTCGGAATGTTTATGACATTGAAAAATCCGATATCACGAGCGGTCAGCCGGATCTATCTGGAAACAATCCGCATCATGCCGCAGCTTGTGCTTTTGTTTATTGCTTATTTTGGTGTGACAAGAGCCTTTGGCTGGAATCCGTCCGCACAGAGCAGCGCTGTTGTTGTTTTCACTTTGTGGGGAACTGCGGAAATGGGCGATCTAGTAAGAGGTGCGCTTGGCAGTATACCAAAACATCAGTATGACAGTGCAACAGCTCTTGGGATGGATAAGCGGCAGACTTTTGGATATGTGATTGTTCCTCAGACTGTACAGAGACTGCTTCCTCTTACGATCAACCTTACTACCAGGATGATCAAAACTACAAGTCTTGTTGTTCTGATCGGTATGACGGAGGTTCTGAAAGTGGGGAAACAGATCATTGATGCCAATCGTTTTACATTCCCGACAGCTGCGCTGTGGATATACGGAGTGATATTTTTATTATATTTTCTTGCATGCTGGCCGATCTCCATGCTGGCAAAAAGTCTTGAAAAACGCTGGAGGTGAACAGAACAGATGAAAAAAAGAACACAGCTGCAGGTTGTGGGATTAAAGAAAAAATTTGGTGATGAGGTCATTCTTGACGGGATTGATGTCAGTATAGAAAAGGGAGAAGTCGTTGTGGTGCTTGGTCCTTCCGGCTGTGGGAAAAGCACATTTCTGCGGTGCATGAACGGACTGGAAATGCCTACAGGAGGGAAAATTTTACTGGACGGTGAAGAAGTAATGTCCAATGGCAAAAAGATTGCCCGGATCAGACAGAGAATTGGCATGGTCTTTCAGAGCTATGAGCTTTTTCCTCATAAAAATATTATGGACAACATCATGCTGGCTCCTGTCAAAGTGCAGAAACGCCCGAAAAAGGAAGTAGAACTGCAGGCAGAGCAGATGCTGAGAAGGGTCGGGCTCTGGGAAAAGCGCAAGGCCTATCCCAGAGAACTGTCAGGAGGACAGAAACAACGTGTCGCGATCATCCGTGCACTTTGCATGAATCCGGAGATCATGCTGTTTGATGAAGTTACCGCAGCTCTTGATCCGGAAATGGTAAGAGAAGTCCTGGATGTGATGCTGGAATTGGCTGAGCAGGGGATGACAATGGTAATCGTAACACATGAAATGCAGTTTGCGGAAGCAATTGCGGACAGAATCTTATTTTTAGACAGTGGGCATATCGTTGAAGAAGCGAAACCGGATGTGTTTTTTACAAATCCTGAAACACAGAGGGCGAAAGAGTTTCTGCGGACTTTTGCTTATGAAAAGCGCAGAACAGATAAAAAAAGAATGAATAGTACAACCAATATATGGAAAGAAGGAATCAGAAATGAAATACAGGAAGCATATTAAAAGACTGTTTACGATAATTTTGGGAGCTGTACTTCTGACGGCCGGATTTACAGGCTGCAGCCGCTCAGGAAAGGAGACCTCCGCAGCTTCTTTCCGTACACTTGATGAAATAAAGAAAAGCGGGAAGATCGTTATTGGTGTATTCAGTGATAAGGCTCCTTTTGGATATGTAGATGAAAATGGTGAATATCAGGGCTATGATATTTATTTTGCAGAACGCATTGCGAAGGATCTCGGGGTGAAGGCTGAATATATTTCTACCGATCCTGCAAGCCGTGTGGAATATGCCGCAACAGGCAAGGCAGATCTTATTCTTGCAAACTTTACAGTAACAGAAGAGCGAGCCGAACAGGTAGATTTTGCCCTGCCTTATATGAAAGTGAAGCTGGGGGTTGTATCTCCGGACAATGCCCTTGTAACAGACGTCGAACAGCTTAACGGGAAAACTCTCATTGTCGTTAAGGGAACTACTGCAGAAACCTATTTTGAAAAGAATTATCCGGATGTAACACTGCAGAAATATGATGAATATGCAGATGCATATAACGCGCTTCTGGACGGACGCGGAGATGCATTTTCTACGGATAATACGGAAGTTCTGGCATGGGCGATCCAGAACCCCGGATTTACCGTTGGTATTGAGGCTCTCGGCAATGCGGATGAGATCTCACCTGCTGTGCAGAAAGGAAATACCTCACTTCTTGACTGGCTCAATGATGAGATCCGGGCACTTGGTGAAGAACGCTTTTTCCATGCAGATTATGAAGCAACACTGGCTCCTGTTTACGGGGAAGCAGCAGATCCGGACAATCTGGTTGTGGAAGGCGGCAAAATAGAGTGAAGCAGCCCGGGTCTATCAGCGGTGTTTTTTTCTGTGAGTTTTACGTTTGACAGGTCTGGAATCTGGTGAGTGCAGGCTTGACCAGCAGAATAGCTGAACCATAAGGATTCCGATCAGTGCGCCAAGACTGTCAAATCCTACATCCTTGATCCCAGGGCTCCGTCCGGATACAAAAGACTGGTGATACTCATCAAGTCCGGCAAAGCCCACACAGAGAATGCCGGCAAGGAAGAAGAGCCAGAAGCCCCTTACTTTGTATACATAAAGCGGAAAAGAGATGGCAATGGCCAGAAGAAAATATTCTGTCATATGAGCGGCCTTCCGGACATAGTAGTGGATCTGTTCCGCTTCATAAGCAAGCTGGTCATAGCTTTTTCCTGTATTAAAAAGTTCGTTTTTCGTTTCTACAATCTCATAGCTGATCTTGTAGCTGAGTTCCCCGGACACCTCCCCGGTCTGGGCTGAAAATGAAAAAATAACGTACATCATCAGCAGTGCTGGAAGAAACGAAAGAGGTTTTAATAGTGTGATTATGAATTTCATGGGTTCTAATATAGCACGGGAAATAGGATTTGTAAAGCGTTCCGGCGTATGATATAATGAACCACAGCACAATGTGAACTAACGAAAAACAGGAAGAAGGAGGCGCAGATATGAGCGTTGCAGATACAGTTTTTATAAACATGTGTAAAGATGTGATCGAAAACGGAACCAGTACAGAAGGAGAAAAGGTGCGTCCGGTATGGGAGGACGGTACTCCGGCCTATACGATCAAAAGATTTGGCGTTGTAAACCGCTATGACCTTCGGAAGGAATTTCCGGCCCTGACTCTTCGTAAAACAGCACTGAAAAGTGCCATGGACGAGATCCTCTGGATCTGGCAGAAAAAATCAAATAATATCCATGACCTGAACAGCCATATCTGGGACAGTTGGGCAGATGAGACAGGATCCATCGGAAAGGCATATGGCTATCAGATGCAGGTGAAGCATCAATATAAAGAGGGTATGATGGATCAGGTGGACCGTGTCCTTTATGACCTGAAAAATAATCCCTACAGCCGAAGGATCATGACAAATATCTATGTACATCAGGATCTGCATGAAATGAATCTGTATCCCTGCGCTTATTCTATGACCTTTAATGTGACTAAGGAGCCGGGAAAAGAGAAACTGACACTGAATGCCATTCTGAATCAGCGTTCCCAGGATATTCTGGCTGCAAATAACTGGAATGTATGCCAGTATTCGATTCTTCTGATGATGTTTGCCCAGGTATGCGATATGGAGGCGGGAGAACTGGTTCATGTAATCTCTGACTGTCATATTTACGACCGCCATATTCCGGTAGTAAAAGAACTGATCCAGAGAACACCATATCCGGCGCCAACGGTGAAACTGAATCCGGAGATCAGGAATTTTTATGATTTTACAGTAGATGATCTGATCGTTGAGAATTACCAGACATGGCCTCAGATCAAAAACATCCCGATCGCTATCTGAAATAAAGAGAGGAAACAGATATTATGAATATTATTGTAGCAGTTGATAAAAACTGGGCCATCGGCAAGGATAACAAGCTTCTGGTAAGTATTCCGGCAGACATGAAGATGTTTCGCCAGGAAACCACAGGCAAGGTTGTGGTCATGGGCAGAAAGACGCTGGAGAGCTTTCCGGGCGGCCTGCCGCTGAAAAACAGAACCAATATTGTTCTGACCGGAAACAGAGACTTTAAGGTAAAAGATGCTGTTGTGGTCCATACCATAGAGGAACTTCTGGAGGAAATCGGGAAATATCCTTCTGACCAGGTATACTGCATTGGCGGAGACAGTGTATATAAACAGCTCCTTCCTTACTGCGATACGGCTCATATCACAAAAATTGATTTTGCCTATGAAGCAGACCGCTATTTCCCGAATCTGGATGAGATGCCGGAATGGCAGGTGACAGCCAGAAGCGAGGAGCAGACATACTTTGACCTGGAATATGAATTCGTAAAATACGAGAGAAAGAAATAAGAAAAAGGGCGGCTGCAGGTTCATAAAAACCTGTAACTGCCCTTTTTGATAAGAGATATCCGAAGAAAGCTGCCAGGGGCAGATCCCTTCGGGATTTCGTTTATTCGATTACCTGCAGCCATCCTTCCGGTGCCTCGATGCGGCCCATCTGGATGCCGGTCAGTGTTTCATAAAGCTTCTTGGTAACAGGTCCCATTTCTGTCATTCCTGTCGGGAAGCAGATCTCTTTGCCGTGATCTACGATCTTTCCTACCGGAGAGATTACGGCAGCAGTGCCGCAGAGACCACACTCTGCAAAATCTTTTACTTCTTCAAACGGGATCTCACGTTCTTCTGCCTCAAGTCCAAGATAATGCTGAGCTACATAGATCAGGGAGCGGCGGGTAATAGATGGAAGGATACTGTCAGATTTTGGGGTGACAACCTTGCCGTCCCTGGTGACAAAAAGGAAGTTGGCGCCGCCGGTTTCTTCCACTTTCGTTCTGGTTGCGGCATCCAGATACATGTTTTCGTCATATCCCTGGTTGTGTGCGTCTACAATGGCATGCATACTCATGGCGTAGTTCAGTCCTGCCTTGATGTGGCCGGTTCCGTTAGGCGCTGCGCGGTCAAAATCAGTCACACGGATGGTCAGAGGCTTTACGCCGCCCTTAAAGTAAGGTCCTACCGGTGTGGTAAATACACGGAACTGGTATTCATCTGCAGGCTTCACCCCAATGACCGGATTGGTGCCGAATTCAAAAGGACGAATATAAAGGGTTGCTCCTGAGCCAAATGGCGGAACGTAAGCGGCATTTGCCTTTACGGTATCCACGACAGCCTGAATAAAACGGTCTTTTGGAAATACCGGCATTTCCAGTCTTTTTGCAGAGCTTTCCATACGTTCTGCGTTCAGATCCGGACGGAAAGTAACAATACGTCCGTCTTCTGTTGTATAGGCTTTCATACCTTCAAATACAGTCTGGGCATACTGAAGGACACCGGCGCACTCATTGATTACAACGTTTGCATCCTCGGTAAGTTTTCCTTCGTCCCAGGAACCATTCTTAAAATCTGAGACATAACGGTAATCTGTCTGTACATAGCCAAAACCCAGGTTACCCCAGTCGATGTTCTTTTTTTCCATAATATCATCCTCCTGTTATTTGGCGGTATCAGTAAAAGGTACTTTGCCGCTTTAATGTACGATATAAACAGTGTAGCACTTTTGGAATCGGACTTCAACTGAAAACTTGTATTTTATCAGGCACTTCGCTATAATTGATTTATATCTCGGCTTGAGGAAATTTTATGATTGGGAGGCAGATTATGTATCGGGAACATACAAAGGTTGTGCAGATCGGAAACAAAAAGATCGGAGGAGGCAATCCGATCCTGATCCAGTCTATGACGAATACCAAGACAGATGATGTGGAAGCAACTGTAAAGCAGATCCTGGAGCTGGAGGCAGCCGGCTGTGAGATCATCCGCTGTGCAGTGCCGGACATGGAGGCAGCAGAAGCGCTTTCTGAAATAAAAAAGCAGATCCACATTCCTTTAGTGGCAGATATTCACTTTGATTACCGCCTTGCCATTGCAGCCATGGAAAACGGGGCGGACAAGATCCGCATCAATCCGGGAAATATCGGAAGTGAAGAAAAAATCCGTGCGGTAGTGGATGTGGCTAAAGCGCGCAATATTCCTATCCGTGTAGGTGTAAACAGCGGTTCTCTGGAAAAGGAACTGGTGGAAAAGTATGGCAGAGTGACAGCAGAAGGTCTGGTAGAAAGTGCTCTTGATAAAGTGAAGATCATTGAAGATATGGGATATGACAATCTTGTGATCAGCATCAAGTCTTCTGACGTCATGATGTGTGCAAAGGCGCATGAACTGATTGCCGAAAAAACAGATTATCCTCTTCATGTAGGAATTACAGAGGCGGGAACACTTTATTCCGGAAATATCAAGTCTGCAGCAGGTCTTGGCATTATTCTTTCTCAGGGAATCGGTGATACCATCCGTGTGTCTCTGACCGGAGCGCCTCTGGAGGAAATCAAGTCAGCCAAGCGGATCCTGAAGACACTGGGACTGCGCAAAGGCGGAATCGAAGTCGTGTCCTGCCCTACCTGTGGACGGACAAGAATCGATCTTATCGGCCTTGCAAACAAGGTAGAAGATATGGTGCAGGATATTCCTCTTGATATTAAAGTGGCAGTAATGGGATGTGTGGTAAACGGCCCGGGAGAGGCGAAGGAAGCCGACATCGGTATTGCCGGAGGTGTAGGAGTAGGCCTTCTGATTAAAAAAGGAGAGATTGTCAAAAAGGTTCCGGAGGATCAGCTTCTGGAAACCTTAAGACAGGAGCTTCTCCACTGGGAGGAATAAGGAAGCGGAATTTATGGAAAAAGATTTTTTTGACGTATTTCCCAATTTAAAGATAAAAGACCCTCTTCAGGAACTTCTTGACATGGTGTCAGTGACAAAGGTTTCCTGTAATCCGGACAAAACAAGACTGTGGGTCTATATCAGCAGTGAACGATGGATACACAAAAAATATATTATAGAGCTGCAGCAGCAGATTGAACGTCAGTGCTTTCCCGGAATCTCCATACAGGTGACCGTAATCGAAAAATTTCACCTGTCCAGGCAGTATACGCCTGATAATTTTCTGGAGGTGTACCGCTCCAGTATGGAACTGGAGCTTCGCAATTATAATATGCTGGAATATAACCTTTTTAAACGGGCAAAGATTACTTTTTCCGGAACAGAAGAGATGGATCTGATCCTTCCTGATTCTGTGATCGCCCGTGAAAAAAGCGAGATCCTTGTGGAGTATCTTCATAAGGTTTTCTGCGAGCGCTGCGGTATGAATCTTAAGATTGAGCTTCAGTTTGAGGAGGCGCCGGAAAGCCGCTACCGTAAAAATGCAGTTCTTCAGATTCAGCAGGAAGTAGAAAACGTATTAAAGCATGCAAAGCTGGAAAACGAAGAGGAACCGCAGGAGGCTGAAGCAGAAGATAAAAAAGCCAAAAAGGACGATAAAAAAACATCAGGCAAGGGCCGTCATGATAAAAAGGCATTTGACAAAAAAAGCCAGAGCAGTGAGTTCCGCACAGGCTTCCGACGTGACAGCAATCCGGATGTGGTCTATGGAAGAGATTTCGAGGGCGAGACTATTCCTCTGGAAAGTATTACAGGAGAGATGGGAGAGGTAATCATCCGCGGACAGGTTATGGATGTAGAAGCCAGAGAAATCCGCAATGAAAAAACGATCCTGATTTTTCCTTTTACTGATTTTACAGATTCTATTGTGATTAAAATGTTTCTTCGAAATGAACAGGTTCCGGAGGTAACGGCAGAAATTAAAAAGGGCGCTTTCCTGAAACTGAAAGGTGTGACTACCATTGACCGTTTTGACAGTGAACTGACCATAGGTTCCATTGCCGGAATTAAGAAGATTGCAGATTTCAGAAGTTCCAGAATGGATACCAGCCCTCAGAAAAGAGTAGAGCTTCACTGCCATACAAAGATGAGTGATATGGACGGTGTAACAGAGGCAAAAGCTCTTGTGAAACGTGCTTATGAATGGGGGCACAAGGCTATTGCTATTACGGACCATGGAGTGGTCCAGGCATTTCCGGAGGCCAATCACTGCTTTGATGCATGGGGAGGCTGTGTGCCGAAAGAATCGGATTTTAAGGTACTTTATGGTATGGAAGCCTATCTGGTCGATGATCTGAAGGGAATCGTTACCAACAGCAAAGGACAGTCCATGGATGGAGATTTTGTGGTCTTTGATATTGAGACAACTGGATTTTCTCCTTTGACCTGTCAGATCATTGAAATCGGAGCCGTTCGCGTGGAAAAAGGGGTGATCACAGACCGTTTTTCCACATTTGTAAATCCCAAAGTGCCGATTCCCTACCGGATCGAGCAGCTGACCAGTATCAATGATTCTATGGTCATGGATGCTCCGGATATTGAGACAGTCCTTCCAAAGTTTCTGGAATTCTGTAAAGGTGCGGTCATGGTTGCTCACAATGCAGATTTTGATATGAGTTTTATTATAGAAAACTGTAAAAGACAGGGATTTCCGGATGAGTTTACTTATGTGGATACCGTGGGAATGGCAAGATTTCTTCTTCCTGCGCTGAACCGTTTTAAACTTGATACAGTGGCAAAAGCGGTAGGGGTTTCTCTTGCTCATCATCACAGAGCAGTAGATGATGCGGCTTGTACAGCAGATATTTTTGTAAAATTCGTGGAAATGCTGAAAGAACGTGATATTTATGATGTGGATACCTTAAATCAGCAGGGAAATGTGTCTGTAGATACAATCAAAAAGCTTCCTACTTATCATGCGGTGATCTTTGCCAGGAATGAAACAGGAAGGATCAATCTTTATAAGCTGGTGAGTCAGTCACATCTGAAATATTACAGAAGAAGACCACGTGTGCCAAAAAGTGTATTTCTGGAGCACAGGGAAGGTCTTCTGATCGGAAGTGCCTGCGAAGCAGGAGAACTATATCAGGCGATATTAAGGAATGCTCCGGCTCAGGAGATCGCAAGACTGGTTGATTTTTATGATTATCTTGAGATCCAGCCTTTGGGAAATAATGCTTTTATGATCGCCAGCGACAAAAATGATGCTGTCAATTCCAGAGAAGACCTGATCGAGATCAACAAAAAGATCGTCAAACTGGGAGAACAGTTTAAGAAACCGGTAGTGGCAACCTGTGACGTTCATTTTATGGATCCCCAGGACGAGATCTATCGGCGAATCATTATGGCAGGAAATGGATTCAGTGATGCAGATGACCAGGCGCCTCTTTATCTTCGTACAACAGAGGAGATGCTGGAGGAATTTTCTTATCTGGGAAGTGAAAAGGCCGAGGAGGTCGTAATTACAAATACAAATAAGATCGCTGATATGATAGAGAAAATCTCTCCCATTCATCCGGATAAGTTTCCTCCGGTGATCGAGAATTCTGATCAGGATCTCAGGGATATCTGTTTTAAAAAAGCTCATGAGATTTATGGAGAAAATCTTCCGTCCATTGTGGAGGAGAGACTGGAAAAAGAGTTGAATTCCATTATTTCCAACGGATATGCGGTAATGTATATCATTGCACAGAAGCTGGTGTGGAAATCCAATGACGACGGTTATCTGGTTGGTTCCCGTGGATCCGTAGGATCTTCTCTGGCTGCGACCATGTCCGGTATCACAGAGGTAAATCCCCTGCCGCCTCATTATATCTGTCCAAACTGCAAGTACAGTGATTTCGATTCACCGGAGGTAAAGAAGTTTGGCGGTATGGCAGGATGCGACATGCCGGACAAAAAATGTCCGGAATGTGGAACCAAGATGGTAAAAGAAGGGTTTGACATTCCTTTTGAAACTTTCCTTGGATTTAAAGGAGACAAAGAGCCGGATATCGACCTGAACTTTTCCGGTGAATATCAGGCAAACGCTCATAAATATACAGAAGTTATTTTTGGAAAGGGCCAGACATTCAAGGCGGGTACCATTGGTACACTGGCAGAAAAGACTGCTTTTGGATATGTAAAAAATTATTTTGAGGAGCACGGACAGCATAAACGATACTGTGAGATCAACCGGATCGTTCAGGGCTGTACAGGTATACGAAGAACTACCGGACAGCATCCGGGCGGTATCATCGTTCTTCCAAAAGGGGAAGAAATTGAGAAATTTACTCCGGTACAGCATCCGGCAAATGATGAGAACAGCGATATCATTACCACACATTTTGATTATCATTCCATTGACGGAAACCTTCTGAAGCTGGATATTCTGGGGCACGATGATCCTACCATGATCCGTATGCTGGAGGATCTTACCGGAAAGGATGCAAAAGAGGTTCCGCTTGACAGCAGGGAGGTCATGTCTCTGTTTGCCAGCACCAAAGCACTGGGAATTTCTCCGGATGATATCGGCGGATGTAAACTGGGGTGTCTTGGTGTTCCGGAGTTTGGTACAGATTTTGCCATGCAGATGCTTATTGATACCCAGCCCAAATATTTTTCTGATCTGGTCCGTATTGCAGGGCTTGCCCATGGTACAGACGTATGGCTTGGAAATGCCCAGACTCTTATACAGGAAGGAAAGGCGACGATTTCTACGGCGATCTGTACGCGAGATGATATTATGATCTATCTGATCAGTATGGGAGTGGAAAGCAGTCTTGCTTTTACTATTATGGAAAGTGTCCGTAAAGGAAAAGGTCTTCGTGATGAGTGGGAGGCTACCATGAGAGAGCACAATGTTCCGGAGTGGTATATCTGGTCCTGCAAAAAGATCAAATACATGTTCCCAAAGGCTCATGCGGCTGCTTATGTAATGATGGCATGGCGTATTGCATGGTTTAAGGTATTTATCCCGCTGGCGTACTATGCGGCATTTTTCAGTATCCGTGCCACTGCTTTTTCCTACGAAACCATGTGTATGGGACGGGATCGACTGGAGTATTATCTGGCAGAACTCCGTAAGAAGGGGGACGAGGCATCCAAAAAAGAACAGGATACGATCAGAGATATGCGTATTGTACAGGAAATGTATGCAAGAGGATTTGAATTTCTGCCCATTGATATTTACAGGTCTCATGCCAGCCGTTTCCAGATCATTGATGGAAAACTCCTTCCGCCGCTGAACAGTATTGACGGAATGGGCGATAAAGCTGCAGAGGCTGTAGTACAGGCTGCAAAAGAAGGAAAGTTTCTGTCAAAAGATGATTTTCGCGACAGGACAAAAGTCAGCAAGACAGTCATCGACCTGATGGACGATCTGGGTCTGTTTGGTGATATCCCTCAGTCAAACCAGTTTTCGCTGTTTGATGTAGTAGTGTGAAAGGAGCGAATATGAAAAAAGAAGAACTGCGATATTTACAAAGACTGGCAGAGCTTTATCCTACTATAGGAAAGGCGTCAACAGAGATCATCAATCTCCAGTCTATCCTGAACCTTCCAAAAGGAACGGAACATTTTATGTCTGATCTTCACGGAGAGTATGAGGCTTTTTCGCATGTACTGAGGAACGGTTCTGGAGCTGTACGAAAAAAGATCGATGATGTGTTTGGACATACGCTAAGTAATCATGATAAACGAGATCTTGCAACTTTGATCTATTATCCCAGAGAAAAGATCAGACTGGTAAAAAAGACGGAAGATGATATGGAAAACTGGTATAAGATTACTTTGTACCGTCTGATAGAAGTATGCAAAACCACTGCTTCCAAATATACAAGATCCAAGGTCAGAAAAGCACTTCCCCCTGATTATGCTTATGTGATCGAGGAGCTGATCACAGAAAAAGCAGAGGTTCTGGACAAAGAAGCTTATTATAATTCTATTGTAAATACTATTATAGAGATCCGGAGAGCGGAGAACTTTATTATTGCTCTGGCGGAACTGATCCAGAGACTGGTTGTGGATCATCTTCATATTCTGGGAGATATTTTTGACAGAGGTCCAGGTCCTCATTTTATCATGGATAGATTGATGGAATATCATTCTCTGGATATCCAGTGGGGAAACCATGACGTAGTGTGGATGGGGGCAGCAGTGGGGCAGGGCGCCTGCATTGCCACGGTTCTGAGGAACAGTATCCGATATGATAATCTGGATATCCTGGAGGATGGTTATGGAATTAATCTTCTTCCGCTGGCGACTTTTGCACTGGAAACTTATAAGGATGATTCCTGCCAGAACTTTGAGATAAAGGGAAATGCAGATTATAATGTTCTGGAAAAAGAGCTGAGCCGCAAGATGCATAAGGCGATCTCCATGATTCAGTTTAAGTTGGAAGGTCAGCTTTTAATGAAGCGGAAGGAATTCCAGATGGAAGACCGGTGCTTGCTTCATCGGATCGATCCGGATAAGGGCACGATCACTATGCCGGACGGAAGAGAATACCCTTTGAAAGATACGAATTTTCCTACGATCGACTGGGAACATCCGTATGAGCTGACAGAAGGGGAGCAGGGAGTTATGGAGCGTCTGGAGGCTGCTTTCAGAAACTGTGAGAAACTGCAGAACCATATGCGCTTCCTTCTGGATCGGGGTGGTCTTTATAAGATCTACAATAATAACCTTCTTTTCCATGGCTGTATCCCGCTGAATGAGGACGGAAGCCTTAAGGAAATTGAGGTTTACGGTGAAAAATATAAAGGACGTGCCTTGTATGATGTTTTGGAAAGCTATGTTCGACGGGCATTTTTTGCAGTGGATCCGGAGGAGCAGGAACAAGGCAGAGATATCCTCTGGTACATCTGGGCAAGCCCTAATTCACCGCTTTTTGGAAAAGATAAAATGACTACCTTTGAACGGTATTTTATTGAAGATAAGGAAACCCATAAAGAAAAAAAAGGCGCTTACTATCGTTTGCTGGAAAATGAATCGGTAGCAGATGGTATGCTGAGGGAATTTGGTCTGGATCCTTTAAAGAGCCATATCATCAATGGTCATGTTCCTGTCCACCAGAGTGAAGGAGAAAGTCCGGTAAAATGTGGAGGAAAGATCATAGTCATTGACGGCGGACTGTGCACAGCCTATCAGAAGGTGACAGGAATCGCCGGTTATACCCTGATCTATAATTCTTATGGTCTGTTTCTTGCAGCACACGAACCGTTTACTTCTGCAGAAGAGGCTGTTTCAAAGGGGAATGATATTGTATCCAGTCAGATGGCGGTACATTACAGCTCAAAAAGAAGGCTTGTAGGGGATACCGATAACGGTCGTGCTCTCAGAGAGAGGATCCAGGAACTGGAGAGTCTTTTGGATGCTTACCGAAAAGGTACGATAAAAGAAACAAAATAAAGTCTTTACTTATTTAAACTGTTTTTATATAATGATGCTTGCAATGAATACGGAAGATCAAACTGATAACCAGCTTCACGTTTACGAAAAAACACAATAAGGAGAGAACAGAATTATGGGCGGAATTTTTGGAGTAGCTTCAAAATCCAGCTGTGTGCTGGACTTGTTTTTCGGCATTGATTACCATTCACATCTGGGTACAAGAAGAGGAGGAATGGCTGTATACGACCATGCCAAAGGCTTTGACAGAGCGATCCATAACATTGAAAACTCACCGTTTCGTACAAAATTTGACAGAGATGTGTCAGAACTTCAGGGTAATCTGGGGATCGGCTGTATTTCGGACAATGAACCGCAGCCACTTCTGGTGCGTTCCCATCTGGGGAATTTTGCCATCACTACAGTAGGAAAGATCAATAACATGGAAGAACTGATCGAACATTCCTTTAAAAACGGCAGCACTCATTTTCTGGAAATGAGCGGAGGAAACGTAAATCCTACAGAAATGGTAGCGTCTCTTATCAACCAGAAGGCAACCATGGTAGAGGGAATCCGTTATGCACAGGAGATGATCGAAGGATCTATGACAATGCTGATCCTGACTCCAAAGGGACTTTTTGCAGCAAGAGACCGCCTGGGAAGGACTCCTCTTATTGTTGGAAAGAAAGATGACGCCCGCTGCGTATCTTTTGAGAGCCATGCATATATCAACCTGGGCTATGAAGACGAAAAGGCCCTGGGACCTGGGGAAATTGTCTTTGTTACACCGGAAGGCATTGAGTCTTTGCAGAAACCTGGCGAAAAAATGCGTATCTGTTCTTTCCTCTGGGTATACTATGGTTATCCTACTTCTACTTATGAAGGCGTAAATGTTGAGGAAATGCGTTATAAATGCGGAGATATGCTGGCGGAACGTGATTTTGGAGAAGTGAAGCCGGACATTGTAGCTGGTGTACCGGATTCCGGAATCGCTCATGCCATTGGTTATGCCAACCGTTCCGGAGTGCCATTTGCCCGTCCGTTTATAAAATACACACCAACCTGGCCCCGGTCTTTTATGCCCACACAGCAAAGCCAGAGAAACCTTATTGCAAAAATGAAGCTGATCCCGGTTCATAAGCTGATCAAAGGAAAGAGTCTGCTTATGATCGACGACTCTATTGTAAGAGGAACCCAGCTTCGTGAAACGTCAGATTTTCTTTACACAAATGGTGCAAAAGAGGTTCATATCCGACCGGCCTGCCCGCCGCTCCTTTATGGATGTAAATATCTGAACTTTTCCCGTTCAAAATCAGAAATGGATCTGATCACAAGAAGAGTGATCGCAAAACGGGAAGGCGATAATGTAGATGAAAAGATCCTTGCAGATTATGCAAACCCGGATTCTGAAAATTATAAGGGGATGCTGGAAGACATCCGCAAAGAGCTGAATTTTACTACCCTGAAATACCATCGTCTTGACGATCTGGTGGCATCTATTGATATTGAACCATGTAAGCTCTGTACTTACTGCTGGAGCGGTAAAGAATAAGAACCGGTATCAGAGGGGATACAGAACAGAGGTGAAACAGGATGAAAAAAAGAGATGAGATACTGAAGGTACTGTTATGTGTGCTGATCGCTGTATTTGTTATAGTAAGTGCAGCTGCCCTTCTGCTGGTTGGATTCCGAAGCAGCGCTATGAAAGAACAGAAGAAACAGGCAGCTATAGAAGCCTTGAAGAACAGGCCTACTGCAGTACCAACAGCCGCTGTTTCTGCAACACCGACACCGTCTCCCAGGCCAACAGCAACACCAACACCTGTTCCTACGAAGGTAGCGGCTTTTGATCCAAATGCCTTTTGGGATAATTGGTACAGTACAGATGGAACTGCAGCTATAAATGTGTATAATATCAGTCTGGATACAGTATCTTTTAGTTTTTCCCAGACAGACCGTAATCAGACGCAGACAGTTACCGGAGATGTGACAGCGGAGGTTGCAGGAAATGCGGCAAAATTTACACTTTATGATTCCGTGGGAAATACTTCATATGGAAGTATGATCTTTGATAACGGACAGCTGTACCTGAAGATCCTGACCACGGATCCGGTATCTGCAGTATATCCCAGTGTAGACTGCATCATGAGCCGTGAGCAGATCCAGCTTATCCCGGATCCGACTGCAGCGCCTGTGCCTACGGAAGTACCGCAGCAGCAGGTCGATACGCAGACAGGGGAATATTTCTTCCCGGAAAGCAACAGTCGTTATCTGACAGATGAGGAAATATCGGTATATTCGGCTGAACAGCTGGAGCTTGCCAAAAATGAGATTTATGCCCGCCATGGGCGTATCTTTGTAACACAGAGGATTTCTGACTATTTTAACAGTACTTCCTGGTATCAGGGAACCATAGATCCGGAAACCTTTGATGCACAGCAGGATTCCATTTTTAATGAATATGAAATGGCAAATATCCAGAAGATCGATGAATGGCAGAAAGCCAGGGAAGCAGCTGGAAATTAAAACGCAGCGGCAGATGAAGATTAAATATGCCTGTCTGCAGCATACAAAGCGGAGCAAGTCTCTCAGAGTTTGAGGGAACTGCTCCGCTTTGTTTGTTAGGGCAAGGCCCTGTTTTACATTGTGGAGTTTTTCGTTGTTCCGAAAAAC
>ENA-ORMO01001706-ORMO01001706.1-human-gut-metagenome-genome-assembly--contig:-NODE-1706-length-21496-cov-2.317149_pt1 | contig 21496 bp, 17 predicted proteins | sample MGYA00242106_ERZ509001 | MGnify/ENA primary metagenome ERZ509001 (study PRJEB26280, sample SAMEA2338736) | human gut metagenome | biome: human gut; feature: human-associated habitat; material: faeces...
GATAAATGGTACGGACAGATGGAATTACAGGTATCATACGGATGATAATTTTTATCTGATTACGATTTACTGGTAAGCAGTAAAAATTCATCAGACCGAAAATAATGGATGTATATTTGTGCTATAGAAAGGATCAGACGCATAGAATCCTGCAGTCCTTCTATAGCACACTTTTGTTCTCGGCAAAACTCACTCCGTCCGGAATAGTTTTGCTGAGAATTTGTGAAAACTGGATTATTTACTCTGCTCAAGAGCCAGTTTCAGTGCTTTTGCAAGCTGGTCCGGACAGGAAGTCGGGCGGGGACCGCACTGAATACCCTCAAGTCGGGCGATCGCGTCCTGTACTTTCATACCTTCTACAAGGCGGGAAACGCCCTGCGTATTACCGGAGCAGCCGCCGATAAATGTAACCTGCTTGATCGTATCTCCGTCCAGTTCAAAACGGATCTCCTGTGAACAGACTCCTTTTGTTTTATATGACAACATAATGATTCCTCCTATGCCCTGCGGCAAAATTTTTCTTTTAAGTATAGCTTTTTTTGCCTTGAGAATCAATAGGCTGTGCAAAAAACGAGCGGGGTATAGACGGAAAAGAAAAAAGATTGTAAAATGTCAGAAAAGAAAAAGATACGATCACGCCGTCATGCGGCAGAAATGGAGAAATAAATTATGAAAGTAATCGGTATTATAGGAGCAATGGACATTGAGGTGGCAGGACTGAAGCAGGATATGCAGATCATGCGTGAGGTAAAAAAGGCCGGGATGAATTTCTGTGAGGGAATGCTTGGCGGACAAAAGGCGGTGGTTGTAAAAAGTGGTATCGGCAAGGTCAATGCGGCAGTGTGCACCCAGATTCTTGTAGATGAATTCGGCGCGGAGGCTGTGATCAATACGGGAATAGCAGGCTCTCTGAATGCGAAGATTGATATTGGGGACATTGTGATCTCTACGGATGTTGTTCATCACGATATGGATGCGGTTTCATTCGGATATGAGCCGGGTCAGATTCCGCAGATGGATGTATTTTCATTTACAGCAGATGCAAACCTTGCATCGCTTGCGGAGCAGGTCTGCCGCAGCGTAAATCCTGATATATCCGTATTTCACGGACGTATTGTGAGCGGCGATCAGTTTGTTGCGGATAAAGCGGTGAAGGAGCGGATCGCAGGTCAGTTCCACGGTTTTTGTACGGAGATGGAAGGCGCGGCGATCGCTCAGGCTTCCTATCTGAATGAAGTACCGTTTGTTATCATTCGGGCGATCTCAGATAAAGCGGATGACAGCGCTTCTGAGGATTATCCGACCTTTGAGAAAAAGGCGGCGCAGCATTGCATCCGACTTGTGGAAGGTTTGCTTGAGACTTTGGCACAGGAGAGATAAGAATAGCTGATTTATGGTGATCGGATGGATTGTGCGCAGGTTATTAGAAGCGGTCAGGATTCACCTGAGAAAAATTATCCCCCTGTGAAGAATCTTTTTTAAATTGAGAAATATCAGAAAATAAGAGAATTTGTCGAACGATTTTACTTTGCAAATGAATTTTTTCCGGCTATAATGGCGATACTTGAGCGATTGCGGCGACAGGCGCCGTCGTGGATGTAAAAAATGTATCCATCCGCTTTTACGGATCGCACGGCTCAGATATTTTTCAAAAAGGGGGATTCAAAATGTTACAGTTCATCATGGATCGAAATTTATTACTTTATTTACTTGCGGCTGCCTGTGTGGTCGGTGTTGCCAGTCAGATGATTCTGAAGCAGATTTATGAAAAATTGATAAGGGATACGAAAAATACAGGCGAGCCGGACGGAAGGTTTTTGCAGCAATTAAGACAGAGATTTCAATATTGTACACACCTCAATGAAAAAGTGGGAGACGTCCGCTCCTTTATCCAAAGAAGCGTCATGGAGTACCGTTTTTGGGGCATGAGCCTTCACAGCTGGAGACGGCTTGGCGTGGAATGTCTGGTAGTGAGTCTCTTGTGCGCTTTAGGAGGCAATGTGTATCTGATGCGCGGCGGCGCATCCTTTGCGGCAGGCAATGCATATTTATGGATGGGCATACTGGCGGCTGCGCTTACAGCGGCTGCATATGGAATTTCAGATACAGGGTATCAAAAGGAATATCTTGAGGTAAGGCTTACAGATTATCTGGAAAACAGCGGAGCGGTAAGAGACTACAGCGAAGCGAATGATGGAATGCAGGAGGCAGAGTCTTCTTCTCCTATCATCTCGGTGGAAACGGGACGAAAAGCAAAGCGCAGGGCACGTTCGGAGGCAGCGGCTGCGCAGACTCGCGCCCAAAAGGAAAAAAATGATCTGAAAGAAAATCTGACACGAATGAAAGCCGGGGTGCAGGAGACAGCGGCATCGGCGCAGCGGGAGCGAAACGCAGAGCTTTTGCGGCAAATGCAGCCGGAGGAGCAGGAACGGATATTGAGAGAGGTGCTCAAAGAATTTCTGTCGTGAGGTGAGAAGGAAAATCGCATTGTAAAGTGAAAAGATGACTCGGGCATGAAAGCAGGAGTGAAATTGCCGCGCAGATGCAAAGGTCAATATAAAAATAGTCTTGCGAAAGAGGTACATGTCTGTTAGAATGAGAAGAAATCTGTCGGTGAGGGTTGTACAGGCTCCCGTCAGAAGATTGAGACAAAACCTGTAAGCAAGTGTGGGATGCTGTGGATGGCTCTGCCATTTCATGGCATCTCTGACGTTAGTATCATTTTACAGTAGGAAAAGAAGGAAAAGATGTCAGAAGTAAAGGAAGAGCAAAAGAAAAAACACGAGAAACAGCAGGATATAGCCGCAGAGCAGAAAGAAGAGCAGACGGAAATATCAAAAAAAGGCGGCAGAAAAGAGATGTTCCTGAGCATGTGCAGAATACTGGGTGCCGGTCTTGTAGCCGGGCTACTGGTGTGGTACTGTCTGCATCCTGAGTATTACAGTGGGGAAGAGGCGAAGATCTCCCTGTTTGAAAGTAGGAAAACGTATGTGATGATCGCATTTTCGACGCTACTGATCGCCCTGTGCCTTATTCCAAACAGACTGTCACACAGAGCGAACCGCATAGCCGGGTGGATATGGTTTGCAGCATCTCCATTTGCTATTTATTTTTCTTTGCTGTATTTAAACGCAGAAAAATTTAAAATTGAATTTTTTGAGCTGAATCGGATTGCATTGTTTTTCACGTTCTGGTTTTTGTATCTTCTGGTATCAGGTGTGCTTCTTATTTTCGGAAGTCTGCGTACTGCAGTTATCATACCTGCCGTAGCAATTGCTATACTGGGAATTGCAAATTGTTTTGTGATCTCTTTCCGCGGAATGGCGCTTTCGGGCGGCGACCTGTTTTCAATCAATACGGCGATGACCGTTGTTTCAAGTTATGAGTATAAGCTTGACTGGTTCATGTTTATGGAGTTATTTCTGACTTTGGGAATATGTATCATAAGCTGCAAGCTGCGGGGATTTCGCGTATTCCACTGGAAGGGACGGGTGCTTTTGCTGTGTGCATGGTGTGTGCTGGCAGGAGCATATTATCATATCTGCTGCCAGACTTCGTATCTGGAGGAGCACGATATTCGATCCGGCGGATTTTCTCATCAGCTTCGTTATAAGCAGTATGATATGCTTTTTACGACGCTTTGCACCTGTTTTTATATGGTTGCGGATAAGCCGGAGGAATATTCAGTGGAGCGTGTAGAGGCGCTTGCCGAGGAATATATTACAGGAACGGATATGGAAAAACAGGAGACGAAAATGCCTCATCTTGTTGTGATCATGAATGAATCGTTTGCCGATTACTCTGATATAGGGGAAGGGATTGACTTTTCTGAGGATTGCATGCCGTTTATCCACGGTCTGACTGAGAATACGATAAAAGGAACGGCGTATGCCTCGATTTTTGGCGCGAATACTCCGAATTCGGAGTATGAATTTCTGACAGGAAATACAATGGGTTTCCTGCCGGAGAGTTCTGTCGGGTTTAATGTATTTGTGCGGGGAAATATGCCTTCGCTTGCTTCACAGCTAAAAAGCCTCGGATATACGACTCTGGCGATGCACCCGTACCGCGGCACAAACTATAGAAGGCATATTGTTTATCCGCAGATCGGATTTGATGCCTATTATGACAGAAAGCATTTTATGTCTCCGCAGTATATCCGCAGATATATTTCGGACGAGACGCTTTACAAGCGGATCATACGGGAGTTTGAAAAACATGTTGAGGAAAGTGACGATCCGCTTTTTAGCTATAATGTCACGATACAGAATCACGGGGGCTATACCGCATCAAGCGTGCAGAACCTTAAGACGAATATTCGAGTGCTCAATGAGGATGTCGATACGTTTCAGGTACAGCAGTATGCGAATCTGATAAAGGCGTCTGATGAAGCGTTTGAACAGCTTATAGAGTATTTTTCCAGCCGTGAAGAGCCGGTAGTCGTGGTGATGTTCGGAGATCATCAGGCAAGCCTGGGCACAGCCACATATGAGCATCTGATTGGAAAAGAGGAGAAGCTTACGTCGGAAGAGCTGATGGAGAAATATAAGATACCGTTTGTCGCATGGGCGAATTACGATATTGAAGAGGCGATTATTGAAAAGACAAGCCTGAATTATTTGTACAGTATTCTTGCGGACAGACTGGAGCTTCCCATGACAAGCTACCAGAGATACCTGCTCGATTTAAGTGAAGAGATTCCAGTGCTTGCAGCAGGCGGTTACTGGACAAAAGATGGAGATTTTTATGAGCTGGATGACGAGACGTCTCCGTACTTTGAGAGGATCAACGATTATAATATTTTGGAATATAATTACATACTCGGCGGAAAAGACAGGGATATGGAGCTGTTTGGTGTTGTAAGATAGCATGCGTAGATACAAAAGAGGGGATGGAGCTTAACGCTCAATCCCCTTTCTTGCAGCCATTCCCTGATCAAACGGATGCTTGATCTTTCGTATTTCAGATACATAGTCGGCAGCGTCGATCAGAGCCTGACTCGGATTCTGCCCGGTCAGGATGACTTCAAGATGCTTTGGCTTGTTTTTGAGAAAATCGAGTACCAGGGATTCATCGAGCAGCCCTGCGCCGATCGTATAGAGCGTTTCATCGAGAAAGAGGACATCATAATTTTCACGACACGCCATTTCGGTCACGCGGCGAAGCTGTTCTTCGTAGTACGCTTTGCGCTGCGCTTTTTCTTCCTGAGACATCTGGAAGCTGAATTTTTCGGAAGCAAGTCCGTCAACGATCGTGATATTTTGACACAGCTGCAAGACCCTTCGCTCGTTTGTTGAATTGTCTTTCATAAACTGGTAGATGAGCACACGCAGTCCGAAACCTGCTGCCCGTGCGCACAGTCCCATCGCAGTCGTTGTCTTTCCCTTGCCGTTGCCGCAGTAGATGTGGATCAGTCCGGTCTGTTTTTTTTCAGTCATGCGGATACCTCCTGCCTGTAGTTGAAGTATTTGTGATCTGTGTGCTGTATTCCGGAAACAGCAAAAAGGTATGGATTGCTGTTTTTATACATTGATGTTATCATATGCGGTAAAAACAGCAGTGTCAAGCAAACTGTAAAAAAGGAATGGGAAAATTATAAAAAAAGAGTGTCAGCGGGGTAGTTATATGGTATCATAGGAACACTTAAGGGAGTCAAACGCAGTTAGATAAGATGGGCAAAACAATACTTTGGAGTGATGAGCGATGAAGATACGAGAAGATAAAATGGATCGGAAAAAAGCTATGGCTGCCAGGACGCAGAAGGTGAGACTTATGAGAGCTGCGCTTGCCGCGGCGGGGTTGTTCTTTATGTTTGCGCAGACGCAGACAGCGGCGAAGGAGTCATCAGATCAGATTGAGGAGTGGATGCTCAAAGTAGAGGGGACGCCCGGTGAGCTGATTTTTGGCAATAAAGAACAGACTCCCGAGGAAGAGGAGGATAAGCCTTCTAAGGAAGACGAAGCGCTTTTAGAAGAAGAGGCGGAGCGGGCAAGGAAGGCGCACCGTTTTCTTACCATGCTTCCTGACGGTTTTCGCTATCCGATGGCGCTTGATGAGACTTCGGTACAAATGGCGGAGGAAGGAACGGATATCACAGCGGAAATACGCACGATCGAAGACATACGGCAGATACACGGTATACATCTTGTATACCCGAATGAACAGTTTTCGAATATTCCGTATGATGAACTGACAGGGAAAAAGGAACAGAAGTCTTTTGCGATGCTTGAGCTGATGCTGCGCGGGCGTGTGGCATCGTATGACGGAGAGTGGTCGGTCTATGTAAAGAATCTGACCACGCAGGAGAGCCTTGTGATTAACGATGAGCCGATGAAATCGGCAAGCGTGATGAAGCTGTTTATCATGGGGGCTGTTTATGAAGCGATTGAAAACGGCGAGTTGGAGCGCACGGAGGAAGTGATGTCCCTGATGGAGCTAATGATCACAGTCAGCGACAATGAAGCTTCAAACCAGCTTCTGTATATGCTTGGAAATTCGAGCTATGAAGAGGGGATCGAGCGCGTAAATGAGTTTATCCGCGCGCATCGGTACAGCGCCCGCACGGTAGAGTATAATGGGTTCAGCAATTCGGCAACAGTGATGGACGAAAACCGCTCCAATCAGGTGACGGCAAGGGACTGCGGCATTTTGCTTGAGGATATTTACCGGCGCAGATGGGGCAGCAGAAAGGTGTCTAATGAGATTGAGCAAATGCTGCTTAGTCAGAATACGCGGTACAAGATCCCGGCGGGGCTTCCAGAGGGAGTGCTTTGCGGGAACAAGACAGGTGAAATGGAGACAACAGAAAATGACGCCGCAATTATCTTTGGTGAGGACTGCGACTATATTCTTGTAGTGCTCTCAAGCGACTGGGAGAGCAAGTCTGAAGCGATAGACAGAATTGCTTCCATTTCAGAGCTCGTATATGAGTTCCTAAATGAGTAATAAGAAAGCAACAGGACAGAGCAAGGGAAATATGTAAGAGAAGCTTTGAAGGAGCAGAAAACGCAGTACGACAGAAAAAGGAGAGCTATGATGTTTCGTTTATGGGGGAAGATATGGAAAGACAGCCGTATGGTCTGTGATACAGTATATGAAGAGGAAAGTGATGATACGCGTACGCACAAGATTTTTCGCGGACTGGAGGAAATATGCAGAGAATTTGATCTGGGGAAGCCGATTTGGCTGGATGCGACGGTATCGGAATTTCAGCGGCACAGTAAGACAAGGTTCTATCAGGATAGTTTTATAGAGGAAATCAGTTTTGATTATCTGGAAATCCAGATACTTCAAGAAGGCTAGGTAATAAAAACCTCCTAAAATGAGGAGTGCCCCCGGCGTCTGGTACACCGGAGGCTATTATGAAAAAATTTATCAATTTAGGTTTGAGAATCTCTCTCAAGAACTGATTATAATATATCATGCACTTATGAACAAAGTATGAACAAATAATAAATAATCAGTAAAAACGACGAAAAAGTAATATATGAAAAAGAAATATTGTGCGTTTTGCACATGTAACGCGGTAAAGTGAATAGGTAAATTTTCTAAAAGAGGTTTCTTTTGAATCTGAATTGTAGTAAAATTGAAGAAAAAGCTTTTGGAAAGGAGAATGGATATGGAAAAAACACCAACACCACATATAGAGGCAAAGGCAGGAGATTTTGCAAAGACAGTATTGATGCCGGGCGATCCGCTTCGGGCAAAATACGTTGCAGAGACTTTTCTGGAAGACGCGGTACTTGTAAATCAGGTGCGCGGAATAAATGGTTTTACGGGAACGTATAGGGGAAAACGTGTTTCTGTTATGGCCAGTGGTATGGGGATGCCGTCGATCGGGATCTACTCGTATGAGCTGTATCATTTTTATGATGTCGACAACATTATCCGTATAGGAACTGCCGGGGCCATGCAGCCGGAGCTTGCAGTCAGAGACGTTGTGCTTGGTATGGGCGCATGTACAGATTCAAATTACGCTTCTCAGTTCTGTCTGCCGGGGACATATGCGCCGACGGCTTCTTATGAGCTTCTTTCAAAAGCTGTGGCAGCCATTGAGAAAATGGGAAATATCCGCTACAGAGTCGGTAATCTGCTTTCTTCGGACGCGTTTTATAATGATAATCCGCAGACGACTGCGCTGTGGCAGAAGATGGGTGTGCTTGCTGTGGAGATGGAGGCGGCTGCGTTGTATATGAATGCAGCACGCTGCGGAAAAAATGCGCTTGCGATCTGCACGATTTCTGACAGTCTTGTTACAGGTGAGGCAACGACATCACAGGAGCGTCAGTCAGGCTTTGCGGATATGGTAAGGATTGCGCTGGAAACAGCATAAAGAGTATTCCGCACGGAAGGAAAGGCTACATTGCTTGGAGGAAAAGATGGAAGACAGAGAAAAACTGATGGAAATAGAAGAAAGGAAGGATGAGGCAGGACTTGGATGTCAGACCAAGAGAACTGTTTATGTGGTCGGGCATAAGAATCCCGATACAGACTCTATCTGTTCGGCGATTTCATATGCATATTTAAAAAACCAGATCAGTCCGCAATATCAGTACGTGCCGGCAAGGGCAGGACAGATCAGCGCTGAGACGCAGTATGTTCTGGAGCGGTTTGGGATGGAACCGCCCGCTCTGCTTGAGAATATCGGAACGAGAGTAAAGGATATGGACATCCGTAACGTACCGGGGGTGCTTAGTAATATCTCGTTGAAACATGCTTGGACATTGATGATGACACAGAATGTATTTACATTGCCGATTACGAATGAGAAAAATCAGCTAAAAGGCGTGATTACGACAAATGATATTGCGAAGTCCTACATGGAGGAGTATGACAGTGCGATTGTATCTGTAGCAAAGACTTCTTACCGAAATATTCTTGAAACGCTTGACGCCGAGATGATTGTCGGAGATCCGGATGGTTGTTTTGACAAAGGAAAGGTCGTTATCGCAGCGGCGAATCCGGATGTGATGGAGGATTATATTGAAGAGCATGATATGGTCGTTCTGGGCAACCGCTATGAGTCGCAGCTTTGTGCGATTGAGATGCAGGCGGGATGTATCGTAGTCTGTCTGGGGGCACCTGTGTCCCGCACGATCAAGAGGCTTGCGCAGGAGCGCAATTGCACGATCATCGTGACGCCTCTTGATACGTATGCGGTCGCAAGACTGATCAACCAGAGTATGCCGGTCGATTTCTTTATGAGAAAAGAAAATCTTGTGACCTTTCGTCTGGCGGACTATACAGAAATGATCCGTGATACGATGTCGAAAAAGAGGTATCGCGATTTTCCCATTCTTGATCGCTCCGGTCAGTATGTCGGAATGATTTCCAGACGAAATTTGTTGGGTGTACACAAAAGAGGACTGATCTTAGTTGATCATAATGAAGTCTCACAGGCGGTTGATAATGTTCTGGACGCTGAGATTATGGAGATTATCGATCATCACAGGCTAGGTTCTCTTGAGACGATGTCGCCTGTATATTTCAGAAATCAGCCGGTAGGATGTACGGCTACGATCATCTATCAGATATTTATGGAGCAGGGCGTTTCCATTCCGGAAAATATCGCCGGACTTTTGTGCAGCGCGATTATTTCTGATACGCTGGTATTCCGTTCTCCGACGTGTACAGCGATGGATGTAAATGCGGCGAGAGCGCTGGAAAAGATCGCAGGGATTGAATGTGAGACATATGCGCAAAAGATGTTTGCGGCAGGCAGTGATCTGAAATCAAAGACAGCGGAGGAAATTCTATATCAGGATTTTAAGCGGTTTGAGTTTGGAGACTACAATATCGGGATCGGACAGATTACCGCTATGAATGCAGAGGAGCTTCAGAATATTAAGCAGAGGCTGCTTCCGTACATACGCGAGGTGCATGAAAAAGATGATATGGATATGATATTCTTTATGCTGACGGATATCATAAAGGAATCGACGGAGCTTCTATTCTGCGGAAAGAATTCTGCCGAGCTTGTGGAAGAGGCGTTCCATCAGAAAAACAGCGAGGAAGGCTGCGTGAATCTTTCGGGCGTCGTATCAAGAAAGAAACAGCTTGTACCGGCGTTTATGATGGCAATCAGCCAACTGTAACGCAAAGATACAGGTTGTTTTCCAAACGGCTGGAAAAATTTAGTTTTATAACAAAGACAATTACAGAAAGCAGGTATGCGATATGGGGAGAGAGAGCTGGAGAGCAGGAAATATGCTCTATCCGCTTCCGGCGGTCATGGTAAGCTGCAAAAGACCTGGGGAAAAGCCGAATATCATTACTGTAGCGTGGACGGGTACTGTATGCAGTTCACCGGCCATGGTATCGATTTCCGTGCGGCCGGATCGGTATTCTTACGATATTATAAAAGAGACAGGCGAATTTGTGATCAACCTGACAACAGAGAAGCTTGCGCGCGCGACGGACTACTGTGGCGTACGTTCCGGTCGGGATGTCGATAAGTTTGCCGAGATGAATCTCACGGCAGGAAGATCAGTGCATGTGGATGCACCGTATATCGAGGAGTGCCCGGTGAATATCGAATGCCGCGTACAGCAGATACTGGAGCTTGGCTCGCACCATATGTTTATAGCAGAGGTGCTGGGGGTGGACATTGATGACAGATATCTGGATGAGAAAGGCAAGTTTCGGCTCAATGAAGCAAATCCGATCGTTTACTCACACGGAGAGTATTTTGGAATCGGAAGAAAACTGGGAAGTTTTGGATATAGTGTACGGCGAAAACAAAAGAAAAAATAATTTTTTCTCATAAAACACCGCAAAAAACGAAAAAAACCTGAGAGATATATACTGGCAATGTGACGAAAATATGAAATTTCATTTACAAATGACGAGAATGTGGTATACTGGAATCGTATTGGTTTATGGCTGATTACGTATTTTCGGTAGGATAAAGGGCGTAAAGCCTGTAGATACCGGGATTTAGATAAGGGAAAAGTATAGATAATTTAACAGAAACATTCGAGGTGTTTTATGGAACAATATATTATCCGTGGCGGGAACCCACTTGTGGGAGAAGTGGAAATCAGTGGGGCTAAGAACGCTGCGCTGGGTATTCTTGCAGCTGCGATCATGACAGATGATACAGTACAGATAGAGAATCTTCCGAATGTCCGCGATATCAATGTGCTGCTTGAGGCTATGGAGAGCATCGGCGTCAAAGTCGAGCGTCTTTCCAGCCACGCTGTTCGTATGAACAGCGCACATATTGGTGAAGTAAGCGTTGATTACGAATACATTAAAAAAATCCGTGCGTCCTATTATTTGATAGGCGCGCTTCTTGGAAAATACAAGAAAGCAAAGGTGCCGCTTCCGGGAGGCTGCAATATCGGCAGCAGACCGATCGATCTTCATCTGAAGGGCTTTAAGATATTGGGTGCGCAGGTTACGATCCGCAACGGCTTTATCATTGCGGAGGCAGAGCATCTGCACAGCGGTCATATCTTCCTTGATACAGTTTCTGTAGGCGCTACGATCAATATCATGATGGCGGCGGCTATGGCGGAGGGATATACGGTCATTGAGAACTGCGCGCGTGAGCCGCATGTCGTAGACGTTGCGAACTTCTTAAACAGCATGGGAGCCAATATCAAGGGCGCAGGTACGGATGTGATCCGAATCCGCGGCGTACAGAAGCTTCACGGTACAGAATATCCGATCATCCCTGATCAGATCGAGGCAGGCACGTTTATGTTTGCAGCGGCAGCTACAAAAGGCGATGTTATGGTGAAGAATGTGATCCCGAAGCATCTGGAGGCGACGACGGCGAAGCTTTTGGAGATCGGCTGTGAGGTCGAAGAGTTTGACAATGCAGTGAGAGTAGTCGCATCAAAGAGGCTTGGAAGCACAAATGTCAAGACACTTCCGTATCCGGGATATCCGACAGATATGCAGCCGCAGATCGGTGTGACGCTTGCACTGGCAAAGGGAACGAGCATTGTGACGGAAAGTATATTCGAGAATCGTTTCAAATATATGGATGAGCTTGCGCGTATGGGCGCAAACGTCCGTGTAGAGGGGAATACAGCGATTATCACAGGCGTAGAGAAGCTTGAGGGCGCACGTGTATCGGCGCCGGATCTTCGTGCAGGTGCCGCGCTTGTCATTGCGGCTCTGGCAGCAGAGGGTATTTCTACGATTGATGATATTGTATATATCCAGCGCGGATATGAAGAGTTTGAAGAGAAGCTTAGAAGTCTGGGTGCGGAGATAGAGCGTGTAAACAGCGATAAGGAAGCACAGAAATTTATATTGAGGATCAGCTAAAAAGGCCAAGGGGTGCTGCGGTGAACTGCGGCAGCCCCTTTTTGTGATAAGGAGGGAAATAGAATGATAAAATTGCATGAAACAGGCGCATATCTGCTAAACGGTACAGAAATTGTGTGTGATACTGCTGAGGCTGCGGCAGCGCTTAAGAGCAGACTCGGAGATCATGTGCCGACAAAAGAAGAGGCGGCAAAGAATACGATCGCATGGTCGATTCTGGAATCACATAATACTTCCGGAAATATGGATAAGCTGAAGATCAAATTCGACAAGCTTACTTCCCATGATATTACCTTTGTCGGGATTATCCAGACGGCAAGAGCGTCGGGACTGGAAAAATTCCCTGTGCCGTATGTGCTGACGAACTGTCACAATTCTCTGTGCGCAGTAGGCGGCACGATCAATGAAGATGACCATATGTTTGGACTGACCTGCGCAAAGAAGTACGGCGGAGTATACGTTCCGCCGCATCAGGCTGTCATCCATCAGTTTGCGCGTGAGATGCTTGCCTGTGGCGGAAGCATGATCCTTGGTTCGGATTCTCATACACGATATGGAGCTCTTGGAACAATGGCTATGGGAGAGGGTGGACCTGAGCTTGTTAAGCAGCTTCTTGGACAGACGTACGACATCAATATGCCGGGAGTGATCGGTATTTATCTGACAGGAAAGCCGGTGCCCGGTGTGGGACCTCAGGACGTAGCTCTTGCGATCATTGGCGCGGTATTTGCAAACGGATATGTAAATAATAAAGTAATGGAGTTTGTCGGACCGGGTGTGGAGAGCCTGAGCGCTGATTTCCGTATCGGTGTTGACGTTATGACGACAGAGACAACGTGTCTGTCCTCGATTTGGAAAACGGATGACAGGATCAAAGAATTCTATGAAATTCACGGAAGAAGCGCAGATTATAAGGAGCTGAATCCGGGTGCGGTGGCATATTATGACGGAATGGTCGAGGTGGATTTAAGCGAGATCCGGCCTATGATCGCCATGCCGTTCCATCCGAGCAATACATATACGATCGAGGAGCTGAATGCAAATCTCATGGATATCCTCGATGATGTAGAGAAGAGAGCGCAGGTGAGCCTTGACGGAGCTGTTGACTTTACTCTGAAAAATAAGGTGCGAGACGGCAGACTGTATGTAGATCAGGGTATTATCGCGGGCTGCGCAGGCGGCGGATTTGAGAATATCTGTGACGCGGCTGATATCTTAAAGGGCAAATTTATCGGTGCGGATGAGTTTACCTTAAGCGTATATCCGGCAAGTACGCCGATTTATATGGAGCTTGCGAAGAACGGCCGTCTGGCTGATCTGATCCAGAGCGGAGCAGTAGTAAAAACGGCGTTCTGCGGTCCGTGCTTTGGCGCGGGAGACACACCGGCAAACAATGGATTCAGTATCCGCCATTCAACGAGAAATTTCCCGAACCGCGAGGGCTCGAAGCTGCAGAGCGGACAGATCGCGTCTGTTGCGCTGATGGATGCGCGTTCCATTGCGGCAACAGCGGCGAACAGGGGATATCTGACTGCGGCAACTGATATTGATGCTGATTACGGCAAGCCGAAATACTTCTTTGACAGCAGTATTTATGCAAACCGTGTGTTTGACAGCCACGGCGTGGCAGATCCGTTGGTAGAGATCAAGTTCGGACCGAATATCAAGGACTGGCCGGCAATGGCAGAGCTTCCGGAAAATCTGATCCTAAAGGTCGTATCTGAAATCCATGATCCGGTAACGACAACAGATGAGCTTATTCCGTCCGGCGAGACATCCTCCTATCGCTCCAATCCGCTGGGTCTGGCAGAGTTTACACTTTCCAGAAAGGATCCGGCATATGTAGGACTTGCAAAAGAAGTTCAGAAGGCAGAGAAGGCGCGCGAGGCGGGTGAAAGCATGGAGAGCGCTTTATCTGAGCTTGCTCCGGTACTTGAGGCAGTCAGAAGCACGGATGGATTTGCGGGCGTTTGTGAGGCAAATACGGGCGTTGGAAGCACGATATTCGCAGTGAAGCCGGGAGACGGATCAGCCAGAGAGCAGGCGGCTTCTTGCCAGAAGGTACTTGGAGGCTGGGCAAACATCGCGAATGGCTATGCAACGAAGCGCTACCGTTCCAATCTGATCAACTGGGGTATGCTTCCGTTCCTCATCGATGAGGGAGAGCTTCCGTTTTCTAATAAGGATTATCTCTTCGTTCCGGGAATCCGTACTGCGGTGCAGAACAAAGCGACAGAGATTACGGCGTATGTCGTAAAGGATGGGGCATTAAAGGAATTTGCGCTTAAGCTTGGAGAGATGACAGACGATGAAAGACAGATCATCCTGGACGGATGCCTGATCAATTATAACAGAGTAAAATAATCAATGCTTCTATAGAGAAGTATAAATAAGAGAAGTACAAAAGTAAAAACCGGTCGCTGCGAAGCTTTTCCGAAGGATTTTCGGTACAAGGCTTCACAGCGGCCGGTTTATTTTGTCATAGGAAAGCTCCTTACTCTCTTCCAAGCAGCTTTTTCCCAATCTGCTTTATACGATGTGTGAGACAGTTCTTTTCCATCTTTTTTTCCAATTTTTCTATCTGCAGTTTCAGCTCTTTGTTTTTTGTATCGACCTTTTGAAGCGATCGTCCGAGTACAAGAAGCGTATCGCGCAAAAGGTCCTCCTGGCTTACCTGCTCGTGCGGCAATTCCTGAAGCGGTTCGTAAAACAGGATTCCGTCGGAGCGTCCGAGGTATTCGGAAGCAAGGCGGCTGTTGGAAGCGGCAAAATGGGCGAGGAACGCTTCCTGGTCACCGGGCTCGAACAGTGTCTGCTTCTGACTGGTCTGCGAGGGAAGATTAAGTTCCTGTGTTTCACGGATGCTCTGCGAAAGCGATGGCGTATCTTTGATACTCTGTGGAAGCGTGTTCAAGCGACGGCGTATTTCGAGGTACGTTCCGCTTAGAGAACGATTCATCGTCCTTTCACTTTCTGTAAAGCCATCCGATACAGAAAGATCGAAAATAGTAAGAAAATCAGAGCAGAGTGTATGCCCGAAGCCTTCGTACTGACACTTTTCGTAAATTCGTATAATAAGATTGTCTCTGCCGATCGCGTCGGAGATCTTATTAAGTGAATCGTAAAAATCAAGCGGATATTTGTTCTGTCGGAGCGTATCGAGAAATTCATAAAAGGAGAACGTCTCACCTGTTTTTATACGCTGACGATAGCGTGACTGCACAAATTCATCCTGACGGCGCAGATAGACGATCACCTTGAGTTCCATGCCGCGGCTGGCCAAATCCTGTTTTACAGTCGGCAGGAAGTCGCTGTGCCGATTACAGATGCGCCATATAAGTTCATCTGAGAGAAGAATTTTCCCGTATTCTTCTGACAGTGCGGCGAGCCGATCAAGAGCAGTGTAATACTCCTCCTGCGGCATAAATGACGCGGTATGCGGTGCTGTATCGTAAGATGCGATCAGAAAATGCGCATTGCGGTTAGCGAGGATGTTCGGATAGCGAAATCCAAGATCAGGAAAGCAGATACCGCTGCGGGCAAGCGCAGCCTCGTTTGCACGAAGAAAGCTTTGCAGCGCGGTTGTTCCTGTTTTGGGAAGTCCAATATGTAAAAAAACGGTTTTCATAAAAATCCCCTTATATAAACTTAATTTCATAAGTATTATATAAGAGGATTTTGAGAGAAATATGAAGCTTAATGTTTTTGTCTGCGCGACATATAAAAAATTCCCGAAACAACGAGAAGAGTCACGATCAGAGTAAGGATCGAAGGACGGCCGTTTTGGATCGGCGCGCGGATTGCAGAAATATATAATGACAAAGCGACATTGACGAGAAGTCCTGAGATGATCGGACGGATAAAATGCTTAATTGCAGCAAAGATCCTCAGATTTTCGTACTTTTCGTAAATTGCCCATACAAGTGTGTAGATCATACCGGAGGCTGATACACTACAGGCAAAACCGCAGACCGCTATCCATATACCATCCAGAACAGAGTGGGATATTCCGTATCCGAGATAATATCCAACCCCCGTCAGGATCTTGCAGAGGATCGAGCCGGGAAGCGCATTTGCGACAGTTACGATGTTTCCATAAAAGTCTGCATGAGTAATCTGTCCGCTCTCGACAAACATTCCCTGCGCAACAGACAGATAAGCATCGCCGCCGCCAAAGGACATCACAGAAGACAGAAAGCCATTTCCGAGGAAACGCAGGGAATCCAGTGTCAGAATGATTGCCGGAAGTGACAGGATAAGAGTAAATACAAGCCATGAAGCAAGTGATCCGAAAAGCTTTTTCAGCGGAAAACTCATTTGGTGCTTTGCTTTTGCGACCGTCCGATAAAAGCCATGGATTGCAAGTGCCGTCATCAAAAGTGCGATAAACGGAGTCCATGAGGCGGGCAGGAGATGTGCTTTTCCTGCGCACAGATAATAAACCAGCGTGATCATCAATGCCGGTATACTGCGGCGGATCATACGCAGCTGTCCCTGTGTAAAAAGGATTACAAAGAAAGCTGAACCAAGCACCTGCACAACGGACAGCGAAAAAACCGGCGTGACGGAAAGATGCAGGAGCTGGTAGATATTTTTTTCACCTGATACGGCAAAGACGGCAAGCATCATAAAAAGATAGAGAAATGCTTCGTTTCTGTCTTTTGCCTGCTTCAGTGTATTGAGCACATACTGCGCAAGAAGATAAATGATAAAAACAGAGATTCCGGCCGATAAAAATCCGATCTGCGTACGCATCGAATCACTCATGCCGGAAAAAAGTACAAGCAAAAAGAGTGTCAGGAGAGCGCCCGGCAAAGCCATTGCGGTGGCTGCGGCAATCATTCCGCGGTTACCGGCAGTCTCTCTGCCGATTCCGGTAGCGACTTCTACAGGAAGAGCGCCAGGAGTGATGCTGGCTATCATGACATCTCTGTTAAATTCTTCTTCTGTAACGATTTTTGACTGTTCGACAACCTCGTGCTCGATGACGGGAATAAGTGCTGTCCCGCCACCGAATCCGATTGCGCCGATTTTGAACATGGCAGAAGCCATAGAAAAAAGGGTGCTGTTGTTTTTCATATTTTTGTCTGTAATTTTCTGATTATGATTTTTTTGCTATACTGTTGCGGACCAGACCTTTTACATGCTGTAAAAGACCTTTGTTTTTTTCTGCTTCCAGAGCAGCCTCCAGTTTTTCCAGCCTGTTCTGAAGCTGCGTATTTTGGTTATCGAGAAGCTGGATCGTTCTGCCGTAAAAGAGCAGGGAATCACGCAGAAAATCTTCGGTGGACACGTTTTCCTGCGGAAGATCGGGAATTTCTTCATAAAAAAGTGTTCCGTCTTCTCGGCTCAGATATTCTCTTGCGACTGCGCTGTTCGATCCGGCGAACCGGTCAAGGAATGCCTGCTGTTCTTCCTTCGACTTGAAATATGTCGTTTTCGTTGGTTTCTTCGTGTACGGATTCCACGATACGATCTCATACAGCGTTTTTTGGAGTGCGGAGCCATTGATAGACTCGGGCAGGAGATTAAGCAGCCGTTTCAGTTCTAAATACGTTCCTCCAAAGGAAGCGTTGGACTGCTCCAGTTCTATATGAAACCCATCGTCAAGCGTCAGTCCGAAAATATCGAGAAAATCAGAAAACAGCGTATGCTCATCATACCCTCCCCTGTATTGCCCTTTTTCGTAAACGCGTACAATAGTCGCCTCTTTTCCCACGATACCGGAAATGTGATCGAGCTGCGCTTTGAAATCGAGAGGCCAGTCAGCAGCCTCGGTGGCAAGGTATTCTTCAAATGTAAACGGTTTTTTCGTTTCTTTCACGCGCTGTGCATACATAGACTGTACAAAGGAGTCCTGACGGCGCAGATAAACGATGAGCTTCAGATCAAGTCCGCGGTCTGTGAGATCAGATTTCAGATCGGACCAGAAATTTTCGCGCTTTTTGCTGATCTTCCAAATCCCTTCATCTGAGATGAGGATTCTGTCATACGTTTTTCCAAGCTCGGCAATCTTATCGAGCGTTGGGGCGTACTCATCCGCGGGGCGGGAAAAATCGCGCTTTCCGTTAGAGGTATTCGGCGCGATCAAAAAACGTCCGTTTTTGCGAAAGCTAAAATGAGCGCTTTCGTTTTTGTAGCGGAGTCCAAAATCAGGATAGGAAATCCCGTGCTGCGACAGGATATCAGCATTGTTGTACAAAAAATACTGGAGAACCGTTGTGCCCGTTTTGGGCAGTCCGATGTGTAAATAAACAGTTGCCATAGTAAAATCTCCTGTTAATGCTTTTGCAAAAACTTATTTTTTTCGAATGATATGTTTTGCCGCTTTCATCGGATGTTTTGCCATATCGGTAATCTTATTTAAGCGTGCCTTATTGGCTGCTACACCTTCTTTGAGCTTGCGGATATCTACCTGCTGAAGCTTATCTATCCTTTCTTGCTGAAGCAGAGCAACCTGCGTGAAATACCGGATAATATCTTCGTACATATACGGATTATTTTCTGTCCACTTGTCGAGCTCTTTGATCGTCATATCAAAAAGCGGTCCCTCGCGGTGCAGATATTCCCGTGCGATCTTATTGTTGCTTTCCTCGTATTTTGCAAGAAATGCTTTTAATTCTTCTACAGAGAACATGGAACACGGATAGTCCGGATTTTTCCCTGCGGCACAGCGGCGGATCGCTTTTCCGAAGAGATCTCCGTCATCGCCCTCGTATTCAGGGGTATTATTGACGATCCGCTTGATCTCCTGCAGATTAAGTGTCAGCGAAGGGTTCGGATCTTCCGGCTCGATCACGAAAGAATCGTCCCATTTAAGATCGATAGCATCAAGAAAATCTGTGTAGATATTTCCGCCGTCGCGTTCCAGCCATGCGCGGTCGTAGATACGCACCTTGACATTCTCCTTGCCGATGACGGCAGCAATTTTCTCAAGAAGCCAGTAGTAATCAAGTACAATACCCGGTGTGTCCTTCTCAAGCCATTCCTTCCAGCGATACTGTCCATAGGCGCCTTCGAAGCCGTTCTTGATCATCTGATTGCGCCATGAAGTAGCAAAGACGTCCTGACGGCGCAGATAAACGATCATTTTTACGACGTAGCCGTGTTTTTCAGAATGTTCCTTTAACACATTCCAATAAGCAAAGAGAGGACCCTTTGATGCATGCCAGAGACGCTCGTCAGAAAGTACGACATGATCGTATTTGCGGAAAGCATCCTCGACTAAAGCGAGTCCCTCTTTCATCAGACGTGCTTCTTCCTCTTTGAGGCGGTTGCCGTCTTCATCACGGACAATACCTACGAGAAAATGTCCGTTGCGGCGGCGGTTGATGTGTTTGTATTTATATTCAAAAAACGGATATTCATAGCCTTTTTTGTTCAGTACCTTGCGGTTCTTCAGACAAAAGACCTGCAGGGCAGTCGTACCTGTCTTTGGCTGTCCTACATGTACATATAATGTTTTCATCCTTGAAACAATCCTCCTGATGATGGTTACTGTGTTACTGTACATACGGACTTTGCATTTGCTGCAAAGTCCGTATGAAAATGATCCATGTGTTACTGCTGCTTTGTAAACCGTGCTTCCAGAGCTTCAATAATCTTATCTACACATTCTTCTACGCCCGTATTGGTCGTGTCGATCGTCACATCTGCCTGTTCCGGAGCTTCGTACGGACTGGATACTCCTGTGAAGTTCGGTATCTGACCGGAACGGGCCTTTTTGTAAAGACCTTTGATATCACGTCTTTCACACTCCTCAAGCGGCGTGCTGATATATACCTCGAAGAAGCTGTCATTTCCGATAATATCGCGCGCAGTCCTTCTGTCTCTGCGGTACGGCGAGATAAAGGAGGTGATCGTGATCAGACCGGCATCATTCATCAGCTTGGAAACCTCAGAGATCCGGCGGATGTTTTCGATTCGGTCGGACTCCTTGAAGCCGAGGTTTCTGTTCAGTCCCATGCGGATGTTATCGCCGTCAAGCATCATTGTGTGTCTGCCAAGAGAAACGAGACGCTTCTCCAGCGCGTTTGCGACGGTGGACTTGCCGGAACCGGACAGACCTGTCATCCAGATCGTTACAGGCTCCTGTCCCTTTTGATTCGCGCGGAACTCGCGCGTTACATCGAGCTTCTGCCACGTCAGATTGTCAGAACGGCGCAGGCTGTGAAGTACGATACCGCAGGCAGATGTCATGTTTGTGACACGGTCAATCAGGATCAGAGAACCGAGCGCCTGATTGTTCTTGAATTTTTCGTATACGATCTTGTCTGATACGGAAATATCACACTGAGCGATCTCGTTTTTGTAGGTCGTATCGGCCGGGATCTCATTTCCGGTATTGACGTCGATCTTGTGGCTGATATTCATGACAACAGCCGGTATCTGTTTTGTGCCGAGCTTTAAGTAGTAGTTCTTTCCGGCTACAAGCGGCGTATCGTCCATCCAGAGAAGCTTTGCGGTAAGCAAAGTGCCGACATACGGCTGTGTATCTCTGACGAGGACACAGCCTCTTGATACGTCCACCTCACGGTCAAGAGAGATCGTGACTGCGTGTCCGCGTTCGGATTCAGTGACGTCGCGTCCGGCATCGATGATCCTGCTTACGACAGCCTTTTCGTTTGACGGCAGAGTGGTGATCTCATCTCCGACCTTGACAGATCCTGTCTCGATCTGGCCCTGAAAACCGCGGAATGTGCGGTCAGGACGGCAGACTCTCTGTACAGGCATCGTGAACGCGTAATCGTCCTCATCTTTTGCAACATTGATATTTTCAAGGTAGGTCAGAAGAGAAGGTCCTTTGTACCACGGCATCCGGGAAGATTTAACTGTAACATTGTCTCCTTCTGTCGCAGAGACAGGGAGGATCTTCATGGAAGCAAAATCATATTCAGACATCATCTGGCGTATATCGCGAGCGATCTTGTCGAAGCGGTTCTCGTCAAAATCGATCAGATCCATCTTGTTGACTGCGAATACGAAGTGCTGGATACCCATCATGGAGCAGATGCGTGTATGACGTCTCGTCTGAACGAGTACGCCGTGCGTCGCGTCTACAAGGATGATCGCCAGATCGGCAAAGGAAGCGCCGACTGCCATATTTCTCGTATATTCCTCATGTCCCGGTGTATCCGCAACGATGAAGGAACGTCTTTCTGTCGTAAAATAGCGGTAAGCAACATCAATCGTGATGCCCTGCTCACGTTCTGCCATC
>ENA-ORMO01001714-ORMO01001714.1-human-gut-metagenome-genome-assembly--contig:-NODE-1714-length-21436-cov-3.322810_pt1 | contig 21436 bp, 17 predicted proteins | sample MGYA00242106_ERZ509001 | MGnify/ENA primary metagenome ERZ509001 (study PRJEB26280, sample SAMEA2338736) | human gut metagenome | biome: human gut; feature: human-associated habitat; material: faeces...
ACCCCACTTGTTATTCAGTATATCATACTGTCTAACAAATGGGGTGCAGTTCATTGTCTGAAAGATCCCAGCTATTTTTTTATGCGTATAACTTTTTAATATTTTTATTTTTCCGCAGCGATGGTAACGGTAGTGTCATCTTCAGTTACGTCGTAGCCTACCAGCCATTCAAAGGCTTCCGCAGGCACATACATCGCACCATCATCAGCGATATAAGGCGCAACGCCTAATGTGCCGGGAGAAGTCATGCCAACGGCACCAGGAATGGTTGTGGTGGATACATACAGGTCTTTGCCTTCTGCCAGATCCATGGAGCGTGTGTCACTTTCCAGTGTGGCTGTACGGCTGTCACGATCCCATGTAAGAGTCAAGCCCAAAGCGTCGGCTGTTTCACGCAGAGGTACGCAGGTTACATCGTCTTTTGTGGTCAGCCCGGATTTGCTGTATGAAATTTTCGCAGGAGACGCTGCTGTTTCTATATCTTCCGCAGCAGGAACCACAACCAGACGGTTTACACCAGCCTGAGCAGGATAGCTTTCCGCAACGGCTTCGTACCATGTGAAAATTCTGTCGCCTTCCTTCAGATCAGCCAGATCAAAGGCGCTGTTATCTGCATAGGATGTTGCTGTGGCATCTTTGGAAACAGTAATATACAGGCCGCCCTGGTCAGTGGTGATACGGATGCTGTTCTGGGTGTTTTCTACCGCCTCTACGGTGTGGAAACGGGCACAGGCTACATCCATAGGCATATTGCCTACAATGGCTTCCACAGAGGTCTGTGGAGGAATGCTCATGGTCATAGCGGGACTATGATAGAAGTATACGCCGTCGCCCACTTTCAGGTCATTGATGTCCATCTGTGTGCCTCTGCCGCTGTCCAGACACAGGGTATCTTCTGATACGATATAAATCACTGTCTGATCCTGCACATCTTCAGCAGTGATGGATTTGATGACGCCGTTTTCTTTGCGGATGTCAGTGATTCTGCCGTAAGCCAGATATCGTTCCGGCAGAGCGGGAATGGGGGCTTCTGCGGAAGGGTTTTCAGCAACAGGTGCCTGGATTTCCTGGGCAAAAGCTGTTGTGGTACCGCAAAGAAGAACTGCGGTTAATGACAAAGCTGCAATGACATTTCGTTTCATAATAAGCAACCTCCTTTTGTTGTCGCGATTTTTTATGTTTTGTTTCCGATGTTTTCTGTTTTGTTTGACGGAAGGAAAAAAGAAAGGTTTCATAAAAAAGGTATTTTTTTCAAAAAAAACAATAAAAAAACCTGCTGGCATTGCCAACAGGTCAAAAAGCGGATGACGGGAATCGAACCCGTCTCTAAAGCTTGGGAAGCTTTCATTCTACCAATGAACTACATCCGCAAAGTTCATGGTTAATTATACACGGATTTTTTCGGGATGTAAAGTCCTATTTTTCTGACAAAAAATTGCGTTTTTTCCCTTGATTTTTCAGACTGTGAATGTGTTCCATGGGCATACTAAAAACACAAATTTGAGAAAAAACGAGGTCAAAGCAATGGAAAAATTTATTGTACGGCAAAGCGAAGCCCTTCACGGCACGGTGCGGATCAGCGGCGCGAAAAATGCCGTTTTACCCATACTGGCAGCTTGTCTGCTTACAGAAGAACCCTGCACCATTACAAACGTGCCGCCATTGACAGATGTGATGGAAATGGCGGAACTATTGGAGGAATTTGGTGCGGAAACATCTTATGACGGACTTACGGAAACCATTAAGATTTGCAGCGAAACATTATCCAATCAGCAGGCGGCAGAAAAAAATACCTGTTCCATGCGGGCGTCTTTTCTGGCGGCAGGGCCTTTGCTGACAAGATGTCATCAAGCAGCGCTGCCTTTGCCCGGCGGCTGTCCCATTGGCAGCAGACCGGTGGATTTGCATTTAAAAGGATTTTCCATTATGGGGGCAGTCCATAAACTGGAGCATGGGGTAGTGGAGCTTTCGGCAAAAAACGGCTTGCGTGGCAAACGGGTCTATTTGGATTTTCCCAGTGTGGGTGCAACAGAAAATATTATGATGGCGGCAACGCTTGCAAAAGGCACTACCACCATTGAGAATGCGGCAGCAGAGCCGGAAATATGTGATCTGGCGGATTTTCTGCGAAAAATGGGGGCGGAAATTACTGGGGATGGCACAGATACCATTGTCATTCAAGGGCAGAAACGGCTTCATGGCGCCACACACAATGTCATTTCCGACCGCATAGAGGCAGGAACATTTATGACAGCAGCCGCTATTACCGGTGGTGATATTTTGTTGGAGCAGGTACGGCAGGAGCATTTGACACCTGTCATTGCCAAATTGACAGAATGTAATGCCAAAACAGAAGTGACTTCGTCGGGACTGCGGGTGTACCGGAAGGGCAGACTTCGTCCTATACAGCTGAAAACCATGCCTTATCCCGGTTTTCCTACGGATATGCAGGCGTTGTTCATGAGTTTGGCAGCTGTCACAAAGGGCACCAGCGTTATTACGGAAACGGTATTTGAAAACCGGTTCATGCATGCGGCAGAATTGCAGCGTATGGGGGCAGATATTAAAATAGACAGCCGTTCTGCCATCATTGAAGGTGTGGACAGTCTGACGGGAACCAGCGTCCGTGCCACAGATCTGCGGGCAGGAGCGGCCTTGATTTTGTCGGCGCTGGCAGCCAGAGGAGAAACGGAAATCAGCGATATTTACCACATTGAACGGGGGTATGACCGCATTGAGGAAAAACTGCGGGCTTTGGGTGCGGATATCCAACGGTCGAAAGATTCGTAAATTCATAAAATGTTTACAATTTATTCACATACAGCGGAAGAAAGGGTGCTATACTGTTAGGGAAAGATACAGTTAGTACCCTAACATTTTTATGGAGGTGACAGGATGCAGCCGAAAAATTCCTTTTGTCTGGAATGGAAAATGGTGTCCAATCTCATGCGGCACAGCGCCAATGCCTGCACGACCTGTGTGGAGGCAGCAAATCTGACGGGGATGCAGTTGTTCATATTGGAGTATCTCTATCAGCATCAGCAGCAGGATGTATTCCAGCGGGATCTGGAGGCGGAATTTCATGTGCGCCGTTCTACGGTGACAGGGATTCTCAAAGGCATGGAGAAAAAAGGTCTGATCCAGCGGTTGTCTGTGGAAGAGGATGCCAGACTGAAACGGATTGTTTTGACTTCTCAGGCAAAAAGCCTGCACCGGGAAGTAGAAATGGCTGTGGCGCGAATGGAAGAAATCGCCCTGCGGGGACTATCAGAAGCAGAAATTGAAGTTTTTTTGGAAATATTGGAAAAGATGAAAGCAAATCTGCAAGAAGATATGCTTACATACGAAGAGCAGAAAGGCGAGTGAATGTATATGGAAAACCAGAAGAAGCCGTTGATTTATTACTGGCTCATTGCCCTGGCGGTAATGTTTGTCATCAACTGGCTGGTACTGCCCATGTTTGCTAATAACATGGTGCAGGAAGTAAGTTACAATGTGTTCTTGGACGAATTGGAAGCAAAGAATATCGATCAGGTACAGGTCAATGAGGATGTGATCTATTATTCCCTGAAAGAAGATACCAATGAGGAACCCCAGACAATGATTTTCCCTGGTCAGCAGCAGCATGAAATGCTCTACTGCACCGTACGGATGCAGGATAATATGTTGGTAGATCGTTTGTATGCGGCTGGGGCAAACTTCTCCGCCATTGAGCCCAAAGAAGTTTCGCCATGGATGAGTTCCCTCATCATGTTCCTGCTGTTCTTCCTGTTCTGGCGGCTGGTGTTCGGCAGAATGATGAAAAAAGGCGGTTTTGGTGCCAACGCCATGGCTTTTGGCAAGTCCAACGCTAAGGTTTATGTAAAAGCCCAGACTGGCAAGACATTCAAAGACGTGGCAGGACAGGATGAAGCGAAAGAAGCACTGAAAGAAATCGTAGACTTTTTGCATAACCCTGCAAAATATACCAGTGTGGGTGCGAAAATGCCAAAAGGCGCCCTGCTGGTAGGCCCTCCGGGTACTGGTAAAACATTGCTTGCCCAGGCAGTAGCTGGGGAAGCCAATGTACCGTTCTTCTCCATTTCCGGTTCTGAATTTGTGGAAATGTTCGTAGGTATGGGTGCGGCGAAAGTTCGTGACCTGTTCAAACAGGCGGGGGAAAAAGCACCTTGTATCGTATTCATCGACGAAATTGATACCATCGGGAAAAAACGTGACGGCAACGGCATGGGCGGCAACGACGAAAGAGAACAGACTCTGAACCAGCTGCTGACAGAAATGGATGGTTTCGATGCCACAAAAGGTGTTGTCATTCTGGCAGCTACCAACCGTCCTGAAACACTGGACAAAGCCCTTCTGCGTCCCGGTCGTTTCGACAGAAGAATCCCTGTGGAACTGCCTGATCTGCAAGGACGAGAAGCCATTTTGAAGGTTCATGCGGCAAAAATCAAAATGGAAGACAACATCGATTTTGGTGCTGTGGCAAGAGCAACCAGTGGTGCTTCTGGTGCGGAACTTGCCAATATCATCAACGAAGGCGCTCTCCGTGCCGTTCGTATGGGCCGTGATAAAGTGAGCCAGACTGACCTGGAAGAAAGCGTAGAAGTGATTCTGGCAGGTTATCAGCGGAAAGGCGCAGTCATTTCCAAAGAGGAAAAAGCCATCATCGCATACCACGAAGTTGGTCACGCGCTGGTAGCGGCTCTCCAGAAAAATTCCGCACCTGTTCATAAGATTACCATTATCCCCAGAACTTCCGGGGCATTGGGTTATACCCTCCAGATTGACGAGGGCGAAAAATTCCTTATGAATAAGGAAGAAGCCTTCAATAAAATTGCCACACTCACCGGCGGTCGTGTGGCGGAAGAAATTCAGTTTAACTCCATCACCACCGGTGCCTCCAATGATATTGAGCAGGCAACCCGTATGGCAAGAGCCATGATTACTCGTTACGGTATGAGCGACGAGTTCGGCATGGTTGCTCTGGAAACCATCAATAACCAGTATCTGGGCGGCGATACTACATTGGCTTGCTCCAATGAAACAGCAACCCGTATCGACGCGGCAGTCATTGCCATGGTGAAAGAAGCCCATGACAAGGCATACCAGATCATCAGCAGCCATAAAGACAAGCTGGATGAAATTTCCGCTTATCTGTTGGAAAAAGAAACCATCACCGGAGAGGAATTCATGGAAATTCTGGAAAGAAAATTGGAAGAAACAACAGAAGCAAATCTGGAAGCATAAAAAGCAGAGAGAGGATTAGGGGCATCTTCATAAGAAAACAAAGAAATCTAAAATCCTTATCATGACAAAGGATTTTAGATTTCTTATTTTATTAAAATTTTATTTGTTATGTTTTCTTATGAAGACAGCCGTCGCACTTCCCCTTAAGAAATCAAGGAAAAGAAAAATCAATGTTTTCTTAAGGGAAAGTTGCTTTTATTCCTCTCTCTTTTTTGTTTATAGGAGAAAAGGGGCACAATTTTGGGCAGCGCACATAATATAAAATGAACACAGAATCGATAAAGGAAAAGAGGGGAATGCGTATGTATCGAAATCCCGGTGGAAACGGGCGCCGCGGCGGCGGCTGGTACGGCGGATTCGGCTGCGAGCCTATGCCCCGGAATATGGGAAACAGCGGCGGCTGTTATACAGGTGGACAGAATGGATATACCGGTCATTCCTGCGGCGGACAGAATCAGAACCGCTGCCGTCCTGACTGCAATCCATGGCATCCGGATTGTAATTCTTGTAATCCCTGCAATCCCGGCTGCTGGCCGGAATGCTGGCCCGGGTGTTATGTGGTAGTCATCACTGGCGTAACTGGGCCTACTGGCCCCACAGGCGCACCAGGCGTGACAGGTGCAACAGGTGCAACGGGTGCAACCGGAGCAACAGGCCCGACAGGTGCAACAGGTGCCACCGGAACAGGCGGCGGTATTACAGGCCCGACAGGTGCAACAGGTGCAACAGGTGCTACGGGTGCAACAGGTATTGGTATTACTGGCCCGACCGGCACTACTGGTATTGCAGGGCTGAGTATCACAGGTCCTGCCGGTGAAACCGGGCCCACAGGGCCTACTGGCCAAATTGGCGCAACAGGTGAAACCGGCCCGACCGGCCCCACAGGGACACCAGGGCCCTAATCCCTGAGAAAGGGAAAATCCCATGATTTTCTGAAACACGTAAAAAAAACCGGGAATCCATATTTGTTATGGGTTTCTGGTTTTTCTTGTTTTGTATATGTTTTTGTTAGAAAGATTCCAGATAAGCGGTACCTGCCGCGACAATCTTTACATGTACAGTCAATGTCAGGGAATGCAGGCAGCCATCTTTCCAGTCAACGTCGATATGCATAACGCCGCCGGGCTGCTTCAGTCCCAGAGAAAGGGAGTTTTGTTTTTTAGATGCCAGAGCCGCACCAAGGGCTGTTGTACCGCTGCCGCAGCCGCGCTCCCATACGAGAGAGGCGTTTTTGACGCATACCAGCGGTTCCAGTGTCATTTCTGTTTCGTCAAAGAGCAGGATGCCAAAGGCTTCTTCGGCAATCTGATTTTCCCATGCTGTTACAGCCTGTTCTGCCTTTTCCCGTGCCTTTTCGCCCCAAAGAGTCTTGGGAACAATGATGTGGGTGATGCCCGGCAGATAGACCGTTTCCAGTTCATAGGAAAGGCCGTTCAGTACATAGGTTTCTGTGGCAATCTTTGTAGGCAGAGGCATGGAAAGCTGTCCCAGATAGCCGTCAGCTTCTTTTTTCATATGACAGTCAATGAGGCTGTTTGCGCCGGATACTTCTAAGAGAAAGTTTTTTTCCTCGCCTGTTTTAGGATATTCCTTGGAGAACAGGTATGCCCCCAGCGAAAGGGTAGCATTGCCGCAGAATTCTCCTGCCATCATTTGCAGACGGGCGCAGGCATCTTTGTTTTCCGGCCCCTCTATGTATCCCGCCTGTTCCGCGTAAACACTGCCATAGGCAATGAGTGCCTTTGCCACTGCCAGATGCTGACTTCTGGGCACAGGGCTTTCGATGAGCAGTGTCATATTTTCATTTGGACTTACTTTCACAAATTGGAGTTCCATATTGCCTCCTTATGCCTGGAAGCGGCTCAGAAATGCTTTGGTACGTTCCTGTTTGGGGTTGTTGATGAGTTCTTTGGGTTCCCCTTCTTCCACAATGACGCCGCCGTCCATGAAGATGATGTGGTCGGATACGTCACGGGCAAAACTCATTTCGTGGGTAACGATGACCATGGTCATGTGTTCCGCTGCCAGTTCTTTGATAACCTGCAAAATTTCCCCTGTCAGTTCCGGGTCAAGGGCGGAAGTAGGTTCGTCGAAGAACAGGATTTTCGGTTTCATTGCCAGTGCGCGGGCAATGGATACACGCTGCTGCTGACCGCCGGAAAGCTGGTAAGGGTAAGCGTCTTCTTTGTCCGCCAGACCCATTTTCCGCAGCAGTTCTCTTGCTTCGGCGTAAACCTCGTCTTTGGGGCGTTTGCCGATGAGGATCGGGGGTTCTGTGATGTTTTTCAATACGGAGTAATGAGGAAACAGGTTGAAGTTCTGGAACACCAGACCAAAGTGCTGTCTTGCCTTTTGCAGATCGGCTTTGGTGCCGTAAACGGATTTGCCTGTTTCGTCAGCTTTTGCTGTGTATTCTCCCAGATAGATCAGGTCGCCGCCGTCCATGGTTTCCAGCAGCGTTGCGCAGCGCAGCAATGTGGATTTACCGGAGCCGGAGGGCCCGATGATGCTCACAACCTGTCCTTCTTCCACGGAAAGGGAGATGTCCTTGAGGACTTCGTTGTCCCCGAATTTTTTATTGCAGTGATTGATTTCCAGTAATTTCATGGCTGCCTCCTTAACGATAATAATTCATTTTCTTTTCGATTTTATCCATCACAAAGGCAACGATGCCGTTGAAGATGAAGTAGAACACACCAGCGATGATCAGAGGCATGATGGTGGTCTGTGCCGCAGAGATCTGCTTTGCGATGGTGAACATTTCCGGATAGGAAATAACGAAGGCAAAGGATGTATCTTTGACCAGTGTAATGGTTTCGTTTGTTACAGGGGGCATGATCCGTTTGCACATCTGAGGGAATACGATGCGCAGGAAAGTCTGAGCTTTGTTGTAGCCCAGCACAGTAGCTGCTTCATACTGTCCCACAGGGATGGATTCGATGCCGGCACGGTAGATTTCCGCAAAGTAAGCGGCATAGTTGATGGAGAAAGCGATGATGACCGCAGTGAAACGGTATTCATTGGTGATGGGAATACCGAAGAGGTAGTAAGGGCCATAGTATACGGCGAAGAGCTGCAGCATCAGGGGTGTGCCACGCAGAATGGCGATGAATACTTTGATGATCCACTGGATGGGTTTGAAGAAGAAAAAGACTCCTGCAAACCGTGTACCCATAGGCAGGTTTTCCGCCTTGCCTTCTGCGGACTGTGCCAGTTTCAGCTTTTCAATCAGAGTTTGGGGTGCCAGAAATTTCAGAGGCGCCCATTTAGACATGCGTCCGAAGGTTACCAAAAGCCCCAGAGGCATGGAAAATAACAGTGTCAGGAAAAAGATTTTGCAGGAATCCAGAAGTCCCACAGCCAGTTGTTGTGTGATGTTCATAAGGGTTTGTGCATCCATAAAATTGTTTCGTCCTTTCTTTGTTTTGGCGTTTTCACGCTCACATAAGAAAACGGGGAGCCCATTTCTTTATGTCAGCCTCCCTGTGCGGACAAAGGCTCTCAAAGGAAAGATAGTATCCATAAACAGGGAAGAAGCGTGCGGAACATCGTCCGCACGCCCTTGTATTGTATCATATTTGATTATTCTTTGCCAAGGCAAACCATCTGATCCAGGTTGTAATCTGCGTAATTTGCAGCGATGCCATCGAATGTGCCGTCTGCTACCATTTCGTCCAGTGTAGCCTGTACCTGATCTCTCAGTTCTTCGTTGCCCAGTTTGAAGGCGATGGCATACTGTTCTGTGGACAGAGGTTCTTCCAGTTTGCGGAATTTATCGCTGTGGTTGGACAGCTGATACTGTGCAACACCGATGTCAACGGCGATGGCATCAACGGCACCTGTTTCCAGGCTCATGAATGCGCTGTTGTAATCGGGTGTCTGTTCCAGAGAAGCGAAAGTAGCTGCCAGAGCTAGGTTTTCATCGTTGTCTTCTGTGTTGGTCAGTGCTGCCAGAGCGGAGGAACCAGCCTGTGTGATAACAATTTTGCCAGCCAGATCTTCTTTTGTCTGGATGTCAGAATCCTGACGAACAACAAATACGATGCTGTTGTCTACATAAGGTTTGGAGAAAGTATATTTGTCTTCTCTGCCTGTCATGGTGAAGCCGTTCCACAGACAGTCAACAGTGCCGCCTTCCAGTTCCATATCTTTGGAGCTCCAGTCCAGAGGCTGTTTTACCAGTTCCCAGCCGTTGCGGTCGCATACTTCCTGAGCCAGATCCAGGTCGAAGCCAACGTATTCGCCGGCGTCGTTTTTGTAGCCGTAAGGGGGATATTCTGCGTCAAAACCTACTGTAAATGTGGTGCGTTCCGCAGTATCTGCGCCGTCAGTTGCAGCGGGTTCTTCGTTGCCGCCGCCGCAGCCAGCCAGTACACCAACGGACATTGCCATAGTCAAAAACAAAGCAAGATATTTTTTCATACTCCAATCTCTCCTTTTTCTATTGATTTTTTCTCTAAAATGTTTCATCGCTGAATTCTTTATCATTTTATCACGTTATCAGACTAAAGTAAATTGGTAATACTCTTTCATTTTTTGGAAAAAAATCAAGCTATCATTGGTAAAGCTGAATAAAAAGACATTTGTTTTTACAGAAATGACGATAAGGCAAAATATTCCCATGGCTGGTTTTTTCTGAAAAGAAAGTAGGGATGGCTGTTTCCGAAAGAAAATCATTCCCATGAAAATAGAATAGCTGGAACCCTTTGTGCTGCAAGGATTCCAGCTATATGTGTGTACTTATGAAGCAGACCTCAAAAGAGGGGGGTGCTAATCATATTTTTAGAAAGACGATCAATCTTTTTCCGCGTCGATTCTGGTAACTTCGCCGCTGCTGTTCAGTTTCAGTTTGATGATAAAATCGGTGCCGTCGCCGTCATCATATTTATCATCCAGATCGTCATAGTCTTTTGCGTCGCCGTATACATCATCATCTTTGTCAAAGTCCTTAGACAGATAATATTTTTTGCCGTCAACTTTGATATAGCTGGAGGAAATACCGTCCAGATCGCCTTTTACTTTCCGTTTGGAGGAAGCGTAATCAGCTTCGATTTCGGTGACTTTGCTCTTGGAGCTGTTGAATTTCAGTTTGACCTCAAAGTTTTCGTAGTCGTTGAAGGCTTTGATGAGTTTGGAAAGGCTGTAATCATCGTCTTCCAGTGTGACTTCCACATCGTCGTCCAGATTGTATGTGAATTTATCGCCATCTACCAAAATGGTGATTTCATCCTCATCAATGGCACGCAGTTCCCCTTTATCCGCTTCGGTGTTTACGGCCACGATCTTGGAAACCTGTTTGTTCTTGAAGGAAAGTTCTGCGCGGATGTCATACTCTTTATATTTATCCTTCAGGTCGTCAAAGTCAGCGGATTTGCCGTTAAGGGTTACGTCGATATCGTCTGTGTCATCCAGCAGGTCATAGGAGAATGTATCGCCTTTATCGTTTTTAATTTCGATTGTACTGCTGCTGAGTTTTTTGATGATACCTTTGGATTCGCCCATGGATTCCTCAATGGCAACGATGTCGGTGACATCATCATCACGGTTCAGTGTCAGGGAAACACGGTAAGATGTCTTTTCATGGTTTTCTTTCAGGAAGTCAATGTCTTTGCTCTTACCGTCTACTTTTACATCTACGTCTGAATCCAGATTATAGGTATAGGTGTCACCCTGAGCTTTGATGGTCAGTTTTCTGGATGTAACGTCTGTCAATACGCCGTTGACTTCATCTTCCGCGTAGTTAACAGTGATTTTTGTAACCGCATTTTTGCTGTTTGTGGTCAGTGTTACATAGAAATCTGTATCATCATAGTGCTTTTTCAGATCACTGAAGGAATAGTCTGTCAGTTCGTCTTTGACATCTACGTTGCTGTCCACATCATAGTCGTAGGATTTACCGTTGACTTTGATGGTCAGTTCGTCATCGTCCAGATCTGTCAGCAGACCGGATTTGGGATTGTCATTTTTGGTTGTGGCATAAAGCTTTGTTACTTTGTCATCGGCGTTGAGATAAATGGTAACGCTGAAGTCATCGCCGTTGTCCAGTGCGCTGTAAATACGGGAAGGTGTGGTGGATTTATCATCCAGATATACCTTCACATCGTCTGCCATGGTATAAGTTTTTTCTTTGGAGCCGTCTTTGACAGTGATCTTGTTGGAAGTCATGTCTACCAGGTCAAAGGTCTGTTTAGAGCCAATGCCGTTGACGGATTTTGTTACAGTGATGGTCTTGATATCGCCGTTGGCATAGGACAGGGAAACGCTGTCACCAGTGCCGATTTCGGAGAAGTCGATTTCTTTGCCGTCATAGTATGCTTTGGCGGTGCCTTTTTTACCGAACAGATTCAGACCAGTACCAGTGTTGGTTTTTACACTGCAGAACAGGTCGCCGTTTTCCAGTACGGAAACATTGACAATGGTACCGGTTACAGAGCCGTTGGAGGGTGTTTCCGGTTTGGTAGTGGTGCCGCCGGTGCTGCCACTGCTGCCGCTGCCGGTGAGCAGTTTATATGTTTTTACAGAAAGGACTGCCATTTCAGAACGGTTGATGTTTACTTTTGGATTGAAGTTGTTGTAATCATCGCCCACCATGATGTTTTTGTCATAGAGTAGATCCAGATAGGGCACAGATGCCTTGGAGATGGAGCCGGCGTCTTTGAAGGTCAGTTTCGCGTCCATATCTACGGTATAAACTTTCCCCAGCGCTTTGCCGAAGATTACGCCCACATCTTCTCTGTTGGCGTTCTGCTGCGTGTTGCCTTTCATGAACTTGGTCAGGTCGTTTGTAACCAGAATGCCTTTGTCCAGCGCGTATGCCACGGCGTTATATGCCCAGGAAGGGATCTTGTACGCATCCATAATGGGTTTCCATTTTGTGATGGTTTCGTTTGTGACATCCTGCTTGTAATATGTTTTCATGATGGAGTACATGAGCTGAGTCGCTTCGCAGTAAGTTACCTTATTGCGGGGTTTGCAGTATTTTTTGCCATTTTCGGTGTAGCCGCTCATGAGCCCTAAGGAAGCCGCTTCGTCAATGAATGTAGCGGCACCGGGCCAGGGTACTGTATTGATATCCGCAAAGGTAGAGCCGAAAGCAACAGCATTTGTACTGCCCAGTACAAGGGCGGCAGTAGTTGCCAATGTAAGGAAACGTTTCATAATCTAAAACCTCCCATTCCTTCTCAAAATATGAAATATCCTAAACTTCTTATTTTTCTCACAATTTGTAAACGCCTTGTGTGTATTCAGGCAACATTTGTAGGACACGATCCTACTATTACTATACCATGAAAGCGCAGAAAAACCTTTTCAAATTTTTTAAGTTTTATAAAAAGTGTGTCAAGATTCCGTAAAGATTTCCAGATTCTGCTTTTTTTCCAGCTGTTTCAAATACAGTTCTTTTTTTTCCGCAAAATCCGCTGGCTGATGTACAGGCTTTTGCAGCAGATCAAAGAGGGTGCCGGCCAGTACTTTGGCGGTGCGGATATAGCAGTTTTCTTTGTCAGCAATGGTGAAATTGTCGTTGTGGAACTGTCCCTGGATGCCGGAAAAGCCCATCTGCACCGCAGGCAGCAAAAATCCCAGATCCCCAATGTCGCCGGAAGCACCGGAAACCACATTCCGCAGAATCTGATCTTCCTCACAGAAAAGCAGCATGTTTTCCAGCACCATTTCGTTTATTTCCGCAGACTGACGCAAAGGCAGATACCCTGGTGTGGTTTCTGTTTCGCAGCCTAATCCCAACGCAGCGGCGCAGTGACGGATGCACTGTTCCACCTGTTCCTCCGCGGCAAAAAGGGTGGCATTGTCGTTGGCACGGATATAGGTTTCCATAACCGTGCGGTCAGGAATGATGTTGACGGTGCCGCCTCCTTCGGTAATGACCGGATGGAGCTGTAAACCAGCAGAGGCGGGGAAACGGTCTTTCAGAAAAGCAAGTGCGTTCTGTGCCAGTACAGCGCCATGAAGGGCGTTTCTGCCCAGATGAGGTGCTGCCCCAGAGTGGGACGCTGTCCCCAGAAAAACGGCTTTTTTCGCCAGAAAGCCTGCTAATGTAGAATTGATGTCAAACAGATAATTTGTTTCGCCATTGGCGTGGGCAGAAAGAACACAGTCCACATCATCAAAATATCCTTCGGCAATCATATTCTGTTTGCCGGAGCGGTAGCGGATCTTGCCTTCGGCAATGCATTGGTCACGGAAAGCAAAGTCAATGAATTCTTCTGCCGGTGTAAAGAAGAAACTGATGCGACCGCTGTTTTTTTTCGGAAGACCGCAGTCAGCCAGTGCCCGGATCAGTGCCAGAGCCAAAGTTGTCTGGATGCTGTGCCCACAGGAATGGACAGTGCCGTTTTTGCTTTTGCAGGGCAAGGCGTCCATGTCGCTGACAAAGGCAATATGGGGAGAACCGCTGCCCAAAGTGACCCGAATGCCTGTCATGGCAATACCAGATTCATAAGGGATGTTCCATTGATTCAACAAAGATGTGATGGCGGCGGCAGTTTTCACTTCCTGAAAACCCAGCTCCGCACAGTCAAAAAAGGTGTCGCCCCAAGACAGGATTTCTGCCTGCCGCTGGTCAATGGCAGCAAAAAGAGATTCTTTTTTCATGATTTTTCCTCCTTATTCCCATTCTAGTGTCATACCAACAGAAACCTCCTGTATGGGGGAAACGGCATGAAGTGCCGCCCGCACAGGAAAAGCCGTGCAGTGGCATGGGTAAAGTGCGGGAATCTGTTCTTTTGCCAGAAAATCAACGGTTTCTTGGCTCCGCTTATTTTCTTCCATCAGATGCAGTCCGCCCAGAAGCCCCAGTACCTTTGTTTTGCCCGTGACAGCTTTGGCATACTGTATGATGTTGCAGATGCCGGCATGAGAACAGCCGGTGATGATGTAAATGCCTGCGTCTGTCACATAAGCCAGAGCTGTGTCGTCATCAATGATGTCGGGAACAGTCTGTCCGTCCAAAACCGTTTCGCCGATGGCGTAGGCAGGCTCAAAATCTACGGTATGGGGAATTTCTCCCAGAAAAACCAGGTGATCTGTGAGCCACAGGGGTTCTTCGGTAAATTCCAGAACCGCTTTTTCCTGCAATTCTTTCATAGATAAAGGACTGCCAATGTCCATGCCGTTCCACTGCTTAGGCAGCAGGGCATGGGGATGGGCAATGAGCCGTGGCTTTTTGGAAAAAGGCAGTGCCAGCAGATCAGGCAGACCGCCAGTGTGATCGTTGTGCCCATGAGAAAGCAGAATGGCATCTGCTGTGGTCAGATCAATGCCCATAGCTTTGGCGTTTTTTAAAAAAGCGTCAGAATAGCCCGTATCGAATAAAAAGCGTTTGCCATCTGCTTCCAGCCAGTAAGAAACGGCAGGTTCCCCCAGATGGTAAACGTCGATTTCTGTATGATTGTCCATTAAAACAGTCAGCTTCATGGAAGTCCCTCCTTTATGTTGGGGTTGTGTATGACTCCATTATAAGGAAAAAGAAGGGAAAATACAATTATGATAAGGACGTATTAAATAATAGACGGGAAAGAGGAGGAGAAAGTTCCGGGAAAAAAGAGAAAAGTGGAATGGAAATAATAGGAAAGAAGGGGTGGGGAAGGGAAAAATAGGGGAAGTGATTTGGGGAGGTTACAGCCCAAAACAAAAAAACACCATGCTTGTGCATGATGTTCTTTGAATTGCGGAGACAGGATTTGAAGAATACCCCTTACGCAAGCGTAAGGGGACCCCAATGTTTCAGTTTCTGCATGAGACATCTTCACAACAAAAAAACACCACACACTTACGTGTATGGTGTCTTTTTTGTTGAATTGCGGAGACAGGATTTGAAAGCTACCCCATGGGCAAGCCCACGGGGACCCCGATATACCAGCTTCTGCATGAGACATCTCAGACACAACAAAAAAAGACACCTAAGAAGGTGTCTTTTTTGTTGAATTGCGGAGACAGGATTTGAACCTGCGACCTCCGGGTTATGAGCCCGACGAGCTACCGGACTGCTCTACTCCGCGTCAATATTAACTTCGACAGATAATATATCATGAATAGATGACTTTGTCAATATTTTGGGGGAAAATTGTGTGAGATTTTTATACGCCGTCTTTATACATGGTTTCCAGACGTTCTTTGCACTCCTTCCAATTGGGCATCCACTCTGTTAGCAGAGCATAGAACCGTCTGCTGTGGTCAGCAAAGCGGAAATGCGCCAATTCATGGTAGATGACCTGACGGATACAATCCGGGTCTGCCTTCATCAGCTGGAGATTCAGGCGGATACTCTGGGTTTCTACGGTGCAGCTGCCCCAAATGCTCCGCATGTTCCGCACCTGCATTTTGGGATAGGGGATGCCATAGTCTTTTACTTTGGGATAGATTTCGTCCAGAAGTTTGGCAAATGTCCCGGCTGCCTGTTCCCGGAGCCATTCCAGATATTCAGACCGCAGTCCCACGGAATCCGTCTGGAATGTGGACATATAAATGATGTTATCGGAACGCTGAATCTGCCGCAGTCCTTGGGCGATATGGAGGGTATAGAGTTCTCCTAGATAATACAATGTCTTGCCGTCGTACATAGCGCCAGTAGGCTGTGTCATGCGGATTTTTTCCACTTCTGCCAGATGGTTGATGATCCAAAGGGCTTTGGACTGGACAAATTCCTCAATGACAGAAAAAGGAACTCGTTTGGCGGCGGATACAACCACCTGTCCATGCTTATTCACCCGCAGGTTGATATACTTCACGTCTTTGCGGATCAGTTCGTATTCAATTGGAATGCCTTCATATTCTATGGCGTGCAGTTCCATTGCAAAATCTCCCTTTTCCTGAGATAGTTTTCCCACAAAAGGTGGGTTCTATCCCATTTTTCTATGATACTATATCACGCGAAGGCTGAAAAAGTCCAGAAAAAACGGGAAAATCCTTCCAGTACCCACAAAAACGGAAGGCATGCGCCTTTTTTTGACAAACAGGTACATGCCTTTTGTTTCCTTAAATATCTTCTGTTTTTTTCACAACGGGAATCCAGATTTCAAATACGGAATCCGCCGGGTCTGCGTTATAGTAGACCTCTATATCTGCTCCTTTGCCGTATGTGTAGCCAGATGTGGGGAGCCATTCCGTAAAAATTCGTTTCTCCAATTCCTGACATGCTTTTGGCATGGCGCCTGTGCCGGGGAAGATGGCCCATGTGGCAGCAGGCAGTTCCAGGATTTCCAGAGGCGGTTTCACTTCTTTGGAAGTGCAGACGCCAATCCAGTATTTCCATTCTTCTTCCTGACAGGCGGAAATCCCCAGCACCGCAGGCATTTCCATGATGCCCATCAGTTTCGGCAGGATATTGTCTGCCACGGTTTTTTGCCAGAAAGCGGGAACAATCTGGAAATTTTTCTCCATGTCTTTTTCCAGCGGTGTGTAAATCCCTGCAATGCGCAGGGGGCCTTTTGCTTCGATACGATAATCCAATGCAGTCACTCCTTTGACGGTCATTTGAAACCGAATGGGCGGGAAAGCCTTTAGGGGCACGCCTTTTGCCTTGGCTTGGGATGGTGTGATGCCGTGGATGCTTTGAAATGCCCGTGTGAACGCCGTCGGAAAACGGAATCCGTATTTCAGCGCCACATCAATGACTTTTGCGCCCCTCTGCAAATCAAAGGCGGCTTTTGTCATTTTCCTTCGGCGGATATATTCCGAAAGAGGCATATCTGCCAGATAGGAAAACATACGCTGAAAGTGAAAGGTTGTACAGCAGGCGGTTCTGGCAATGTCATCCAGAGAAATTTCCGCTGTCAGGCTTTTTTCCAGCATTTCCAGGGCTTCGTTCCATTTGTCTATCCAGTCCATGTGGTTTCCTCCTTGTTTGTCTTTGTCAATGACAGTTTCAGTTTACCTTAAAAGAGAGCTGGTTTCCTCTCAGTTTCTGCCTCTTTGGCAGAGGCGCTTTTTTTCAGGAAATAAGCCACTTTGTAATAAGGAATGGGAAATCCCATGGCTTCCAGCTGACGGGCGATTTTCCGAGGGCCAAGACCGCTGGCGTTCTGCTCTTGAATAAACTGGGCAATCTGGTCGGTAATTTTGTCGTCAGGAGCGGCGGATTCACTGCTTTCTGCTGTTTCCGGCTGTTCCGCGGCTTCAAAGGGAATATGCTCCATATCCACTACTGTGGTGATTTCTGTTTTTTCACCAATGTCCTCAATCAAAGGGGAGGAAGCGTCGATGCTGTAATTAATCACGTCACGCATCTGACGAATGTTTCTGGGATATACGGCGTTGAGGATGGCATGTTTCGCTTCCGGCGTGAAAATCACATGATAGCGGATATGTCTTGCTTCCCAAACGGCGTTTTCATACCGCATAACAAAATGGCGGAAGAGATTTTCCTTTTCCGCAAGAGAACGCTCCCGCAGGGCAGGCAGGTGCATTTCGTACTGGGCAAGTCTTTGGTACAATTCCGGCAGAAAAACCTCGTGGAGGTTTTTAGTGGAAGCGGCAATGACAATGACGTTGATGTCGATTTCCTTTGTATCACCGATACGACGGATTTTGCCAGATTCAATGGCTTTTAATAGAAGGTTTTGATAATTTTCGATGGTGTGGGCTTCATCTAGAAAGAGGATGCCGCCGTTTGCCTGCTCGAACAGCCCCTTTTTCTTTTTGGAACCGGTGTAGGCGCCTTCCACAGAGCCGAAAATTTCCATGGCGGCAATGTCCGGGTTGGTGAACTGGGCGCAGTTGATTTCGATAAATGGCGCGTTTTTGCCAATGACGCCAATCTGTTTGGCGTAGTTATAAATGAGGTTTGCCAACATGGTTTTGCCGGTGCCGGATTCTCCTGTGATGATGGAGTGACGGGGGCCGCCCAGAGAGCCTACAATCTTTTTGGCCTGTTTGTAGATGTTCTGCATGGTGCCCATGTGGACAACGTGCTGGAAATCGGCTTCGGGCTTTGTCAGGCTCACCTGCATTTCCAGATGTTTGATCTTGCTGTTGAGCTGGTCGATTTCCTGAATGTCCTGAAAGACGGAGTAGGCTCCTATGAATTCCCCATCCATAAAAATAGGATAGGAGTTTACGATATATTTATTGGGCGGCACCAGATGGATTTTTTTATCCAGAATGGGACGATGATTTTCTAACACTGTCAGCAACACTGCCGCAGGATAAAATTGGGAAATGTGTTTGCCGATCATATTTTCACGCTTTTGATTCACATAATTTGCGGAAATATTATTCACATAAACCAAAATACCGTCCGTATCTACTACATTTATGCCGTCATTTGTGTGATCCAGGATTTGATGAATCAAATTGGAAGAAAAAAACAGCTCTTTTGTCAATTTCATGGGCGAATACCCCTTTCATTTTGTTAGAAAAAGTGTTATAATACAGAGAGTTACAAGTATTCTAACATCTATTCTGACAAAAAACCAGCGAATTTTCCAAAAAAAGTGTGAAAACTAAAGGAAATTATCGTTGGCACGGTTTTTGCTCATATAGTTATTTGTTAGAATAATAACAAAATTATTGCCGATTTTTAAGGAGGAAACAAATTATGGAATTTGGCTATTCAAAGGAACAAGTATTGTTGAGAGACCTGTACAAAAAATTTGCTGAAACAGAAGTAAAACCTTTGGCGGAAGAACTGGACGAAGAAGAAAGATTCCCCGTGGAAACCGTTAAGAAACTGGCAAGATACGGCTTCCTGGGCATTCCCTTCCCCAAGGAATACGGCGGTGCAGGCGGCAGCTACCTGACATATTCCATGGCAGTAGAAGAACTGGCTAAGGTATGCGGCACAACAGCAATCATCGTTTCCGCACACACATCCCTGTGTGCAGGCCCCATCTACATGTTTGGTACAGAAGAACAGAAACAGAAATACCTGGTACCCCTGGCAAAAGGTGAAAAACTGGGTGCTTTCGGTCTGACAGAACCCAGCGCAGGTACAGACGCTTCCATGCAGCAGACAACAGCTGTTCTGGATGGTGACGAATATGTACTGAACGGCACAAAAGTGTTCATCACAAACGCTGGCTATGCTGATACATATGTAATCATCGCAATGACAGATAAATCCAAAGGTACAAAAGGTATCTCCGCATTTATCGTAGAAAAAGATACACCCGGCTTCTCCATCGGTAAAAAAGAAAGAAAAATGGGTATCCGTGGCAGCGCAACATGCGAACTGATCTTTGAAAACTGCAGAATCCCTAAAGAAAACCTGCTGGGCAAAGAAGGTCAGGGCTTCAAGATCGCAATGCAGACACTGGACGGCGGCCGTATCGGTGTAGCTTCTCAGGCTCTGGGTCTGGCAGAAGGTGCTATCGACGAATGTGTAAAATACGTAATGGAAAGAAAACAGTTCGGTAAAAAAATCGGTCAGATGCAGAACACACAGTTCGAACTGGCTGACATGGCAGCAAAAGTAGAAGCAGCAAAACTGCTGGTATACGAAGCAGCATGCACAAAAGATGCACACGGCGCTTACAGCCACCTGGCAGCTATGGCAAAATACCTGGCTGGTGCAACAGCAAGCGATGTAACAAGAAGATGCGTACAGCTCTTCGGTGGTTACGGCTACACAAGAGATTACCCGATCGAAAGAATGATGCGTGACGCGAAGATTACAGAAATCTACGAAGGTACCGCAGAAGTACAGAAGATCGTTATTTCCAACTGGATGAAACTGAAATAAGAAAGACCTTGGGGCCCCTGTCCCCAATCCCCTGCAAGGGGCATTGCCCCTTGACCCTTTGGCGCAAAACAAGTTTTGCGCAGGGAAAAGTTTCATTTTTCAGTCAATAAGCAAGACTTCCGCAAAATGAAATTTTGCGGCACTCAAGTTTAGGTCAAGCCTTTTTAAAGGCTTGCGGAGTGTGAGGCAGAGCCTCACGGTTTGAAAACGAAAGGAGATTCAATCACAATGAAAATTGTTGTATGTATCAAACAGGTACCCGATACCGTAGAAGTAAAAATCGATCCTAAAACCGGCACACTGATCCGTGATGGCGTTCCTTCCATCATCAACCACGACGACAAAACAGGTATCGAAGCTGCTCTGACAATCCGTGAACAGGTTGGCGGCACAGTAACAGTTGTATCCATGGGTCCCCCTCAGGCAGACGTTGCTCTGAGAGAAGCACTGGCTATGGGCTGTGACGAAGCTATCCTGGTTTCCGCTAGAGAATTCGGTGGTTCCGACACATACGCTACATCCGGCATCATCGCAGCAGCTCTGAAACAGCTGGACTACGATCTGATCATCACAGGCCGTCAGGCTATCGACGGTGACACAGCTCAGGTTGGTCCCCAGATCGCTGAAAAACTGCACCTGCCTCAGGTTTCTTACGTAGAAGAAATCGTAGAAGCAGCAGAAGATCATGTAGTCGTTAAGAGACAGTTCGAAGATGGTTACCACATCGTAAAAGTAAAAACACCTTGCCTGCTGACAGCAATTGCTGAACTGGCAGAACCCAGATACATGTCCGTAGGCGGCGTATTCGACGCTTACCAGAAAGAAATCAAAATCTTTGACTTCAACCTGCTGAAGGACGATCTGGAACTGGATATGATCGGTCTGAAAGGTTCCCCCACAAACGTATACAAATCCTTCACAAAAGAACTGAAGGGCGCTGGTACAGTCCTGAGAGATCTGACACCTGAACAGGCTGTGGAAGCAATCGTGAAGAAACTGGAAGAAAAATTCATCATCTAATAAGACCTTGGGGCGTTGCCCCAATACCCCATCGGGGACGCGTCCCCGAGCCCCGTTTTGCACAAAACTGCGTTTTGTGCGGATAGTGGATTGAAATAAAGATGAATACATTAAGGAGGATATATCCCATGAGCAATGGTATTTTTGTAGTAGTGGAACAGAGAAACGGCAAAGTACAGAACGTAGGTCTGGAACTGATCGGTGAAGCTACAAGACTGAAAGAAGATCTGAAAGACGATGTAGTAGCAGTCCTGCTGGGCAGCGAAATCGAAGGCGAAGTAGAAAAACTGTATCACTACGGCGCTGACAAGGTAATCCTGGTTGACCATCCTTACCTGAAAGAATATGTAACAGAACCTTACACAAAAGCAATCACAGAAATCATCAAAGCATGTGATCCCGAAATCATGCTGTTCGGTGCTTCTTCCATCGGCCGTGACGTTGCACCTCGTGTAGCTAGCCGTGTAAGAACAG
>ENA-ORMO01001715-ORMO01001715.1-human-gut-metagenome-genome-assembly--contig:-NODE-1715-length-21422-cov-6.907240_pt1 | contig 21422 bp, 17 predicted proteins | sample MGYA00242106_ERZ509001 | MGnify/ENA primary metagenome ERZ509001 (study PRJEB26280, sample SAMEA2338736) | human gut metagenome | biome: human gut; feature: human-associated habitat; material: faeces...
TTCTGCAGAAGGCAGTGGAGGTAAAACAAGGCGATACACCTGAAATCCTTCAGAGAAGAGTTATGGAAGAAGCAGAATGGAAAATCATGCCGAAAGCCATTGATCTGATTGTAAATGACAGAGTAGAGATTCAGGATGGTCTGGTAAAAATTCGATAAAAACAAAAGACAGGAAAGGGGCATTGGATTTATGAAAGTATTGATAATCGGAAGCGGTGGAAGAGAACATGCGATTGCATGGAAGGTGGCACAGAGTCCAAAGGTAGAGAAGATTTACTGTGCACCAGGAAATGCAGGAATTGCAGAATATGCAGAGTGTGTAGCCATTGGAGCTATGGAGTTTGAGAAACTGGCTGCATTTGCAAAAGAACATGAGGTAGATCTGACCGTAGTAGGCATGGACGACCCGTTAGTGGGCGGTGTTGTAGATGTGTTTGAAAAAGAAGGACTTCGTGTGTTTGGACCAAGAAAAAATGCGGCTATTTTGGAAGGCTCCAAGGCATTTTCAAAAGACTTAATGAAAAAATACAATATTCCTACAGCAGGATATGAAAATTTTGAAGATGCAGATGCAGCTCTGGCTTATCTTAGAGAAAAGGCAGAATTTCCAATCGTGTTAAAAGCAGACGGTCTGGCTCTTGGAAAAGGTGTGTTAATCTGCAATACCTTGGAAGAAGCAGAAGAAGGTGTACAAACCATTATGCTGGATAAAAAATTCGGTTCTGCAGGAAACACGCTGGTTATTGAAGAGTTCATGACAGGCCGTGAAGTTTCTGTTTTATCTTTTGTAGATGGAAAAACCATTAAGACTATGACTTCCGCACAGGATCACAAACGTGCCAAAGACGGTGACCAGGGATTAAACACCGGCGGTATGGGAACCTTCTCACCAAGTCCGTTCTACACAAAAGAAGTAGACGATTTCTGTGAAAAATATATTTACCAGGCAACCGTAGATGCTATGGCAGCAGAAGGAAGAGAATTTAAGGGAATTATTTTCTTTGGTTTAATGCTGACAGAAAAAGGACCAAAGGTTCTGGAATACAATGCAAGATTTGGTGACCCGGAAGCCCAGGTTGTTATCCCAAGACTGAAGAATGATATTGTAGAAGTGTTTGAAGCCTGTGTAGATGGAAAACTGGATGAAGTAGACCTGCAGTTTGAGGATAATGCAGCAGTCTGTGTAGTTCTTGCTTCTGACGGATATCCGGTGTCTTATGAAAAAGGATTCCCAATCGAAGGTCTTGATACATTCAAAGACAAAGACGGATACTATGTGTTCCATGCAGGAACTGCGTTTAAAGATGGCAAGATTGTCACAAACGGAGGCCGTGTTCTTGGTGTTACCGCAAAAGGGGCAGATTTAAAAGAAGCCCGTGCCAATGCTTACAAGGCAACCCAGTGGATTCAGTTTGAAAATAAATATATGAGAAATGATATTGGAAAGGCCATTGACGAAGTGTAAAAAGGTGGCTGTATTATAGAAGACCGCACTGATTTTCAGAAAAGAGAAAGTCAGTGCGGTTTTTCTATCTGCTTGCGAAAACAGGGAGGGTATAGTAAGATAAAAATAGGATAAGAAACGAAAAGGGATATTGACTATTATGAAAAAGATAGCAATCATAGAGGATGATCAATTGTTTCATGAAGCTCTTCAAAGAGCATTGAAAAAAGCAGGATATCAGGTGGCAGGTGCTTTTTCTCTTGCACAGGGATATGAGGTTTTAAAGGAGCATCCCAGTCTTTTGATCATAGACAGAAATCTTCCTGATGGGGATGGATTGGAATTGTGCAGGAAGGCCAGAGAGTCTGGTGGTATTCCGGCATTGTTTTTGACGGCAAGAGATGAAGAAGAAGAAATGATAAAAGCCTTTGATTTCGGGGCAGATGATTATTTAGTAAAGCCTTTTTCCATGGCTGTGCTGTTGAAACATATTGAGGCAATCCTCAGAAGAACAGGGGAAAATCATGAAATTTTTCAATATGAAAATTTGAAAATAGACTTTGAAAGAAAACAGGTTTTTAGAGAAACAGAGGAAGTCAGACTGACTGCCAAGGAATATAAGCTTCTGGAAATTTTGGCAAAAAACAAAGGAAGAGTTTTGACAAAAACCATGCTTTTGCAGCAGGTGTGGGATGCAGAAGGAGCATTTGTGGAAGAAAATACAGTGAATGTAACACTAAACCGTTTAAAGAAAAAAATAGAGCCAGACCCATCAAATCCTATTTACATTACGAATTTGTTTGGGCTTGGCTATACATTTGGAAAGTGAAAATATGTTTCAAAAAAGAAAAGAAATGGAAATCATTTCCAGAGCTTTAGAAGATTTAATAAATGGAAAAACGCTGGAAATTGCGTTGCCAAATCAAGACACACTTCCGGCTAAAGTGCAGCATCAATTGGTGCGTTTATCGGATATCATCAGGGGAACACAGGAAAAGGCTTGGAAGGAACGCAATCAAATCAAAGAATTAATTGCAGAGACGGCACATCAGCTTCGTAATCCCCTTGCAAACATGGAAAGCTATTTGGAATTGTTGCAAGAGGAAGAGATTAGCAGGGAAGAAAAAGAACTTTACCTGGAAGCACTTTGTGCATCAGAGGCCAGAATCCGTTTTCTCACCGAAGGATTTATTAAGATGTCCAGATTGGAAAACCATATAGTACAGATAAAAAAAGAACAGGAAGATTTGACAGCTACGGTACTCAACAGTCTGTTTCAAATGAGGAAGGATGCACAGGAAAGGCAGATTATTTTTTCAGTCCAGGGAGAGGAAGAGCTGTGTGTGTCTCATGATGCAAAATGGCTGGGAGAAGCTGTCTATAATTTATTAGATAATAGTGTGAAATATTCCCCAAATGGCAGCAAGATTGAGATAAAAATTTCAAAAAATGAGATGTTTGCACAGATTGCAGTAAGAGATTTTGGAGTGGGAATTGAACACGAAGAATTGAATTTGATTTTTCAGAGATTTTATCGTGGAAAAAGAGCAGAAAATCAACCAGGCTTTGGTCTGGGGTTATATCTTGCCAGAGAAATTGTTTTACAGCATGGCGGTTTTATGAAAGCAAAAGAAAAGGAAAAAGGTTTGGAAATCTCCATATTTTTACCGGTTTAAGTTTTTTTGAAGAATTTGTTTTTGTAAGTAGTTTGTAAGTAGTGTCTGCTAGGATAAAACTTGTAAAAACAAATCGCAGAATGATACAATGAGGTGGAAATATGGAAGTATTAAAAACAGTAAATGTAAAGAAAATCTATCAGATGCCTTCTGGAGGAGTTCAGGCACTTGATGGAGTGAACCTTTCTATCGAAGAGGGGGAATTTGTAGCGATTGTAGGTTCTTCCGGTTCGGGGAAAACAACCCTTTTGAATCTATTGGGAGGTCTTGATAAGCCCAGTGAAGGCAGTATTTATGTCAGGGGCGAAAAGCTGGAAGATATGGAGAGTGAAGAGCTTACTATATTCCGAAGGAGAAATATTGGCTTTGTATTTCAAAACTATAATCTGCTTCCGATTTTGAATGTGTATGAGAATATTACCTTGCCTATGAAACTGGATGGAATGAGGGTGGATGAGGAATTTTTGAATCATATGATAGACTGTTTAAAGCTGCGTGAAAAGTTATATCATATGCCGGAAACCTTATCAGGAGGACAACAGCAGAGGGTGGCAATTGCAAGGGCCTTGTCCACAAAACCTGCGGTACTTCTCTGCGATGAACCCACAGGAAATCTGGATTCTGTCACGGGGATGGAGGTAGTGGGACTTTTAAAGTCAAGTGCCTATGAGTTTCATCAGACCATTGTAGTTGTGACTCATAATGAGGAAATTGCACAGATGGCTGACCGGATAATCCGCATTGAGGATGGAAAGGTCAAGGGTGATACTTATGAAGAATAATAACAGAGAAATCATCAGCCTTCTGGCAAAGAACATGTATCGGGCCAATGTGGTACGAAACCGTATTTTAATTACAGCAATTGCACTTGTGGTCATTATGCTGTTTGGAGTATTCGGTCTGTCTATTGGAAAAATCAAAACAGATTATCTTTTATATGTCCGCAATTCAGGAACAGCAGCTTATACAACTTTAGAACGGGCGACAGAAGAACAACGCAGGGAAATAGAAGGTCTGGACTATATTAAAGAAACAGGAACGGTAGTCTATATAGGACATACAGATGATTTTGCAGCAGAAGTTTTGGATACAAAAGCCTATGAAAAAATACAGAAACCAGCTTACACAGATATTCATGGAACCTATCCAAAAGAGGAAAAAGAAGTTATGCTTCCTATGCGTGCTTTGGAAGAGATAGGGATTTCCAAGCCATACATTGGAATGGATATTCCCTTGAAAATAACCCTTGTAAATGACAGTATAAGGGAAGAACATTTTCGGCTTTCCGGATATTATACAGAATATGTAGACCCCATGGTCGGAGCACCAAGAGGATATTTTTCTCAGGCTTTTTTAGATGGGCTAAAGCTGAATATTCAGGAAAATACCACGCTTTTAATACAACAAAAAGATACCATAACAGATGAAAAGATAGAAGAAAGACTTTACCAAGATGTGACCATGGCAGATGACAGCCAGCAGTTTTTCGGAGGAAATGCGATTACCTACCAGGCTGTTTTTGATTTGGCAGGAGGATTTGATACAGGGATTTTTCTGGCAGTTATGATTCTCATAGGTGCCTATCTTCTTATTCATAATGTGCTTCAAATTTCCCTTTCCAGGGATATCCGGCAATATGGACTTTTAAAAGTTTTGGGAACAACAGGCGTACAGCTTCGCAAGGTGGTTTACCGGCAGATATGGAAAATGATAATGATAGGGAGTCTCATAGGCAGTGTAACCGGAAGCGTACTTATGGTGACTGTAGTGCCAAAATTGTTATCAGGGATGTATTTGAACGGTCTTGGTGAAGCCTCATCTATAATTGCATTTAAGCCCTGGCTTCTGATTGCAGCAGTTCTTTTTAGTGCGGCAGTTACTTTTTTTAGTGCATCCACAGCGATGAGAAAAATAGTGAATATGACTCCAGTAGAAGCCGCAAAGTTTTCAGAGGCAGATGCAGGAAAACAGAAAAAAATCAGACAATCCACCACGGGAGGAAGTCTTGCACAAATGGCTTGGAGGAATACTGTCCGTTTGAAAAAACGCTTTTTGTTTACGGTAGGTTCGCTGTTTTTGGGGCTTGTTGTAGCACTTGGTGCAGTGGTGATTTCCACAGGAACCGATGATACCAATCGCATAGAGTATGAGAATGCAGATTTTAATATTCAAAGCCAGATGAGTAGCATGCAGGCATCTCAATACGATGCACAGGAAAACTATTTTCCAGAGGAATTATGCAGAAAAATGGAAGGTTTGAGCGGTGTTACAAAAAGTGTGCGGAGCAAGGGAGGCTATGGGTATGTAGAAACGGAAGAAAAGGCCCTGGAGCTTTTCATGAAAGAAAATAAAACAGATTTACCTTATTTTGAGATTGTGGTTCAGGCAGTAGGTGCAGAGTATCTGGAAAAGTTAGAAATATTTTCCAAGAAAGAAGGGCTTCCTTTGGATATAGAAGCTGTGAAAAAGGGAGAGGGCGTACTTCTTTTTCATTATAATTTGTTATCTCAAATACAAAAAGAGGAAAGTGTAACATATACAGGAATGCCCATTACTTTTTATAATATGAAGCACGAAAAGAAAGCAGAAATGAAACTGGCAGGTTATCTGAATGTGAAACAGAAACGGCTTCCAAAACTAAATACTACCTGGAATGGACCTGGTATTTTATACTTTTTAGCAAGTGAAAAAGGTTTTGAGAACATGGGACTTCCAAGACAAAATTTTGGTATGAAACTAACGGTACAGCCAAAAGCAGAGCCAATGTTGAAGGAAAGCCTGAATCAGATGATAGAGGAAAGAAATAGAACCTTCAGAAATCCAAAAGAAACGGAAAATCAAGATGCCAGAACATTGTTTATGTCTGCAAAATCTGATATATTGAAAGCTGCAAAAGATTATATCGTTTCCAGCCGTATTGTTATGAGTGTGCTTTGTGGGATTTTGATTCTTATGGGGCTGGCAAATTATGTGAATGTGACTATGACAGGCCTGACACAAAGAAAAAGAGAATTTGCAGTCATGGAAAGCATTGGCATGACAAGAAAACAACTTCAAAAGATGCTGGTTTTAGAAGGAACTTTTTATAGCTGTGTGATTGCGGGATTATTGATTACAGTGGGGAGTTTGTGTTTAGCTGGCATTGCTTATGTGATGAAGCAGAGGATTGCGTATTTTCATTTTTCCTATCCGTTTTGGGGTTTGTTTTTGTGCATTGTTGTTCTTTTTGTAAGTTGTACAGGAATTCCTCTTTTTATGTATCATAAGAATCAGAAATTGAATAAATACCAGGAGATGATAAGATGAACCGGGGAGATGATGATAAAAGAAAAACAAAGAGAAATCATGAAGCAGGCGGAAATTTTGCTTCATGAAAGAAAAAAGATAAAAAGATAAAAATTTACAGGGGCGAAGCAAATGAGTCCTTGCTGGCGAGAAGCACTTATTATATACTGTCTATAGAAAGAGAAAGGGCAGGAAACTATGTTTAGGAAAATTGAAAAGGAAAATCCCTTTGAGGAAATTTTAGACCAAATTATTGAAAATATCAAAGAAGGGATTCTGAAAAAGGGAGATGCACTTCCGGCAGAAAGAAATATGGCAGAGGCATTAGGGGTTTCCCGTCCTGTGGTGCGGGAAGTATTAAGAACCCTGGGTTTGCTTGGGATTATCAAGACAGTGAGAGGTGGGGCAAGTTATGTGTCTGAAAACCTGGAAAATAGTCTTATCGAGCCATTATCCATATTGTTGCGTCTAAACAACAGCAGCATATACCATAATCAGCAGCTTCGCAGTGCCTTGGAAGTAGGGGCTGCACGTTTGGCTGCCAGAAACTGTACACCGGTGGATGCAGCAGAACTTCAGTTAATTCTGGCCAGACTGGATGCGGCAGAGGAAGAAAAAACCAGGGGAGACTTAGACAGGGATTTACACATTAAAATCGGAAAAATGGCTCAAAGCCCCATGTTGTTTTCGGTTATGAGCGCTTCTGCCCAGCTGACAGAAAATATTATTACGGGAATCCGGAGTTATATGATGCAGAAACAACATTCTGTCTCGCCGATGGATGAACAGCACCGAAAGTTGGTGGACGCAATTGTGGAACGTCGAGAGGAAGATGCCGAAATCTGTATGAGGGAACATATGAAAGCAATAGAAGATATCATATTAGAAATAGATCGGAAAAAAGAAAATATAAAGGTCTGAAAACGGGAGTAAAAGCTGCTGCATAAAAGTGCGGCAGCTTTTTTTCGCATTTTTTACACGTGGTAATTGTCTTTTTTATTGCGTTTTCTGGTTTGGCATGGTATGATTTATTTATAAATTGGTCATACCAATATTATTAATGGAATACCAGGAGGTGGCGTTATGGGATACGTAAAATGGAGCTATCCGATTCTGGAACATTTCTGTTATGATGTGTTCAGAGCTTTTGGATTTAGCGAAGAGGAAAGCAAGGAAATCGAAGATGTACTGCTGACTGCGGACTTGTTCGGAATAGAAAGCCATGGTATGCAGCGTATGGTGCGGTACCACAAAGGAATTGAAAAAGGCACGATTCACCCAAAGGAAAAACCAGAAGTGGTGTTTGAGACACCTGTTTCTGCGGTAATTGACGGACATAACGGCATGGGACAGCTGATTTCTATTTTTGCTATGAACAAAGCGATTGAAAAAGCAAAAACAATGGGAATCGGTATTGTAACAGTAAGAGAATCAAACCATTTTGGAATTGCCGGTTACTACGCAAAGATGGCCAGTGACCAGGGATTACTGGGAATGGCCTGCACCAATTCCGAAGCTATTATGGTGCCTACTTTCGGGAAAAAAGCTATGCTGGGTTCCAATCCTATTGCAGTAGCTATGCCGGCAGAACCTTATCCTTTTCTTTTTGATTGTTCTACCACAGTGGTAACTAGAGGAAAGCTGGAAATGTACAATAAGATGAACAAACCTCTTCCACAGGGATGGGCATTAGACGCAAACGGACATGAGAGCACACAGGCTCCTATTGTACTGGAAAATATTGTTTCCAAACGAGGGGGCGGTATTATGCCTTTGGGAGGAAATAAGGAAGTGAGTGGAAGCCATAAAGGATACGGATATGGTATGCTGTGTGAATTATTTAGTTCCATTTTTTCCATGGGTGTCACATCAGAAAAATGTTGTACTTTCCCGGACAAAACAGGTATTTGCCATGGATTTGCAGCAATAAATCCAGAAATTTTCGGGAATCCGACAGAGATTAAGGCACACTTATCCGAATATCTGGAGGCTTTGAGGGAGAGTCCAAAAGCAGAAGGAGAGAGTCAGATTTATACCCATGGAGAAAAGGAAATTTTTGCAGAAAAGGACAGAAGGGAGAATGGAATTCCTGTAAATGACAATACTATGGTCGAGCTGGCCAATCTCTGTGCGTATCTGAAGCTGGATTTCCATTCTTATTTTGAGAACTATGAACTGCCAGGAGACGGAACGTTTTTTACAGGAAATTATTAATTACATTCATAGACAGAAAAGCAGGAATCAGGAGGAAGTATCATGGATTACGCAAAAGAATCATTGAGATTACATAAAGAATGGAAAGGAAAAATTCAGGTTGTGGCAAATGTGCCGGTAGAAACCAAGGATGACCTGTCTTTGGCTTATACACCTGGGGTAGCACAGCCTTGTCTGGAAATCCAGAAGGATATAGACAAATCTTATGAACTTACCAGAAGATGGAATATGTGCCTGGTGGTTACAGACGGTTCTGCCGTTTTGGGCCTGGGAGACATTGGCCCCGAAGCCGGAATGCCGGTTATGGAGGGAAAATGTGTGCTGTTCAAAGCATTTGGAGATGTAGATGCATTTCCTCTTTGTATTAAATCACAGGATGTGGATGAAATCGTAAATACGATTTATCTGATTTCCGGCTCATTTGGCGGTGTCAATCTGGAAGATATTGCGGCTCCCAGATGTTTTGAAATCGAGAAAAAACTGAAAGAGAAATGTGATATTCCAATTTTCCATGATGACCAGCATGGTACGGCAGTGATTACTCTGGCAGGCTTAAATAATGCTATGAAGCTGACCGGCAAGAAGAAAGAGGAAGTTTCTATTGTAATGAACGGAGCAGGAGCGGCAGCAATTTCCATTGCCAGACTGCTTTTGAAAGCAGGATATAAAAAGATTACCCTCTGTGACAGAAATGGGGCAATTTATGAAGGCAGAAAAGAGGGTATGAATGCAGTGAAAGAAGAGATGAGTAAAATTACCAATCTGGAGAAAAAAGCAGGAAGTCTTGCAGAACAGATGAAGGGAGCAGATGTCTTTATCGGTGTGTCTGCACCTGGAGTAGTGACAAAGGAAATGGTAGAGAGCATGGCAAAGGATGCGGTTATTTTTGCCTGTGCCAATCCGGTTCCGGAGATTTATCCGGAAGAAGCCAAAGCAGCCGGAGCAAAAGTGGTGGCAACAGGCAGAAGCGATTTCCCGAACCAGATTAACAATGTTCTGGCATTTCCAGGAATCTTTCGCGGTGCATTTGATGTAAGGGCAAAAGATATTAATGATGAAATGAAAATTGCAGCAGCAGATGCACTGGCAGGATTGATCACAGAAGAGGAACTGAATCCAGATTATATTATTCCAAAAGCTTTTGATAAAAGGGTAGGTCCAGCAGTGGCGAAAGCAGTAGCCAAAGCTGCCAGAGATACCAAAGTTGCAAGAATATAAAACAGAAAGAGAATGGAAAGTGGGACTGCAAAAGCAGTCCCGTTTTTTCGGAGTAACACATATCAAGAAATCTCAATTTTAATGACTGTAAGCACCCCATCCCTTACAGAAAACTTGATTTCCATTCCAGCAAAGGGAAATCCATAGATGCGATTAGGGTCTTTCTGATAAGCTGGTCTTGGGTCCAGAGCCAGGACCTCTATCAGGGCATTCAGGTGTTCTTCCGGCATCAGAGCCTTTAGGGATTCTGCAAACTCTACATGCAGACGGTCATCCCTGTGAGTATCCGCAAATCCACCCGTAGCCTCCGGATGGCTGTCTGAAAAGGGAATATAGGGTTTGATGTCATAAATAGGGGTCTGGTCCATTAAATCTGCGCCGGATAACAAGAGAAGAGGGCCATTTGGCGCATCCCAAAGGATTTCCTCCAGTTTGACGCAGGATAATCCCAGGGGATTAGGGCGGAAAGGAGAGCGGGTGGCAAAAACTCCTTTCCGCACATTTCCCCCAAGACGGGGAGGGCGCACGGTTGGAGACCAGGTGTCCTGTATGGATTCTGAAAATTCCCAGATGAGCCATAAGTGAGAGAATTCTTCCAGTCCTTTTAAAGCGTCAGGATTTCGGTATTCTGGTTCAAATATCAGCGTGGATCTCAGAGCAGGTACCAATCCGCTTTGTCTTGGAATCCCGAATTTGGTGGGAAAGTCTGTTGAAATCCGGGCAATGGGATGCATGAGATGTCCCTGGTGTTCTGTTTGCTTGTTCATGAAAATTCTCCTGCCTTCCTTTTTATTTCCAAATGACATTGGCTGGTTTGCGGGGAGCACTGCGTTGGTAAGATACTTTCGGATATCCAAGAAGCATACAGGCTTTGATGGCTTTTCCTTCTATGCCAAGCCATTTTTTTAGCTCTTTATTTTCATCGGAAATCCGGGCAAGAAATCCATTGTAGAGTGCGCCAAGACCCTGTGAAACAGCCATTAATTCTATGTTCTGTGCTGCAAGTCCGGCATCTAATGGCCAGTCAGAAGTAATGTAAAGTACTGCAGGGGCATTGCGGAATAAATAGTCATCCTTTGGATTTGCCTTTCTCTGGCGGTTAAAGCTGATATAAGGCAGCAGTTCTCTTGGAATTTCCCTGTGATTTCCTTCTTCTAATTTCTCAATATACTCCCACACAAAAGTTTTTAAAACCGGTAGTTCTTCCTGAACAAAGATAAAATGACAGTCCTGGTTATTTTTTGCAGTGGCAGTATATCTGCCAGCCTGTACCAGAAGTTCTAATTTTTCCTGTTCTATTTTCTCAGTTTCATAGGAACGGATGCTTCTGCGGCATTTAATAGTGTGTAGAAGAGATGCTGGGTTTAAGGAAAAAGTATCAGAGGAGCAGGACTCCACGTCCGTCATATCATATTCCGGGATAATTACTGCATGATAAGGACAAATAGAGACACAATGTCCGCATAAAAAACATTCTTTTTGTACCACTGCTTTTTTCTCCTGGATGCGTAAGTTTTTGGCAATGCAATCAGCCACACATTTACCGCAGCCAGTGCAAAGGGTAGAATCTATAGTTACCATAAAGGTTCCTCTCTTTCTTGTTTGGAATACTTTAACAATAAAAGAAACTGGGAGATTTGTAAAGATACAAATTGACCTGTAATTACATCTATGCTATATTAAATATAACATTCTATAACAAAAGAAAGTAGGTGGAGCCATGTTTATCGAAATCGATTTTAACAGTGACGAGGCCATATACATACAGCTTTGTAATCAGATTATCATGGGAATTGCCACAGAACAGCTAAAAGTAGGAGATCCACTTCCCTCGGTAAGGCAGCTGGCAGATACCATTGGCATTAATATGCATACAGTAAATAAGGCATATTCCGTACTTAGGCAGGAGGGGTTTCTCACAATTGACCGAAGAAGAGGAGCCATGATTTCCATTGATGGGGATAAGATGCGTGCTTTGGAGGAGATGAAGAGAGAGTTAGTAGTGGTTTTGGCAAGAGGTTGCTGCAAGAATATTTCAAAAGAAGAGGTGTATGCCTTAATTGATGAGATTTATGAAGAATATAAGTAATAAAATGAAACAGAACAGGAGAAACACATGAAAGAGCAATATTCAAAACTGGCGTCCAAGGCGCTGAAACTGGCAGAAAATACAGCGAAGCGTTGCAGTCATAATTATGTGGGGACAGAGCATTTGCTGGCAGGTCTTCTGGCAGTTCAGGAAGGAACTGCAGGACACGTTCTTACAGAGGCAGGAGTAAGTCAGGAGAAGCTTCTGGAACTCATTGAGAAGCTGGTAGCCCCTTCTTCTGATGTGCTACTTGCAGAACCACAGGGCTATACGCCCAGATGCAAACAGGTGCTTTTTGCTGCTGAGACGGAAGCAGAGAGAATGCAGAGCGAGGAAATCGGTACAGAGCATCTTCTTTTAGCTATGTTAAAAGAGTATGACTGTGTAGGAACGAGACTACTTCATACTTTGGGCGTTAATATTCAGAAGCTCTATATAGAGATTATGAAAGCCATGGGAATAGAGGGGAATTTCAATCAGAATTCTCTGAAAGAAGATATTCAAAACAGTGCAGGAAGTACGCCTATGCTGAATCAGTTTAGCCGCGATCTTACAGAACAGGCGGCCCTTGGAAAGCTGGATCCGGTGGTAGGCAGAGAAAAAGAAATTAATCGTATTATCCAGATTTTAAGCAGACGTACGAAAAATAATCCTTGTCTTATCGGGGAACCAGGAGTAGGAAAAACAGCCATTGCAGAAGGGCTGGCACAGCGTATTGTGAGAGGCTTGGTACCGGAAAATATGGCAGATAAAAGGATTGTGGTTTTGGATTTATCCGCCATGGTAGCTGGTTCTAAATACAGGGGAGAATTTGAAGAGCGGATTAAGCGAGTGGTAGCAGAAGTAGCTAATGATCGAAGGATTCTGTTATTCTTAGATGAGCTTCATACACTCATTGGAGCTGGTGGAGCAGAGGGAGCCCTGGATGCTTCTAATATTTTGAAGCCTTCGTTATCCCGCGGAGAAATTCAATTAATCGGTGCAACTACCATAGAAGAATATCGTAAACACATTGAAAAAGACGCAGCTTTAGAGCGGCGTTTTCAACCAGTGATGGTAGAGGAACCTACAAAAGAAGAGGCAGAGGAAATTTTAAGAGGGCTGCTTCCTTATTATGAAAAGCATCATGGAGTGACCATAGAGGACAGTGCCATAAAAGCAGCAGTTGCTATGGGAAGCCGCTATATTAATGACCGTTTTCTGCCGGATAAGGCCTTGGATTTGCTGGATGAGGCATGTTCCAAGGTACAGCTTGCGGGATATCAGACACCGGAGGGACTGTTGGAGGCAGAAGTGAAACTTCAGGCTCTTTATGAAGAAAAAGAAGAGGCAGTAAAGAATCAGGACTTTGAAAGAGCCAGAGAGCTTCAAAAACAGCAGGATGAAGCGGAAGAGCAGATAGAAAAAGCCAGAAAACGCTTTGAAAAACAGTGTAAAAACAAAAAACTGACAGTCACCCAGGAACATGTTGCTCTGGTAGTGGCGGAATGGACGAAAATCCCTGTGAAGAAGCTCACAGAAGGAGAGTCCAAACGCCTGGCAAAATTGGAAAATGTGCTTCACAAACGTGTTATTGGCCAGAATGAAGCTGTGGAAGCAGTGTCAAAAGCCATTAAACGTGGTCGAGTAGGATTAAAAGATCCCAAGCGTCCTATTGGATCCTTTTTGCTCCTTGGACCTACGGGTGTAGGAAAAACAGAGCTTTCCAAGGCTTTGGCAGAGGCTGTCTTTGGTAGTGAGGATGCTATGATTCGTGTAGATATGTCAGAGTACATGGAGAAGCATAGTGTGTCAAAACTTATTGGTTCTCCTCCGGGATATGTGGGATATGAAGAAGGAGGACAGCTTAGTGAAAAAGTCCGGAGAAATCCGTATAGTGTGCTTCTTTTTGATGAAATTGAAAAAGCTCATCCAGATGTATTTAATATTCTTCTGCAAGTATTGGATGATGGACATATTACAGACGCCCAGGGACGGAAAATTGACTTTAAGGAAACCATTATTATTATGACTTCGAATGCAGGGGCTCAGGCCATTGTAGAACCAAAGAGGTTAGGGTTTGGTGCAGTCAATGAGGAAGAAGCGGATTATAAGAAAATGAAAGACAGTGTCATGGAAGAGGTAAAACGTCTGTTTAAGCCTGAATTTTTAAATCGTATTGATGATATTATTGTTTTCCATATGCTGAGTAAGGAAGAGATTAAGAAAATCGTGGGACTTCTTTTAAAGGAGTTTGTAAACCGCTGCAAAACCCAGATGAATATTGAAGTTAAGGTAAGAGACAGTGTAAAGGAACTCATTGCAAAAGAAGGCTTTGACCCCAAATATGGAGCTCGCCCATTGAAGCGTGCCATTCAGAATAAAATAGAGGATGCTATGGCAGAAGAAATCCTGGAGGGTAGAATGAAAGCAGGAGATGAGGTTGTCATTGGCTTATCTAAACAAAAGATAAAATTCACGGTAAATGCACGTAACGACTAGAAAAAAAGAAAATTTTGTGATACTATGGGTGTATTAACGAAAGACACAAGCGGGAGGACATGATTATGTCAGTGGTAAAAGAATTAATTCGTACAGAAGAAAACGGAACAATTAGCTTTGGAAATTATGAGCTGACCAAGAAATCAAAAGTATCTGATTTTGAGCATGACGGCGACATGTACAAGGTTAAGACATATAATGAAATTACAAAACTGGAGCGAAACGGCATGTTTGTTTATGAATCTGTACCAGGTACTGCAGTATTGAATCTGGATGCAGAAGAGAACAAAATGAGTTTTACAGTAGAAGGACCTCAAGATGCACAGATTACAGTAGAATTGGAAGAAGACGCCCAGTACAAGATTGTCATTGATGGAGCAGAGGCTGGACAGATGAAAACCAACCTGGGCGGAAAATTATCTTTCAGTGTAGAACTGGAACAGGCAGAGCAGGTAGCAGTAAGTATTGAAAGAATTTGAGTTCTCAATGTATAGACATTGATAGGCTGTCCCCATGAAGCGGCAATTACGTTTCAAGGGACAGCTTTTTTCTATTTTAGAATTTTGGTGTGAGGTTTGTTATGGCAAAAGGGAAAAAGACGGCATTTTTTTGTCAGAATTGTGGATATGAATCATCTAAGTGGATGGGGCAATGCCCAGGCTGTAGAGAGTGGAATACATTTGTGGAGGAACCAGCAGCGATTTCCAGCAAGGCAACGGTCGGAATTGGAAACAGGAACACTGGAGGAACCAGAAGTGAGCCGGTTCAACTATCACATATTCAGATACAGGAAGATGACCGTGTAAAAACAGAGATTGAAGAATTAGACAGGGTACTAGGAGGCGGTATTGTTCCTGGTTCTATGGTTTTGGTAGGAGGAGATCCAGGCATTGGAAAATCCACCCTACTGCTTCAAGTGTGTCGGGAATTAACAGCCAGACAGCACAAGGTTTTGTATATATCAGGAGAAGAATCTTTGCGGCAGATTAAACTACGAGCCAGCAGGATAGGGGAGTTTAATGACCAGCTTTTACTTTTATGTGAAACCAATCTTGAACTTATCCGCAGTACCATTGAACGTACAAAACCGGAAACTGTTATCATTGATTCTATTCAGACTATGTACAATGAGGAGGTATCTTCTGCTCCAGGAAGTGTTTCTCAAGTAAGGGAATCCACAGGAGTTCTCATGCAGATTGCCAAAGGAATGGGAATATCCATGTTTATTGTAGGACATGTGACAAAGGATGGAAGTGTGGCAGGTCCAAGGGTATTGGAGCACATGGTAGATACTGTGCTGTATTTTGAAGGGGATCGGCAGGTAGCATACCGGATTTTGCGTAGTGTAAAAAACCGTTTTGGTTCTACTAATGAAATTGGTGTTTTTGAGATGCAGGAAAAAGGATTGATAGAAGTGAAAAATCCTTCTCAGGTGATGTTAAATGGAAGACCTACTGATGCATCTGGGTCTGTGGTAGTTTGTTCCATAGAAGGAACCCGCCCCATTCTCATTGAGATTCAGGCATTGGTAACTAGAACCAATTTCGGACTTCCCAGAAGAACTTCTGTGGGAATTGACTATAATCGGGTCAACCTTCTTATGGCAGTCTTAGAAAAGCGGGCGGGACTTCATTTAGGGGACTGTGATGCTTATGTAAATCTAGCTGGAGGTATGAAATTGGGAGAACCAGCCATTGACCTTGGCATTGTTATGGCGGTAGTTTCCAGTTTTAAGAATAAAGCATTGGATCCGGGCATTCTTATTTTTGGAGAAGTGGGACTTTCAGGAGAAGTTCGTGGGGTTAGTATGGCGGAAAATAGAGTAAGAGAAGCCGAAAAATTGGGCTTTACAACCTGTATCTTGCCGAAAGCAAATATAGAAAGTATTCAGGGAAATTATAAAATTCACTTGATAGGTGTGGCAAATATAAAAGAAGCAATGGGGTATCTGTAAGATGAAGCAAATGGTTAGGATAGGAAAAAAAGTCTTTTGGAAGCTGTTTGGACAGTATAAAGGTTTAAGAAGAGAATTGTACGTGTTGTTCTGGGGAAAGGCAGCTACCAACATGGGAGCTATGATTTGGCCTATGCTTACCTTGATTCTCAGCAATAAACTAGGGATGAATGCAAAGGAAATAGCAACGATTACCATTACCCTGGGAATGATTCAGTTTCCTGTAAGCTTACTGGGAGGAAAGCTGGCGGATCATTGTAATAAGCGGAATTTAATTATCATCTGTGATTTGGTAACCGTAATTTGTTATTTGATTGCTGCTGCAATCCCAGTATCCATGACACAGATTCTATTATTTTTTACAGCCAGTGTATTTCAAACCATGGAAAATCCATCTTATGATGCCCTTGTGGCAGATTTAAGTGGTACAGAAGATCGGGAGAAGGCATATAGTCTGATTTATCTCGGGATGAACCTGGGAATCATTTTGGCTCCTTCTATAGGAGGAATGTTATTTCAACATCATCTTGGGGTGGCATATGCTATTGATGGCCTTACCACATTATCGTCTACGATTTTAATTTTTTTATTTATCAAAGATATTACACCGGTAACAGAAAAGCAAAAGAATGTTTACGAGCAGGAACAGCATACACAATCCACCTGGAAAATCCTGTGGGGACAAAAGACGATTTTGTTTTTTCTGATTTGTTGGGCAGTCTATCAGTTTTCTTACACACAGTTTAACTTCCTGATTCCTTTGAATATGGAGGCTCTGTATGATGCAAAAGGTGCAGTGTATTTTGGTTTTATAACCAGTCTGAATGGGCTTGTGGTGATTTTGGGAACCCCTGTTTTGACGAAAGCGGCGGGAAAACTTTCTGATATTCAGAAGCTTACGTTGGGACAAATACTGGTCTGGTTCAGTCTGGGCATGTATCTGTTTATTCAGGGAATGCTTCCTATGTACTATCTCTCTATGGTTATTTTTACGGTGGGAGAAATTTTAACAACACTGGGATCTTACCCGTATCTTACAAGAAGGATTCCAGCATCACACAGAGGCAGGATTTCTTCAGTATCCAGCCTTTTCCTGGGTGCTGCAGCTTATAGTTCTCAAGGTATGATCGGTGGAATTGTAGAGCATGGAACATTGATACAGGCATGGGAATGGATTGCAGGAATTGGTGCTGTGGGTATTCTTCTTTATTTGCTTTTAATGGTTGTGGATAAGAGAACCTATCCTCTGTTGTATGGACAGAAAAAATAAGGAGATTGGCAGAAGGATATAGAGAAGTTATGTATTCTATGGAATTAATATAGAGAAGTCTTATGGTTAAAAGGGGGATTGCATATGGCTATAATAGGTATTGATTTGGGAACTACAAATTCATTGGGAGCGGTTTACAGAGAAGACAGCGTAGAATTGATTCCCAACAGTTTTGGGTCATTTTTGACACCAAGTGTAGTAAGTTTAATGGAAGACGGAACAATTGTCACAGGAGAAATTGCGAAGGAAAGACTGATTACTCATCCAGAATCTACAGCAGCATCGTTTAAAAAAGAAATGGGAACGAATACAAAGATTTCTTTGGGAAAAAGAGAATTTTTGCCAGAGGAATTAAGTAGTTTTATTATCCGTTCTATTCTGGAAGATGCAGAAAAATATTTGGGAGAGCCTGTTGAGGAAGCAGTGATTTCTGTCCCAGCATATTTTCATGATAAGCAAAGAGTAGCTACGAAACGGGCAGGAGCACTTGCAGGAATAAAAGTGCAAAGAATTATCAATGAGCCAAGTGCAGCAGCCCTTGCTTCATATTTTGATACAGAAGAAGAACAACTGTTTTTAGTATTTGACTTTGGTGGTGGTACGCTGGATGTTTCTATTATTGAATGTTTTGATACCATGGTAGAAATCTTGTCAGTATCAGGAGACAACCATCTTGGCGGGGATGATTTTCATCAGATTATGTTGGAAAACTTTTTAAAAGAACATGGGGTTTATCGAGAAAATTTATCTTCTACAGAAGAAGCTGTTATTTTAAAACAGGCAGAACTTTGCAAAAAAGCACTGACAGAACAGGAAACTGCTACAATGACTGCTGTTATAAATGGAAATACCTATCAAAGCGTTTATGACAATCAACGTCTCATGGAAGAGAGTGCGTCTATTCTGATGAGAATAAAAAAAGTTCTTACCCATGCTTTAAGAGATGGGAATTTTAATGTTCATGATATTAATATGGTTGTAATGGTGGGTGGTTCCAGTAAAATGCCGTTGATTCAGTCTTATATTCAACATCTTTTTAAGAAAGCACCGGTTGTCACCAGGAATTGTGATGAAATTGTGGCAAGAGGTGTAGGGCTTGTATGCGGTGTAAAAGAGAGAAACGAGTATATCAAAGATTATGTGCTTACGGATATCTGCCCGTTTACCCTTGGAACCAGTATCTGCAATCATTCCGACCCGGAGCAGCCCTATATGGCTCCTATTGTGGAACGTAATTCCACACTGCCATGTTCAAAAGTAAAGAGATTTTATACTTCTTATGATTTTCAGACCAAATTAGATATTGATATATTGCAAGGCGAAAAAACCTATACAAAGGATAATTTATTATTGGGGAAAGTGGATGTGCGAGTGCCTAGGAAAAGAAAGGGGGAAGAATCCGTTGATATCCGTTTTACATACGATATTAATGGAATTCTTATAGTAGATATCACCATAGTTTCCAGTGGGCAAAAAATAACCAAGGTGATATCAGAAACCATGGATGAAGAGGATATGAGACAAAAAATAGAAGAACTTGCAAAATTAAAAATTCATCCAAAAGATATATCAGAAAATAAATATGTGCTGGAAAAACTTCAGGCATTATATGAGGAGGCGCCACTTTCTATAAGAGAACAGATTCAAAACTTTATCCGCTATTTTGATTATCTTCTTGCACAGCAAAATATGCGTCAGATAAGAAAATACCGCCAATATCTGGAACATGTGATAGACCAACTGGAGAATTATGATCCATTTGGTGATTTGTTTACCATGGATGAATACGAAGAAGAGGAAGATGACTGGCTGGATGAAGAAGAGGATGAAGAAGACGATGATTTTATCGGAGAAGGGGGCCATAAAAAATGGACAAGCTGACTGCGCTTGAAGTGTTAGGTTTAAGAGCAAATGCAACCAGGGATGAAATGAAGCGAGCATATGCAGAGCTTTCAAAAAAATATCATCCAGAAGAGTTTCCAGAAGAGTTTCAGCAGATTCATGAGGCCTATAGAGTTTTAAGCAGAACTGCCAGACAAAATTCAGAGCAGCAGATTAGAACAGAAGAAAGACAATACCAAGAGCCACAGGGCGAAGAGAAAGAAAGACAGTATCGTTTTAGAGAGCAGGAATTACAAGAAGAGGAAAAAGAAGCAGAAGAAGAAATAGAGTTTGATTTTCAGAAAGTTTATAGACAGAATCACGAAGAAAAACAGGAACCTCCAAAAGAAGAGGGCAGTGCTTATCATTTTGAGTCGGTGCTTGAAAATGCCAGCCAAAAAGAACAGGAAAAACTACATGAGGCAGTACTAAGAGCGTTGGCGGAAATGAATATTTTGCTGCAGCCCAATTATCGTGAAAAAATAAAATTATTCCAGGCTTTTTTTGAAAAAGAAGAGTATCAGGAAGCATTACATCAACCAGAGTTTCTTCAGGAGTTTGCAAAGATGCTACATGGTGTAACCTTGAAGAAAGCGATTTATTATAAGATCATCAGTTATTATCATTTAAAAAATGCAAATCCTGAGAATTTAAATCCTTCTCAATTACTATTTTATAAGGCAATCAATGAAAAATGTAATATGGATAAGTCGGCAATGCCTCTATGGATCGGAGTAATGCCAATTATTGTTATTCAAGCAATCCGTGTAGGTATGCGAAACAGCGTAAGGAATAATTTTGCCACTATTAGTATTCTTGCATTGCTTATGGCAATGGCTACATTTATGATATGGGGATATAGAAAGCTACATGAGGATCATTCCAGTATATTTGCACAGATGGTTCTTGCAGGATTTCTTCTGATATTGCATTTCATCATAATTATGACCGATATGTATGGAAAACTTTTAGGAGACATGGAAACAGGAATGTTTATGGGAGGTCTGATTTTTCTTGGTGCAGGTTGCTGGCTAGGAATTCTTGTTGTTGTTGCGATAGTGAAGAAAATTTTTCAATTGTTCAGAAAGTAATTTAAGTATGAAAAGGGCAAGCAATGGAGGAAGGATATATATATAAATATCTGCCTATTGCTTGCTGAGTGCTGAAACGATAAATTTTCCTAAATAATAAGGAGTATGGATGACTTGTCATAAAAGAGCTGATAAAAGATAGATGAGTTGAAAAAAAGCCAATTCCACTATTGCGGGGGAAAAGGATTTGCAGGTTTAAATTCCATATGAGGGTGGAATTTAAATTTGCAATTAAGTAAATAAAAGAATAATTTTGAAAACTATAAAAAGTTGTTGACAGAAATGAAAAGATATGATAAATTAAATAAGCTGTCGAAAAGATAGAGAAAAACTTTCTTTTTGAATAAAAGAGGTTTGAAAAAAAACAAAAAAGTGCTTGACAGACCTGCTCAGATGTGATAATCTAGACTGGCTGTCGCGAAAGACAGAAACGAGCGGAAACAGCTCAGAAAAAAAGTTTCAAAAAAATAAAAAAAGTTCTTGACAAGCTCAAAAAGATGTGATAATCTAATATGGCTGTCGCGAGAACGACAGGAACCTTGATAACTGAACAGTGAAACACATGAATCGAAAATTCTTTTACATTTTATTCTTAGGTTCAACGAACCAAAACAGTAAAAGGGATAGATAGCCAAGGTTATCTTGAACTTGGACAAACACTATATCAGAGAGTTTGATCCTGGCTCAGGATGAACGCTGGCGGCGTGCTTAATACATGCAAGTCGAGCGAAGCGCTTTAACGGAATTCTTCGGAAGGAAGATAAAGTGACTGAGCGGCGGACGGGTGAGTAACGCGTGGGTAACCTGCCTCATACAGGGG
>ENA-ORMO01001724-ORMO01001724.1-human-gut-metagenome-genome-assembly--contig:-NODE-1724-length-21255-cov-6.891934_pt1 | contig 21255 bp, 22 predicted proteins | sample MGYA00242106_ERZ509001 | MGnify/ENA primary metagenome ERZ509001 (study PRJEB26280, sample SAMEA2338736) | human gut metagenome | biome: human gut; feature: human-associated habitat; material: faeces...
TGTCTGAGTATTGTTCTAAAGATGCTATTTTTCCTTTTATATTATATACTATGCAGACAGAGATTGTAAAGAAGGAAATGCTTGCGATTTTTATAAGAAGATGGTATAATGAAGCACAGATAGAAAAAGCACCCCAGAAATGTCAGGAGAGGGGTGAAACAGTCTTTATTATTTTTATTTTCATTTATTCTTTTACAGTTCATAGTTTGCAGCAATCCGCTGCAGCGGTATCGTACATTCTGTACAGCCGTAGGATTTCCAAATAAAGAATAAGAACTTTATGCATTACGAAACAATTTTAACTTCTAAAAAGTGATGTGGGGACTTTTTCTATCTCTTTTGTATCTGGATGAAAACGTTTTATGTCAGAAAAACAGGATGGTAATATATCACGAAGTATTTAGCAGTCCTGTGGGAGGAAATATGGATAGACGAGAGAATGCAGACCTGTACCGAGAACTGGAAACATACAGAGGGATGGGAGTTCCATTGTATTTAAACGGAAGAGAAAGTACTCCGAAGCGTATTGCAAGGGCGTATCGAATTGCAGAAGAAGGTGATTATATGCGTGATTATATTCAGGATGAAAATGGAAAAGTACAGGGGCTTTCCTTTGATTATGTGCAGGACGAGCCGGTTTATAATTATGTAAATAGAAGAAAAAATCTGAAAAAACCATGAAATCAAGGAAGAAATTGATGACGAAAGGAAAAAGTATGGTATAATGATTGCATAACATGCAATAAAAGAACAAAAGAAAACAGAAGGAGTTGAATATGGCAAAGCGGAGGAGAAGAAGGAAGAGAAACAGTCAGCTAATGGCTGTATTGGTGGTTCTGCTTCTGGTAATTGTGGTAGGTGCGGCTGGTATCATTACAGCTTATATAAAAAAATATACACCATCAGATGCTAGAATGGCGCTGAATGATTACTATCAAATTCAATCTGAGGATGAAGTGGTTTTAATTCTGCAGGATAAAGTTAGTGAGATAAGAGGCAAAGTGGCAGACAAAATGGTATATATTCCTTATGAAGTGGTAACGGATACCTTGGGCGGTAGGTTTTATTGGGATGAGGAATCTCAGAAGGTACTTTATACTACCCCAGAAGAGATTTTGGAACTTGAGCCAGGTAGCAGTTCCTATGTTTGTGGTAAGGAAAAGCAGGAAAAAGAATATGAGATTGTGCGGGAAATAGATGGGGGACGTTATATTGCCTTGAACTTTTTGGAAGAATATATGCAGATTCAAGGTGCCATTTATGAGAAGCCGGCCAGAACTGTGATTACATATCAATGGGGAAATCGGAAAACTTTAACAGCTAGAGAGGATACGGTTATCCGGTATCAGGGAGGTATTAAAAGTCCGATTTTAAGCGATGTGAAAGCAGGAGATTCCTTGATTCTTTTGGAGGAGATGGAGAACTGGTCCAGAGTTATGACAAAAGATGGGTTGGATGGCTATGTGGAAAAGAAATACATGGATAAGCCACAAGATACAGAATTGACATATGAGGGCAGCTATGAGGAAAATTACACCAGTCTTACCAGAGATTATAAAATTAATCTGGCTTGGCATCAGGTAACCTCTGAGTCTGCAAATGCAGCCTTTGAGGAAGCAGTGAAAGATGCAGCAGGAGTCAATGTAATTTCTCCCACCTGGTTTTCTGTTACTGGAAATGAAGGAACTATTTCTTCTCTGGCCAGTGCAGAGTATGTAAGTAAGGCTCATGCCAAAGGAATGGAAGTGTGGGGATTGATTGATAATTTCAATGAGAATATCAGTACGCTGGAAACCTTATCAGCTAGGTCATCCAGAACGCACATTATTGAAAAATTGCTGCAAGAGGCAAAAAGAGTTGGGCTAGATGGAATTAATGTGGATTTCGAGGCTCTCACAGAAGAGGAAGTGCCACATTTTATCCAGTTTTTAAGAGAGTTGTCCATTACCTGTAGAGCCAATAATCTGGTGTTATCTATTGATAATCCAGTTCCTCAGTATACTGCCTTTTACAATCGGAAGGAGCAGGGGATTATTGGAGACTATGTGATTATTATGGGATATGATGAACACACATATGGTTCTCCAAAGGCAGGCTCTGTTGCATCGCTTCCTTTTGTAGAGGAAGGTATTCGTCTGACTTTAGAGGAGGTTCCGGAAGAAAAGGTAATTAATGGAGTTCCTTTTTATACCAGATTATGGACAGAGGCTAATAATGGCACTGTGAGCAGCAAGGTCATGGGAATGGAAGAGGCAAGCCAGTATACTAGTGAGAAGGGAATGGATGTATACTGGAATAAAGAAGTTTCCCAGAATTATGGAGAGATTCAGACAGAGAATGGTTTGGAGAGAATCTGGCTGGAGGATGAAGAATCTCTGGAAGCCAAGATGCAGCTTATAAAAGAATATGACTTAGCCGGCTGTGCAGCGTGGAAACTAGGGTTTGAGCGCGCAAATGTCTGGCCAGTGATAAATCAATATTTACAGTAAGAGAAAATAGAGGTGGAGTATTATGGCAGAACACGAAATGTTAAAAACAAGTTTAATGGGTGGCTATGATAAGGAAGAAGTTCAGGAGCTGATTCAGAAGATGAAAGATGAGATGGCAGAGGCTCAGGTGAATTTTAGAAAACAGATAGCAGACCGAGATGAAAAGATTGCAGAGCTTCAGAAGCGCATTGATTTAAAAGATGCGTATCAGGCACGTATGGAAGAGAATATTAAGGAAAAATACCAGAAATATATTGATAATTATGAGAGTATTGGAAAATTGGTTTTCGATGCACAACTGAAAGCAGATAGTATGGAAAAGGAAACTAAGGAAAAATGCGACCAGATGATTGCAGAGGCAGAAGAAGAAGCAAAACGGAGAGTGGAATCCGTACAGTCTGAGATTGATGATAAGTTAGTAGAAGGAAAGAAAAAATATCTGGCTGTTCAGGAAGAAATGAATGGAATTGTGGAACTGATTAATCAGGCACAGCGCAGATTTATGTCTTCATATAAAGAAGTACATCAGATTATCAGCAGTATGCCAACTTCTTTAAGGGATATTGGGGATGATATGGAACTAGGGATTCATAAAGTTCAGATGCCAGAAGAAGCAGAAGAGACTGAGGAGGAAACTCAGGAAATGCACTTGGGTGACACACAGGAATTGGATATTCTGGATTCTTTGGATGATATTGCAGAACTGGAAGAGTTTGATGAAGAAGATGATGAGGAAGAGGATGAAGACAGCAAACTGGCTCTTCAGATTTCCAGACTGTTAAGTGAAGAAGATGAGGCAATGCTGGAAGAGGAGCTGGATGAATTCTTAAAAGATTAATATAGGGGTACGAAAGAAAAGGGGTTGTGTTTGCAACTCCTTTTCCTATGGTTTTATTCAGTGTTTTTGTGCATATACCTATTAGAGAGATAGGAACAAGGAGAAATCTATGCGTAGACGCTGGTTGAAACAAGGGATGGCACTTTGTATGCTTTTTGCCATATATCTGCTTTCCAGGGAAGGAGCAATTTTGACAGCTAAGATGGGAACAGAAACAAAAGGGATAATCATCATTGACAGTGGGCATGGGGGAATCGACCCGGGAGTCGTGGGCATAGGAGGGCTTCAGGAAAAAGAGGTCAATCTGGAAATTGCCAGATATTTAGAAAAAGAGTTGAAGAAAGAAGGATATGAGGTCCTTCTTACCAGGGAATCAGATAAGGGACTTTATGATGAGGGCAGCAGGAATAAGAAGGTTCAGGATATGCAGAACCGCTGTGCTATGATTCAGGAGAAGAAGCCTCTGCTTACAGTGAGTATTCATCAAAACAGCTATCAAGACCAAGAGGTATGTGGTCCCCAGGTGTTTTATTATACTCATTCTGTGAAAGGGGCAACTCTTGCAAAATGTATTCAGGAAGAACTCAATCAGCAGCTTCAGATTGAAAATCCAAGAGTCGAGAAAGCCAATAGCACGTATTATTTATTAAAGCGAAGTGAAGGAATCTTGAATATTGTAGAAACTGGCTTTCTTACCAATCCTAGAGAGGCAGAATTATTAGCAACAAAAGAGTATCAACAGAAATGTGCAAAAGCAATTTGTCAGGGAATTTTAAAATTTTTAAAAACGGTGGAAATGAATAGTGAAAATATGGTATGATAGAAAAGTATGAAAATGATGATAAGGAAGAAGAGGTTGCACATTGAATACGAAAGTAGTCAAAGTTGACAGAGAACATCCCGATAGGGAGTTCATAGAGGATGCAGGAGAAATCCTGAAACAGGGAGGTCTGGTTGCTTTTCCTACAGAAACCGTATATGGTTTAGGCGGTGATGGATTAAATGCCAGTTCCTCAGAAAAGATTTATGCTGCAAAGGGCAGACCGTCTGACAATCCTTTGATTATACATATTGCAGATATGGAGAGCCTGGAGCGGATTGTCCGAGAAGTGCCGGAAGAAGCAAGAAAGTTGGCAAATGCCTACTGGCCTGGACCGTTAACTATGATTTTTCAGAAAAATGAAAATGTACCTTATGAGACCACTGGAGGTCTGGAGAGCGTAGCTGTGCGGATGCCCAGCCATCCAGTGGCCAGGGCTCTAATTATGTCAGGTGGAGGTTATATTGCTGCACCAAGTGCCAATACTTCAGGAAGGCCAAGCCCTACATGTGCAGAGCATGTAGAAGAAGATTTATCTGGCAGGATTGATATGATCTTGGATGGTGGAGAAGTAGAAATTGGATTAGAATCTACAATTGTAGATTTTACTTCAGAGAAACCTGTGATTTTAAGACCAGGGTATATAAGCCAGGAGATGATAGGTAAGGTTATTGGGGAAGTTGAGATGGATAAAGGTCTTTTGATTACTGACTCTACGGTAAAACCCAAGGCACCTGGAATGAAATACAGGCATTATGCCCCAAAGGCAGGTCTTACCATTGTACAGGGAAGTGCAAAAGCAGTAAAAGATTATATCAATAGCCAATGCAGGTCATTGGAGAAAAACGGACAGAGAGCCGGTGTCATAAGCACAGATGAAAATCAGAAATTTTATCAGGCAGCTGTAGTAAAAAGTATTGGAAGAAGAGAGGACGAAGAAGGTATTGCCAGACATTTGTTTGGCATTTTGCGAGCTTTTGATGAAGAGGATGTGGACTGTATTTATTCAGAGGCTTTTGATACGCCTCAGATGGGGCAGGCTATTATGAACAGGCTGTTAAAGGCAGCAGGACATCACATTATATATTTAGAAGAGCAGAAGGAGGAAATTAAATGATAGCATTAGGATGTGACCATGGAGGTTACGAATTAAAGCAGGAAATCATCAAATACTTGGAGGAGAAGGAAATTCCCTACAAGGATTTTGGCTGCGATAGTACAGAAGCGGTTGACTATCCAATCTATGCGAGAAAGGTAGGAAATGCCATTTTGCAGGGAGAGTGTGAAAAGGGAATTCTTATCTGTGGCACCGGTATCGGAATCTCTATTGCAGCAAATAAGATGAAAGGCATCCGTGCTGCTCTGTGTACAGACTGTTTTTGTGCAGAGGCAACAAGAGAGCATAATGACGCAAATGTATTAGCATTAGGCGGAAGAGTAGTAGGTCCGGGACTGGCAGTGAAAATTGTAGATACTTTTTTAAACACAGAATTTTCTCATGCACCGAGACATCAGCACAGAATAGACCTGATTGAAGGCTGAGATACTATAAACGAAAGAGATAAATAAGGAGAAGATACGATGGCAAAAGTATTAATTATGGAACACCCGCTGATTCAGCATAAAATCGGAATTATCCGCAGAAAAGAAACAAGCTCCAAAGAATTCCGTGAATTAGTAAGTGAAGTAGCAATGTTTATGGCTTATGAGGCAACCAGGGATCTGAAGCTTTCAGATGTAGAAATTGAGACTCCTCTGACAAAGACAACGGTAAAAGAACTGGCTGGAAAGAAAATGGCAGTAGTTCCGATTTTAAGAGCTGGTCTTGGCATGGTAGAAGGAATGCTGACCATGGTTCCGGCTGCAAAGGTAGGACATATTGGTCTTTACAGAGATCCTGAGACTTTAAAACCAGTAGAATATTACTGCAAGCTTCCTGCTGACTGCGGTGAAAGAGAAGTTTTCGTCACAGACCCTATGCTGGCTACCGGTGGTTCCGCAGTGGCAGCAATCACAATGCTGAAAGAAAAAGGCGTAAAGAATATTCATTTTATGTGTCTGCTTGCTGCACCGGAAGGAGTAAAAGCTTTGGCAGAGGCACATCCGGATGTGGATATTTATATTGGTGCGCTGGATGAGTGCTTAAATGACCACGGTTACATTGTACCGGGACTGGGTGATGCGGGAGACCGTATTTTCGGAACAAAATAAGAGGTGAGGAAGATGACAGGCAAGAGAGATGGCTATATTTCCTGGGATGAATATTTTATGGGGGTAGCCAAATTATCCGGTATGAGATCCAAGGATCCAAATTCTCAGGTGGGTGCCTGTATTGTGAGCCAGGACAACAAGATTTTGTCTATGGGCTACAATGGATTTCCTATAGGCTGTTCAGATGATGAATTTCCCTGGGGCAGAGAAGGGGATTCTCTGGATACAAAGTATTTGTATGTGACACACAGTGAATTAAATGCGATTTTGAACTACAGGGGCGGTTCTCTGGAAGGGGCAAAATTATATGTATCCCTGTTCCCATGCAATGAATGTGCCAAGGCAATTATCCAGGCAGGGATCAAGACCATTGTGTATGAATGTGATAAATATGCAGATACACCGGCTGTAAAAGCTTCCAAGAGGATGCTGGATGCAGCAGGTGTGAGGTATTATCAATATAATAAAACCGGGAGAAAGCTGGAGCTGGAAGTTTAAAACTTCCGGCTTTTCCTCTTGACAAAGGAGGAAATATCCAATAAAATTCAAAATAGTACAGGATTATAAGAAATTGGCTGGGAAGAGGAATAGTACACACAGGGAATGTCAAAGAGAGAAAGTCATAAGGTGAGAGACTTTTACAGGAACGATGTGGAACCTGCCTCGGAGCTGTCTGCGAAAGCAGAACGCGGGCTTTGGCGTTAAAAAAGCAAAGGAAGTGAGCTGTCCGGATAAAAGTAGAGTATAACGGGCTGCTAAGAAGGGTGGTACCGCCGAGTGGAAGACATCGGTCCCTGAGATGGAGGGGATGACATGTCTTTTTTTTATATCATAGAAAATGATTTCCTGTAAGCATGGACAGCCTCCCATAAAAACTTGTTAAACATAGAAGAGAGAAAAGGAGAATATCATGGCAAACAACAAAAAATTAGTAGAAGCAATTACTTCCATGGAGGAAGATTTTGCACAATGGTACACAGACGTAGTAAAAAAAGCAGATTTAATTGATTATACCAGTGTAAAAGGATGCATGGTTATTAAACCGGCAGGATATGCTATCTGGGAAAATATTCAGCATGAGCTGGATAAAAGATTTAAAGAAACAGGAGTAGAGAATGTATATCTTCCAATGTTTATTCCGGAAAGCCTGCTTCAGAAAGAAAAAGACCATGTAGAAGGTTTTGCACCAGAAGTTGCATGGGTAACACATGGTGGATTGGAACCATTACAGGAGAAGCTTTGTGTGCGTCCTACTTCTGAGACCTTATTCTGTGATTTTTACGCAAAAGAAATCCAGTCCCACAGAGACCTTCCGAAAGTATACAATCAGTGGTGTTCCGTGGTGCGTTGGGAAAAAACCACGAGACCATTCCTTCGTTCCAGAGAGTTCTTATGGCAGGAGGGTCACACTGCCCATGCTACTGCTGAGGAAGCGGAAGAAAGAACAGTTCAGATGTTAAACATCTATGCAGATTTCTGCGAACAGGTATTGGCGATTCCAGTAGTAAAAGGACAGAAAACAGACAAGGAAAAATTTGCAGGTGCAGAAGCAACTTATACCATTGAATCCTTAATGCATGACGGAAAAGCATTACAGTCTGGTACCAGCCATAACTTTGGTGATGGTTTTGCAAAAGCTTTTGGTATTCAGTATACAGATAAAGAGAACAAGCTGCAGTATGTACATCAGACTTCCTGGGGTATGACAACTCGTATGATTGGTGCTATTATTATGGTTCATGGTGACAACAGCGGTCTGGTGTTGCCTCCAAGAATTGCTCCGGTACAGGCTGTGATTATTCCTATTCAGCAGCGTAAAGAAGGGGTTTTGGAGACAGCAGAAAAACTCAATGCCCAGTTAAAGGCAGCGGGAATCCGTGTGAAAACAGATGCTACGGATAAGAGCCCTGGCTTTAAATTTGCTGAGCAGGAAATGAGAGGTATTCCAGTTCGTATTGAATGTGGTCCAAAAGATATTGAGGCCAACCAGGCAGTGGTAGTAAGAAGAGATAACAGAGAAAAGATTGTTGTATCTTTAGATAATTTGGCACAGGGAGTTCAGGAAATCCTGGATACTATGCAGAAGGAAATGCTGGAGCGTGCAAGAGCACATAGAGATGCCCATACTTATGCAGTGACAGATTACGAAGAATTTAAGAAAACCGTAGAAGAAAAACCAGGTTTTGTAAAAGCCATGTGGTGTGGTTGCAGAGAGTGTGAGGATAAGATTAAAGAAGATGTACAGGCTACATCAAGATGTATTCCTTTTGAACAGGAAACACTGTCTGACAAGTGTGTGGTATGTGGGAAACCAGCGAAAAAAATGGTTTACTGGGGTCGTGCTTACTAAAAACGAGAAAAGACAGACACAGGAGGAGCGGCAGATGGTAATACAGATTCCTGAAAAAGTGAATAAAATTATAAAGAAGCTGCAAGAACATGGATATGATGCCTATGCAGTGGGAGGTTGTGTGCGGGACAGCCTCCTGGGCCGTACTCCGGCAGACTGGGATATTACTACTTCTGCGAAACCGTTGGAGGTCAAAGAACTTTTTAAGCGTACTATTGATACAGGACTTCAGCATGGAACTGTTACGGTCATGTTAAATCGAGAGGGATTTGAAGTTACTACCTACCGTATTGATGGAGAGTATGAGGATAGCCGTCACCCAAAAGAAGTCATCTTTACAGGGAAGCTGGAGGAAGACTTAAAACGCCGAGATTTTACCATTAATGCTATGGCATACAATGATAGAGAGGGATTGGTGGATATATTTGGTGGTGCCAAAGATTTGGAAAATCAGATAATCCGCTGTGTAGGTGAACCAAGAGAGCGCTTTACGGAAGATGCACTTCGAATTTTACGTGCAGTGCGCTTTTCAGCACAATTGGGGTTTGCCATTGAGGAGGATACTGCAAAAGCAGCGGGAGAATTGGCAGATACCTTGAGGAAAATCAGTGCTGAACGGATTCACACAGAGCTTGTAAAACTCTTGGTGTCTCCTCACCCTGCTTATTTACGTACTGCCTGGAAACTGGGAATTACCAAGGTGGTGTTGCCGGAATTTGATGCTATGATGGATACCCCACAGAACAATCCTCATCACTGCTACAGCGTAGGAGAGCATACCTTGAAGGCTCTGGAAATGGTATCGGATAATAGAATTTTGCGTTTGGCGTTGTTGTTTCATGATATGGGAAAACCGGAAAAGCGTTCTACAGATAAAGCAGGCATAGATCATTTTTATAGACATCAAAAGGTTAGTGCAGATATTGCCAGAAAGATTATGAAACGTCTGCGGTTTGACAATGATACCTTGGATAAGGTAACAAAACTGGTCCTTTGGCATGAATGTCCGTGGGAGTGTAATGGATATTCTGTGCGGAAGGTTCTGTGTAAAATCGGGCCACAGTTGTTTGAATTATTGTTAGAAATGAGAAGAGCAGATGTTATGGCTCAGAGTAACTTCCAAAGAGAAGAAAAACTGAAAAAATTAAAACAAAGCCAGGAACTGTATGAAGAAATTATGGAAAGGCAAGACTGCATTTCCCTGAAAACTCTGGCTGTTTCTGGAAGAGATTTAATACAGGCGGGTATGAAGCCAGGGAAAGAACTGGGAGAAACGTTAGAGGGCCTGTTGGAACTGGTTCTAAAGGAGCCTGAAAAAAATACAAAAGAATATTTGCTTTCCAGGATAGAGCAACGGTGATTCTAACCCGGTTTTCTCCTGCATAGAATGAAAAGGACACAAGCAATGGAGAAAAGGGGGAGAAGCAAGTGTATGATCGTGGTCTCAGTGTCTTGGAACAATATGGCCTGGAATCCACAGCCGTGTATCGGGGAAGGGGAGCCCTCATCTGCCAGACAGAACAGGGGCTTGTTCTGATAAAAGAATTTTGCGGTACACCTAAGAAGTTGGAATACCAGGCTTGTCTTTTGTCCTGTATAGGTGAGAAAAGTCAGGTTTTGGCAGACGAAATTCTGGTGAATCAGGAAGGAAATTATATTTCATCGGACAAAGATAACATTTCTTATGTGGTAAAACGCTGGTATGAGGGAAGAGAATGCGATACACGCAGTGAAGAAGATATTTATAAGGGGATTGCTGCCATGGCAGATTTACATAGAGTGATGCAGCTGCCAATACAGACCCATTATGTAAGACAGCCCTTGACCACAGAGTTTGCAAGACATAATGCAGAGCTTCGGAAAATTCGGAAATTTGTCAGCGCCAAGCGGAAAAAGAATGAATTTGAATTAGCGTTTCTGGATACCATCCGTAGATTTTTGGGGCATGGGGAAGAGGCCTTAGAGCAATTAGAGGACTCTGGATATACACAATTATATGAGAACACACTGGAACATGGATTCGTATGCCATGGAGAATTTAATCAGCATAATGTACTTATAGTACGTGAAAAAAATGGTGAGAAAGCCATTGCAGTAACAAACTTTGATAAATGGGGGTTTGATGTGCAGATGGTAGATTTGTATCAGTTTATGAGAAAGATACTAGAGAAGCATGATTGGAATATCCCCCTGGGAAAATCCATGGTTCAGGCATATGAGGAAATTCGACCTCTTTCCAAGAGAGAAAAAGAAAATCTAAAAATACGCTTCGCTTATCCGGAAAAATATTGGAAACTGGCAAATTATTATTATACGCATAATAAGGCATGGATTTCTAAAAAAAATCTGGAAAAGTTGGAGCGTTTGGCAAATCAGGAAGAAAAATGGCGGAATTTCGTAGAATCTCTGTAACAAAAGGACAGTGCAGTATTTGAATTTTCCACGTTAATAGTGTATAATAATCAAAGAACACACAGCAGAAACGCTGCACAGGAGGTAATAGAGATGGACTATAAAAAACTGTATGAAGAGTGGCTTTCCAATCCATATTTTGATGAGGAAACAAAGGCAGAATTAAAGGCAATCGAGCAGGACGAAAATGAAATTAAAGAGCGCTTTTATAAAGAACTGGAATTTGGTACAGCCGGACTTAGGGGTGTAATAGGCGCTGGAACAAACCGCATGAATATTTATACGGTAAGAAAAACAACACAGGGACTGGCAAATTATATTGCGGCAGTAAACGGACAGGAAAAAGGAGTGGCTATTGCTCATGATTCCCGTCGTATGTCACCGGAATTTGCAAAAGAAGCAGCATTATGTTTGGCAGCAAATGGTGTGAAAGCATATATTTTTGATTCTTTAAGACCAACGCCAGAGTTGTCTTATGCAGTGCGTAAATTAGGGTGCATTGCAGGTATTAATATTACAGCAAGTCATAATCCGCCAGAATACAATGGTTACAAAGTATACTGGGAGGATGGCGCACAGATTACACCTCCTCATGACAGCGGAATTATGGCAGAGGTTCAGAAAGTAACAGATTATAATACGGTAAAGACTATGGACGAAGAAGCTGCAAAAGAAGCAGGTTTATTCCAGGTGATTGGTAAAGAAGTAGACGATGCTTATATGGAAGAATTAAAGAGTCAGGTTATCCATATGGATGCCATTAAAGCCATGGCAAAAGAACTGAAAATCGTTTATAGCCCACTTCACGGGACAGGAAATATCCCTGCAAGACGCGTTTTAAAAGAACTGGGATTTGAAAACGTTTATGTAGTAAAAGAGCAGGAGCTTCCTGATGGAGAATTTCCAACTGTAAGTTATCCAAATCCGGAAGCAGATGAGGCATTTGAACTAGGGCTGAAGCTTGCAAAAGAAGTGGATGCAGACCTGGTACTGGCAACAGATCCAGATGCAGACCGCTTAGGTGTTCGTGTGAAAGATAAAAATGGTGAATATCATACCCTTACAGGAAATATGTCAGGATGTCTGCTGGCAGATTATGAACTTGGACAGAGAAAAGCTGTAAGTGGAAGTCTTCCACAGGATGGAGCTATGATTTCCACCATTGTTACTACAAATATGGCGGCAGCTATTGCAAAATATTATGGTGTGAAATTTATTGAAGTTCTTACTGGCTTCAAGTACATTGGACAGCAGATTTTAGGATTTGAGACCAGTGGCGTTGGTTCTTATCTCTTTGGATTTGAGGAAAGCTATGGTTGTCTGATTGGTACTCATGCAAGAGATAAGGATGCTATTGTGGCTACTATGGCGCTTTGTGAAGCAGCAGCTTATTATAAAACAAAAGATATGACACTGTGGGATGCCATGATTGAAATGTATGAACGCTATGGTTACTATAAAGATGATATCCAGTCTATTACACTTAAGGGAATCGAGGGGCTTGCACAGATTCAGACAATTTTGGAAAATTTAAGAAAGAATCCACCAGTAGAAATCGGCGGTTACAAAGTACTTTCTGCAAGAGATTATAAGGCAGATACCATTGTAGATATGGAGACAAAAGAAGTAAAAGCAACAGGACTTCCAAGTTCCAATGTTCTGTATTATGACCTTACAGATGACGCATGGGTATGTGTACGTCCTTCAGGAACAGAGCCTAAGATTAAAATCTACTATGGCATTAAAGGAACCTCTATTCAGGATGCTGATGAAAAATCAGCGGCGCTTGGTCATGAAGTAAAAGAATTAATTGACAAAATGATGTAACAGGCGGAAAAAATTTCAATATGCTTGACAAACCTATAGAAACAAGGTATAAATATCTGTAGACTGCGGAAATAGCGCAGTAAGGCAATTAGACCCAGGACAGGCTGTTGCAGGCAGTTCTGTACGGCTAAATTTATTTAGGAGGAATACTCATGAACAGAACAGAATTAGTTGCTGCTATGGCAGAGAAAACACAGTTATCTAAAAAAGATGCAGATTTGGCTTTAAAGGCTTTTATTGATGTTGTATCCGAAGAAATGCAGAAGGGTGAAAAAGTTCAGTTAGTAGGATTTGGTACTTTTGAAGTTTCTGAAAGAGCAGCAAGAGAAGGCAGAAATCCACAGACAGGCGAGACTATGACAATTTCAGCTTCTAAGTCTCCAAAATTCAAAGCTGGTAAAGCTTTAAAAGATTTAGTAAATGCATAATCCATAGTCTGAAGGTAAGACTATAAAACAGGAGATGTGGCATGAAGCAGCATCTCCTGATTTTCTTTTGGGGAAAAGGAGACAGGGATGAGACTTGATAAGTATTTGAAGGTTTCCAGATTGATTAAACGTAGAACAGTAGCTAATGAAGCATGTGATGCAGGACGTGTGCTGATTAATGATAAACCGGCCAAAGCTTCTGCACAGGTAAAAGCAGGAGATATTTTGGAAATTCAATTTGGAAGCAAAAACGTCCGGGTAGAGGTACTGGATGTACAGGAAACAGTAAAAAAAGAAGCTGCCAGTGAATTATTTAAATATCTGTAAAAGCAGAATAGGCGGCATAATCATCATCACTCTCCCATATAATCTTTCATAAGAAGAACTGTGGGGGAGTGATGAATTTTGGAAGAGAAAAATCATAAAGCAGAACATAGGCTTCAGCTTCTTAAGAGGGAAAAAGGAAGTTTTACAGGTGTGCGGGATGTGAATTCCTTTGATGAAAAGGAAATCAGCCTGGTGACAGAGGAAGGAATCCTCACAGTCCAGGGCGAGGGGCTACATGTGACCAGATTGGATTTAGAAAAACAAGAGGTGGACATCCAGGGACGAGTGGATAGTCTGGTATATAGCCAGGGAATTGCAAAATCAAAGGGAGGAGAGGGAATGCTGAAAAGGCTTTTCCAATAACCATGAGCAATTATATGCATCAGGAACTGGCATTTTTTTGCCGGGCCTTCCTAAGTGGAGTGATTCTTACAGTTTCTTATGACATCCTTCGCATTTTCCGCAATGTGAAGGAGCATACAGTGGTTTTTATGGGAATAGAAGATTTTTTGTATTGGTGTATGGCAGGAATATTTCTGTTTTCTATGATTTATGGGGAAAATGATGGAGTGATTCGGGTCTATACACTATGTTCTGCAGGGATGGGAGCGCTGGTATACCATAAAGGAATGAGCAGCCTTGTGGTAAGGGGAAGCACTTGGGGACTAATGCAACTTGGAAAGTTTTTGGCCTTTCCAGTAAGACTCATAAGAAACTGGAGAAAAAGGTTGAAATTTCAACGGGATAGAGTTAAAATTTTTCTATATGAACAAAAGTCTATACAAACAATAAGAGAGCGTATCTATGAAAAAAATGGGAAGCAGAAATATAAGAAAAACAAAGAAAAAGACAGCTGCAAGGGCAAAAAAGCAAAATAGAATGGCAATGCTGGGAATAACCTTTGTAGTGGGTGTTTTATTTATCGGAATGATGACAAAAGGAATGGAGCTTCAAGAGCAGCTAAGCAGTTATAACAGTAAACTGGAGAAGTTAGATGAGCAGTTAGAGGAAGAAACACAGCGTACCCAGGAAATTGATGACCTGAAGGATTATATGAAAACAGATGAATATGCAGAGCAGGTTGCCAGAGAAAAGCTGGGCCTGGTAAAAGGAAACGAAATCATTTTCAAGGCAGAGGAATAAGGAAGAAATTTGCAGATTTTGTCTGAAAGTTTTTCAAATCAGGGTACTGTTTTTGACAAAGTTTAAAGAAAAAAGCATCTATAATAAATCCTTGATAGCGGTTGCTTATTCAGGGAGGGAACAAGATGCAGGAATGGATCATTGCCATGCTCGTAATCAGCGTTCTGCTCATATTACGTGACATGGCAAAAACTATTTTTTCAGAAATGAAAAAAAGTGCAGCAGCTTTGGCTTATGATCAGTATCCACAAAAAGAGAAAATGCAGCGCTATGCGGAATCCTTCCAGAAACTGGCAAATAGCTTTTATGAGACGCCATATAGGAAGGAGTACCTTTCCAGCCAGGAACTGGAATTCATGGTGGAGGAGGTGCAGCAGGAGCTGTGCCGTAGATGTCACTTGAATCAGGTCTGTTGGAAACAGCATTCCATCCAGTCCTATCAGAGAATCTATGACCTTTTGCGGATTATGGAAGAGCAGGATGAAGAGGCACTTCGCAAGGCTAGAGCGGATTTGACAGGAATCTGTGTGAACCAGGGAAAGTTGATGCAGGAATTACAAAGGTTGATGGAAAGAGAACGACAGAATTTAATCTGGAATAACAAACTTTTGGAAAACAGAATGGCAGTTGCAGAGCAGCTGCAAGAAGTAGCGCAGCTGATGAAAACTTTATCCAGGGATTTGTTTGATTTCGTGGAAGTGGACAGGCAATTTCGGGAAGAAGTGGAAAAAGCTTTAAAAAAGAAACAGATTCAGGTAGGAAATCTCTGGGTGTTAGAGCAGCCGGATGGCAGAATCCGATATTATGCAGAACTTCGTACTACAGGAGGGGGATGTATTTCTGCAACAGAAGCAGCCCAGGTGCTTTCCAAATTCAGCGGAACGCGGATGATACCTAAGATAGAAGGAAAAACCTTAATAGGAAAAGAGTATTCTCTTATGGGCTTTGGCGAAGCTGTGAATTTTAAGATGCTTTATGGAGCAGCCAAGATGACGAAGGATAAAGAAACCATCTCGGGGGATAATTACACCTGTACCACAGAAGAGAATGGTCAGTTTTTTATGTGTCTTTCAGATGGTATGGGTTCTGGACTGGAAGCCTGTAAGGAAAGCGAGAGTATTGTAGATACCCTGGAGCAGTTGGTGGAAGCAGGGTTTTCGGGAGAGACAGCAGCCAGAATGGTAAATTCTGTACTGAACTTGAGAAATCGGAATGGAAGATTTTCTACTGTGGATATTTCTATGGTGGATTTATATTCTGGTGTATGCCATTTTTTAAAGGCAGGAGCAGCCACAACTTTTATTAAACGTGACCATTGGGTAGAGGCTATTTCTTCTACTAGTCTGGCGCTTGGGTTAGTACAGCAGGCGGATTTCCAGACAGCGGCAAAAAAACTGTATGAGGGAGATTTCCTGATTATGGTGACAGATGGTGTGTTGGATGCATTGCCGTCAGAGTGTGCAGAAGAAACCATGAAGGAAATTATTTTACAGACCAATGTTAGTGCTGCTCAGGAGCTTGGCAGGGGGATTCTGGAACGTGTACTGACCTACAGTGGTTATAAGGCAGAAGATGATATGACAATTCTTACAGCAGGACTTTGGAGGAATTAAAACAGAGAGATGAATATAGAAGAAAGAGTATTTTCCTATATAGAAAAATACAATATGATAGAAGCGGGCAGCCAGGTCATTGTCGGAATTTCCGGCGGTGGAGATTCGGTATGCCTGTTGTTTTTGTTAAGCAAATACCAGAAAAGAAGGCCTTTTCATCTGCTGGGGATCCATGTCAATCATGGAATTCGGGGACAGGAGGCTCTAAGAGACCAGGAATATGCCAAGAAGCTGTGCGAAAGGCTTGGCGTGCCTTTTACGGTATATACATATTCTGTACCTGCCATTGCCCAGCAGGAAAAACGCTCTTTGGAGGAAGCTGGAAGAATGGTAAGGCGCAGGGCATTTGAAGAAAAAGCAGCCAGTCTTGGGAAAAAGGCAGTGATTGCCCTTGCTCATCATGAAAATGACAATGCAGAGACGGTTTTGCATAATCTTATCCGAGGAACAAAAGCTGCTGGGATGGGAGGAATACGACCGATTCAGGAAATTGGAGAAGGAGTTGCATATATCCGTCCCTTATTAAAGGTAACCAGAGAAGAAATTGAAACATACTTAAGACAACAGAAAATACCTTGGATGATAGACAGTACAAATCAAGAGCTGGAATACACCAGAAATCGAATCCGTCATAGAATTATTCCAGAAATGGAAAAAATTAATCCCAAAGCAGTGAGTCATATTGCTCAGGCAGCAGATACCTTTCAGGCTATTGAGGAATATCTTACCGGACAGGCGGATATGTTGTATAGAGAATATGTGGAACAAAGAGAAAACGGATACTGGATACGAAAAGAGTTGTTTTTAGAAAAAGAACTTATGCAGTCTTATGTTATTCGCATGGTATTGGAGCAGGCAGCAGATAAGAAGCAGGATTTAACAGCATTTCATGTGGAGAGTATCTTATCCCTTGGAAAAGGGCGTACAGGAGCCTCAGTGTCTCTTCCAGGAGGTGTTCTGGCAAGTCAGGTGTATGGAGACCTTTATGTTCGGCTTCCGGATTCAGGGGAAGCACCTTTAAAGGAGTTGGAACTTGAGATTTTTCCATGGGAAAACCAGCAAATTCTTGAAAAAACATATACGAAATGGTTTGATTATGATAAAATAAAAAGTAGTCTTGAAATTCGGCATAGAAAGCCAGGAGATTTCCTTACCATAACAGATACGGGAGGAAGGAAAAAAATAAAGGACTATTTCATTGACTGTAAAATTCCAAGAGAAGAGCGGGAGAAATTAACGCTCTTGGCTGAGGGAAGCCATATCCTGTGGGTTGTTGGCTATCGGATTAGCCAGTATTATAAAGTAACCAGTCAGACAAAAACAGTGTTAAAAGTACATGTTAAAGGAGTAGACAAAGATGAGTGAAAAAATTCGCCAGTTATTAAGTGAAGAAGCAGTAGATCAGAGAATCCGTGAAATCGGAGAACAGATTAGCAAGGATTATGAAGGAAAAAGTGTTCATTTAATTTGCGTATTGAAGGGCGGAGTTTTCTTTACCTGTGAATTGGCAAAGCGAATTTCTGTTCCAGTTAGTATGGATTTTATGTCTGTTTCCAGTTATGGAGATGATACCAGCTCTAGCGGTGTTGTCCGCATTGTGAAAGATTTGGATGAGACCATTGAGGGCAAAGATGTCCTGATTGTAGAGGATATTATTGATTCTGGAAGAACTCTCAGTTATTTGCTGGAGATTTTGAAACAGAGAAAGCCAAATAGTATGCGTCTGTGCACCCTTCTTGACAAACCGGAAAGAAGAGTCAAGGATGTGAAGGTAGATTATGTATGTTTTAATATCCCGGATGAGTTTGTAGTGGGCTATGGGCTGGATTATGCCCAGAAATATAGAAATCTTCCATACATAGGTGTGGTAGAACTTTAAGAATTCCGGAAAGGAGAAAGAAAGAAGTGAATAGACAGGCAAGAAGCTGGCTGCCTACGGTTTTGTTGTTTGTGGGAGTTTTATTCATTGTAAGTATAGTAATGAAACAGGCTTCCGGAAAAACAGATTTTACAGAGCAGGATTTTGAGCAGGCACTTTCCAAGAAGCAGGTAATTGAGATACACATTCAACCCAATAGGGAAGTTCCGACAGGAAAGGTCATTGTTAAAACAAAGGATGGAAGAGATAAGAGTTTCTATTCCCTGGATGTAAAGGAAGTTCAGGAAATGGTAGAGAAGGCTGGAATTTCCCGTGTTTATGTGGGAGAAGTACCAAGAGATAATCTCTTTATGTCTTCTATTTTGCCGTTGCTGATTACCGGAGGCATGATTATTTTTGTGATTACAATGATGAATCGCCAGATGTCTGGAGGCGGAAACAACAAAATGATGAATTTTGGAAAAAGCCGCGCAAAGATGTCTACCGATGCTGATAAAAAAGTAACTTTTAAGGATGTGGCAGGACTTCAGGAAGAAAAAGAAGAATTAGAGGAAATCGTGGATTTCTTAAAAAATCCTCAGAAATATACTAAGGTAGGTGCCAGAATTCCCAAAGGTGTTCTTTTGGTAGGACCTCCGGGTACTGGTAAAACTTTGTTGGCTAAAGCGGTAGCAGGAGAAGCCGGAGTACCATTTTTCTCTATTTCCGGTTCTGATTTCGTAGAAATGTTTGTTGGTGTGGGTGCTTCCAGAGTAAGAGATTTATTTGAAGAAGCTAAAAAGAATGCACCTTGTATTGTATTTATTGATGAAATTGATGCTGTGGCCAGACGAAGAGGTACTGGTATGGGAGGCGGACATGATGAGAGAGAGCAGACTTTGAACCAGCTTCTGGTAGAAATGGATGGTTTTGGTGTCAATGAAGGGATTATTGTTATGTCTGCCACAAACCGAGTGGATATTTTAGATCCTGCAATTCTTAGACCAGGACGTTTTGACCGAAAGGTTGGTGTTGGAAAGCCAGATGTTCAGGGAAGAGAAGAAATTCTGAAGGTTCATGCAGCGAAAAAGCCTCTGGGTGAAGATGTAGATTTAAAAGAATTAGCAAGAACTACCGCAGGCTATACAGGAGCAGATTTGGAAAATCTGATGAACGAAGCAGCCATTCTTACTGCAAAGGATGGCAGATACTTTATCAATCAGGGTGATGTTCGTCAGGCTTTTATTAAAACAGGAATTGGTGCAGAAAAGAAGAGCCGTGTGATTTCTGATGAAGAGAAGAGAATCACAGCGTATCATGAGGCAGGTCATGCTATTTTGTTCCATGTGCTTCCTAAAATGGAAGCTGTGCATACCATTTCCATTATTCCCACAGGAATGGGGGCTGCCGGCTATACCATGCCTTTGCCTAAGAAAGATGAAATGTTTAATAGTAAAGAAAAGATGCGGGAGCATATTGTGGTATCATTAGGCGGTCGTGCAGCAGAGGAAATGATTTTTAAAGATGTTACAACTGGAGCATCTCAGGACATTAAACAGGCGACACAAATGGCAAGAGCTATGGTAACACAGTATGGTATGTCAGAAAAAGTAGGAATGATTCATTATGGTAGTGATGATGATGAAGTTTTTATTGGGAGAGATTTGGCTCATACCAGAAATTATGCAGAACAGACAGCAGCTCTTATTGATGCAGAAGTAAAGAAGTTGATTGATGAGGCTTATGAGGAAGCGAAGAGTATTATTGGTCAGCATGAAGATGTACTTCATAAATGTGCAGATTTGCTTTTGGAAAAAGAAAAAATTGGTCAGGAAGAGTTTGAAGCTTTGTTTTAGACAGATTTTATGCAGAATTATGGAGGTTGTTAGGGAAAGTAAGAACCAGGTATGTAAAAAATACTCAAAAAAATCTTCGAAAAAAAAGCAAGATTGTGCAGACTTTTTCGGGGGCTCATGGTATTATAATAACTGTAAAAACCCCCCAATACATTATATAGTTTTTGCTACACCCCATAAGAAGAAATACCTTCTCCAAAAACGCCAATCGAAAGATTGGCGTTTTTACTTGCATAACATATGGGTGTAGGATAAAATAAGAGTAAAGGAGGATGCAATATGAATTACGAAAACCTAGTGGATGCTAGAAAAGTTCAGGAATATGTGGCGAATATGCGTCCGAACTTTAACAAACGTGCGGTATTTAGTGATGAAACAGAAAATTATAGAACACCAGTAGAACCACAACCAGGCGATACGGTGAGTATCCGGATTCGTACTAAGAAAAATAATGTGGACTTTGTATATCTCATATGTGGAGAAGAAAAAAAGCAGATGAATCTTATCGAATCTAAGGATGGGTTTGATTATTATGGAATTACTATCCGAATAGGAACAGAAACGATTCATTATTATTTTGAAATTATTTCGGGAAGGATTCATTGTTTTTATAATAAGAGCGGTGTAACCAGAGAAGTAGATGAACATTATTCCTTTGGCATTGTGCCGGGCTTTCAGACCCCGGATTGGGCGAAGGGAGCTGTGATGTACCAGATTTTTGTAGACCGTTTTTGTAATGGAGACCAGCAGAATGATGTGGTCACGGGAGAATATTGTTATATTGATGAAAAAGTAAAAAAGGTAGAGGATTGGAATCGTCCTCCCCAGGCCATGGATGTGCGGGATTTTTATGGTGGAGATTTGCAGGGGGTTTGGGATAAGTTAGACTATCTTCAGGATTTAGGCGTGGAAGTGATCTATTTTAATCCTGTTTTTGTTTCCCCTTCCAACCATAAATATGATTGTCAGGATTATGATTATATTGATCCTCATTATGGGAAAATTGTAGTGGATGGAGGAGAAACGCTGCAGGATTGGGATAAGGAGAATTGAGCCGTCCCCGTCAGCATAGACACCTAAAAC
>ENA-ORMO01001732-ORMO01001732.1-human-gut-metagenome-genome-assembly--contig:-NODE-1732-length-21185-cov-28.348888_pt1 | contig 21185 bp, 19 predicted proteins | sample MGYA00242106_ERZ509001 | MGnify/ENA primary metagenome ERZ509001 (study PRJEB26280, sample SAMEA2338736) | human gut metagenome | biome: human gut; feature: human-associated habitat; material: faeces...
AGGCGTCTTTGAGTTTGGCGGCGGTAACATAACCGTCCGTCTGCATCAGTTCTTGATAACGGCGGTTTACATCCACACGGATTTTATCTACCGCAAGGTTGATTCTCTGCGCTTCGACGCTCTTGCCCGAAGCACGGCTGTTCTTCACGTCCCACAAGCGTGGGGGAACGTCCATCTTGCAACTGAACTGTTTAATCTCGCCGTCCACCGTGACACGGCACATCAGAGGCAGGTTGCCGTTCGGCTTCTCGCTGCCTTTCTTCACGTAAAATAATACCTTGAATGTACTTCGCATACTCACTCCTTTTTTGGTTACAAAATTAGTTATTAGTGAGTTACCGACAGCTATGCAAATCGACGCAAAACGCAGAAACAGAACTATTTAGCAAGAAATCTGCACCCGTTATGGGAGTAATGAGGTGGTAACTGAACTTCTGCACCGTTTGGCTTCGAGGTGGCATTTCGTTGGCTCTGCTCCATAGAAAAACAAAGCGTAACGAACGCTGTATCAGCTAATTCGCTACGCTTTGCCCAAATTTGCTTTTTCGCTATGTGTTTATTTTAATATTAATTCTTCCGCGTCACCAAAGGTATCATATCCTGTGATAACTACAAATTCTCCAGGCTGTAAACCTTCTGTGATTTCATATTGAAGCGGGTTTTGGCGTCCTATGTTCAATGGAACTTTTACAGCTTTTGTTTTTGATGAGTTTATTTTGTAAATCCATTGTCCTCCAGTAGACTGGTAGAAGTTTCCACGTGGGATAACTATAGCTTGTTCGGGTTGGCCCAATTCTATTTGTACTCGGAAGCTCTTTCCTACACGGACATTCTCGGGCATTTCTCCGGTAAATACCAAGTCCACATCAAACATGCGGTCTTTTACCTCAGGAACTACTTTAGTAATTTTCAGCGGGTAGCGTTTTCCTTGATAGTTTACGGTAGCCGGAAGACCTGTTGTGATGCGGTCAATATAATATTCACTTAAAGAAGCATGAATTTTATATTGATCCAGCACTTTTATTTCAGCTATACTTTCTCCCGAAGCAACCTGTTGACCGGGAGTAACTTTCACAAAACTTAGTTGGCCGCCAATCGGAGCTTTTACTATCAAGTCTTCCAACCGTTCTTCCGCACGTTTCAGTTTTTTGCTTTCACGTTCCAGATCATTTCTCAATAGTTCTTTGCGGATAAGAGTTACGGATGAATCATGTTTCAGACTTTCCATTTGTAATGCCGTATTTTTCAGTTTATACTTATATTCATCTTCAGATACTTGAAGCTCAGCCTTGCTCTTAATTCCCATTTTGAATTCCTCTTTGTCCAATCCGAAGCTTTTGCGCAGTCGTTCCATTTCATATTGTGCCTGTAATGTTTGTTGCTTCAGTGTCAGACTCTTTTGTTCCATTTCTATCTCTTTCTCTTTATAAGTGATTCGTTGTTTTTCCCACTCGTCACGTTGGTCTTCAATGGAACGAATCAGATCCGGATTAGTCAATATCAACAAGGTGTCACCTTGTTTCATCATATTCCCTTCTTCTCCAACAATGCGGTCTACACTGCCGCCCTCACGAGTATTTACTTTGATGGTAAGAATGGGTTGCACCAGTCCTTCCACATCTACATACTCCATAAATTTGTCGTCTTTTACTTCGGCTATCTGAATGTTGTCTGTTTCGATACGCAGTTTGCGAGGACCTAATGAAAGGCTTATCACATAGATAAGGAAGATAATAAAGGCCAGTGCAGCTATCATATAGTAGCGATAGCGGATGTACCACGGTTTCTTTTCAATTTTTATATCCATTAGTTTATGTTTTTTGATATAATTTTTTTATTTCTTTTTTAATGCATGGCGATAATACAAAGGTCATTTATACCTGTCGTGTAGTTAAGGTTTAGGTATAGTACATGAAATCTCTGCTTTTCTGAGGAAATCATATCCCGTCATACTTCTAAGACCATAATACAGACTCCAATAAGTTTTCAAAGCTGTTATATAATTTCTCCGTGCGGTATCTTTTTCTGTAATGGCGGCATTGAGGTCCAGGATTGTCGATTTTCCCAAGATATAAAGCCGACGTGCTACATCATGGCGTCGGTCGGCCGTCTTGTCCGTCTTGGCGGCTACTGCTACACGGTATGCTTGAAGATTGAACTGACGGACCATTTTACATACATTCAATTCAAAATCTTTCATTCCCTGTTCAGCTTGTGTATCTACTAAGTCTACATTGGAACGAGCTACACGGACGCGTCCTTTTCCACGACCCCAATCTAGGATAGGTAAAGAAATACCAATACTGGCATATTGTTGATTCATGGGGTTTCGGTAAGAATCTGCAAATTTATTTCCGGTTTGAGAAAGCCCGAATTGTACATACAGGTCAGCTTTCAAACCCGCATTGGCTTTTGCAGAAGCTAATGCGCTGCGGCTTTCCAATTGTTTGCGTTTATAAGTGTCAGGGTCGGGACTGTTTTTGAATGCCAGTTGTAATGCTTTTTGTAAAGAGATTTCAAATTGAGGAATACTGTCTTCCGGAACAACTCGTAAATTTATTTCCCGATTAATGCCAAGGAAGGAACGGAGTGTTTGCATTTGGTCCTCTACTTCGATACGGGCATTCATCATATTGGTTTCTTCTGTCAGTTTGTTTATTTCCAGCTGTAGCATTTCGTTTTCAGTTATTGTTCCTATATTATATCTTCCTTCGGCATATCTGTATAAAGTATCAGCAGAAGCATAGTTGTAGGTAGCTATGTCAAGATTGGTTTGTGCAGTAGCCAAGTTGAAGAAAAGAGTGCTGGTTTCTGAGGCTACAAGTTCCAATGCTTCTGCATATGCTTTACGGGCTTCCCGGTAGCGAAGGGGTTCGATACGACGATCCCATTTTAAAGAGTTATATCCAAAAAGTTGCTGTTCGTAACCTATTACTACGGGTTGGGTGTTATACGCTGTATGATTATCTTCAAATTCATCAATGCGTTGGGTGGTACTTTTTACAAACAAGCTGCCACCGGTGAACCATATATTTTGATTTATTTTAAGGCTGAGGTCTGTGCTTAACTGGTCTTGCTGGATAAATTGGTTTGTTCCATCCGGTTGGGTAATTTTGTTTATCTCCCGATTCAGGGTAGGAGATGAAGTTAATGTGACGGAGGGAAGATAATTCGCCCGGAAAAAACGGTAGTTCCAATAAGCTGCCCGATAGGTATGACGGGCAGCTTGTGCTTCCGGTGAGTTTTCTTGTGCTATTTCAATAGCTTGTTGCAAACTCAGTGTCATTAATTCTTCTTGTTGTGCTGCGGCTGTTTCCGGGCGAAGCAGAAGGGAAAGTGCTATAATACAATATAGTTTCATGTTCGTTTTTTTATGTCTTTATACCTATTAGTATTTTTGTCTTATAGTTAGGGAAACAGGAACGAGTCTTCAGTGTCTTTTTCGGATAAGTCGCTTTTTATTTTGGTTAATGCTTCCTTTGCTTTTTCATGACCGTTGTCTATAGCTTTTTGGAACCAGAACCGGGCTTGTTGTAAGTCTTTCTCTACGCCTTTACCCCACTGATACATGCGACCCAGGTTATATTGTGCAGGAGCATTCCCCTGTAAAGCAGCTTTAGTCAGCCACTTGGCTCCTTTAGCAAAATCTTTTTCCATTCCCTCGCCATAACAATACATATTTCCTATATTATATTGAGCTATCGGATTATTCTTATCTGCTGCTTTTTTAAACCAAAAATAAGCTTCTTCAAAGTCTTTGGGAACCCCAAGTCCGTTTTTATATAAATAACCGATATTGTTCATGGCGTCCGTATTACCATGAGCCACAGAACGTAGGTACCAAGTCATAGCAATGTAACAATCTTTACGTACTCCCCAACCATTTTTATAAAGGCTCCCCATACCAATTTGAGCTTCTGGATTTCCTTGAGTGGCAGCTTTGTTCAACCATTTGAATGCTTGGCTGTAATCCTTAGTGACTCCCAAACCATATGTGTACATAAAACCTATATTGTTTTCAGCATAAGTGTTTCCGCCCGTTGCCGATTGATGAAAAAGTTTCAAAGCTTTATCATAATCAATTTCACCTCCTAAGCCTTTTAAATACATGTCGCCTGTCAGATATTGGGCATGATGGGCCGTATCAATGCGAGCTATCTTTTCTAATAACTCGCGTGCTTTTTCATATTGTCGATTGACATAGTGGGTTTGTGCTTCTTCCCACAATTGACGGCAGTCACCTATATAAAGCATATAGATCTTATTGCTGGATAGAATTACTATGCTTGCTACAAGGCATAAACTGATAACTATTATTGATTTTTTTTTCATAACTTAATATATTAGTATTATAGACTAATCAAATAGTGTGCCATTATCTTATCTCTTTGTTTACCAGAATTTTGTGGGCTAAAAAATAAAAACGTCTCTGTGCGGATACGCACAAAAATAGTGCGTATTCGCACAGACAACACACTAAAAAAACAATATCTTTGCAAAATAGCGGATAGAAAATCTTTTATTCGTATAATAATGTATATGAGGATAAAATAATGAATACAAAAGGAAAAATATTGATTATAGATGATAATGAGGACGTGCTTTTTGCACTAAACCTTTTATTGGAACCCTACGTAGAAAAAATAAAAGTTACTACTCAACCGACTCGTATTGAGCATTTTATGACTACTTTTCAACCTGATGTTATTCTGCTTGATATGAATTTCCGCCGGGATGCTATCAGCGGGCAGGAAGGGTTCAATTGTCTAGAACAGATATTAAAATTAGACCCGCAGGCTATTGTCTTGTTTATGACTGCTTATGCAGATACAGATAAAGCTGTACGGGCTATTAAAGCTGGAGCTATTGACTTTATTCCCAAACCTTGGGAAAAAGAAAAACTACTTGCTACGCTTTCGTCGGCTATCAAACTTCGTGATTCTCGTAAAGAGGTCAGGCAACTGAAAGAACAAGTTGTAGCATTGAGCGGGCAGGATGAAGAGATGCCTCAGATGATAGGGCACTCAGCGCCTATGCGAGAGGTTTTTGATACTATTCGGAAATTATCGGATACTGATGCTAATATTTTGATATTGGGTGAAAATGGAACCGGTAAAGATTTGGTGGCCCGTTCTCTACGTTATTTTTCTCCTCGTCGTGAATGTCCTTTTATAACGATTGACTTGGGGAGCATACCAGAATCATTGTTCGAAAGTGAATTGTTCGGCTATGAAAAAGGGGCTTTTACAGATGCCCGTAAAGCAAAAGCGGGACGTATGGAGGTGGCATCAGGAGGAACGCTTTTTTTGGATGAGATAGGGAATTTGTCATTACCTATGCAATCCAAATTGCTAACAGCCATAGAAAAGCGGCAGATTTCACGTTTGGGAGCAACGGATATAATTCCTATTGATGTTCGGTTGATAAGCGCAACGAATGTAAATATCCGACAATTGGTGGAGGAGGGCAATTTCCGTCAAGATCTGTTGTATCGCATCAATACGATCGAGATTGCCATTCCTCCCTTGCGGGAAAGGGGAGAGGATGTGCTCTTATTGGCTGATTATTTCTTACAACGGTATACTCATAAATATAAGAAAGAGATAAACGGACTGAACCGCGAAGCCAAGCAGAAACTCATGCGTTACCATTGGCCGGGTAATGTACGCGAATTACAGCATGCCATAGAACGGGCGATTATTCTTTCGGACTCGCCATTGTTAAAGCCTGCAAATTTCATGTTGCAGTCACAACCCGAGAAGAGGGTGAATACGGATGAGATACTGAACTTGGAACAATTAGAACGCAATGCCATAGAACGTGCTATGAAGCGCAGCGAAGGAAACTTGAGTCGTGCAGCGGAATATTTGGGGATTACCCGTTACGCTCTTTATCGGAAACTTGAAAAATTAGGTTTATGAATCGTTTACAAACTTTACGGATGATAGCTTGTATGTTACTGATGGGGGTAGTAGCTATAGCTGCATATCTGTTTTATCAACATTCACTCTATTTTTGCTTGTTATTTTCGCTGATGATTATGGCAAGTATTATCATCTATATCTGTCAGTGGCAATATAAAACGACCCGTATGATATCACGAATGATAGAAGGTATTCGTTATGCAGATTTCTCTTTGAGTTTTTCTACCCAGCACAAAACTCGTACAGAACAACGATTGGCACAAGAAATAAATAATGTTGTTGCTGAATTCCGTACTCGGTTGTCCGAGAATGAAGAGCGATATCAATATTATGAAACATTATTGAATACTGTTGACAGCAGTTTGCTGGTAGTAGATAGTCTGTGCAATATACATTGGATGAACCGGGCCGCCATGCAGGATTTGTGCGGCTATTGTATTCATTCAGTCAGGGAATTGGCTCTGTTAAATTCTGAATTTCCTACTATTATCCTGTCATTACAGCCTGGAGAAATTAAAACAGTACGAATACATAAAGGAGATACTCTACAAGAATTGGCTGTTACGGTATCCGAATATTCCGCTCAACATGGTACGGAACTCCGGTTAGTTAATTTAAAGAATATCCGTGCTGTATTGGAGGAAAATGAAATGGAAGCATGGCAAAAGCTGATTCGTGTACTTACTCATGAAATAATGAACTCCATTGCACCCATTATTTCATTAAGTGAAACATTAAGTGAGCGTGCTGTGCAAAATGGTATGAATGAGAAAGATTACAATATCATGTTGCAAGGGATGCAGACTATTCATAGAAGAAGTAAAGGATTACTGAATTTTGTGGAAAACTATCGTAAACTTTCTCGTCTGTCTGTCCCGATACTGGCTCCAGTAAATATAGGTGAGTTGTTGAGTGATATGAAAAAACTATTCCCTAATAAAAACATACAATATATATATAAAGTAGAAAACCCAGAAACGATTCTGATGCTAGATCGTTCACAGATAGAACAAGTATTAATCAATTTACTAAAGAATGCAGGTGAGGCTTGTGTAGAGCAAACCTATCCCGAAGTTATTATTAGTACACATTGTGATTTAGACAAACATCTATTTTTCCTTTCTGTCTGTGATAATGGTAGTGGTATTCTTCCTGAAGTTTTGGATAAAATCTTTGTTCCTTTTTTCACAACGAAGTCGACAGGTAGTGGTATCGGACTCAGTTTATGCAAACAAATTATGAATTTACATGGTGGAAGTATCTCGGCAAGTAGTGAAATAGGGAAGGGGAGTTGTTTTACACTGAAATTTCTTTGTTGCGGATGAAAAAAATGAAGTTAATATGCTGATTTATAATTTAATAAATAATAGCACGAAAAAAAAGTGGAAAAAAATCACTTCAAACGTTTGCACATATAAAAAAAAGTCGTACCTTTGCATCGTTTTTGAGAAACAGAGCAATTGAAAAAATAAAAAGATTCGGGGTGTAGCGCAGTCCGGTTAGCGCACCTGCTTTGGGAGCAGGGGGTCGTGGGTTCGAATCCCGCTACCCCGACAGACAAAAAAAGCCTTTCAGATAGCTCTGGAGGGCTTTTTTGCGTTTTATCACAAAGCATCCGATTTTGCCGATTTTTGCTCGGTTAACACGTTTTTCAGCCATTTGTGTTAACCAATGTGTCAACCAAACGACACCATGAAAGCAAGCACCGAGGTTGTTTGTTACAAGTACAAACCATTAAAAGACGGCACTCTTCCTTTAATGCTCCGAGTTACGAAAGACCGCAAACGCAAATACGTTTCGCTCGGCCTTTCCCTGCACGAAAAGTTTTGGGATTTCGAGAAAGGCAAGCCCAAACGGAATTGTCCCAACAAAGAGCAAATCGAACGGCTGATAGCCGCAAAAACGGCGGAATACAACGATTTGATTGTCGAAATGACCGCCCAGCAACGTGAATACACGGTGGAAACGCTCGTGTCCCATTTTCATAACCAAGTCCGTTGCGCTACGGTGGTCGAATTGTACGATAAACTGATTGACGACATGAAACGCGGCGGTAAACTCGGCAATGCAGGCGTTTACAAATACTCCCGTACATCGTTGCTGAAATTCACGGGACAGCGGTTGCAAATCCCGTTCAGCGATATTGACACCGTGTGGTTGCGTCGTTATGAGAATTGGTTACGGACGAGCGGTTGCGGTGATACGACCATTAGCCAGCTCTTTCGAACGTTGCGTAGCGTGTTCAACAAGGCGGTAGAATTGCAGTTGGTGAAACGGGACTATTACCCGTTCGATGCCTATAAAGTCAGCAAATTCGATACGCGGACGAAGAAACGGGCCATTACGAAAGAGGACGTGCGCAAGGTTATTGCACTTGACTTATCACAAGGCTATCCCTCCGAACGATTGGCACGTGATATTTTCGTGTTCAGCTATTTCGGAGCAGGGATTAACTTTGCAGACATTGCTCTGCTGAAATACGGGAATGTACGGGACGGAAGGGTGCAATACGTTCGGAAGAAAACGGGCAAGCCGATTAATTTTCTGCTGACGGAAGAAATGCGGAATATCATTGTCAAATACCTGCAACAAGGACAGACGGATGAAGATTATATTTTTCCGATACTCGACCGTCGTGTGCATAGAACGGAGCAGCAGAGATATGACCGAACGCATAAGGTGCTGACGAACACGAATCGTTGGTTACGCAAAATCGGGCAGCGGGTTGGTATCGAACATCTGACTACCTATGTCGCCCGTCATACGTTTGCAACCGTGTTGAAAAGATCGGGAGTGAATATTGCCATCATTTCCGAATCGCTCGGCCATTCCGATCTATCCACCACTCAAATCTACCTCGATTCATTCGAGAACAGCCAAATCGACGCGGCAATGCAACATCTATTGTAAGGAGAGAGCAAGGACAGACATCGACAAGGGGTATAGATTAAGTCCCTATGTCAATGTTTGTCCTCCTAATTCTGTTGATCTTGTGGTTAGCTATTATTGGTAGAGATAGGACAGACTTGGTAAAAGGGGTTAATTATAGGCCCCTTTTCCAAGTTTGTCCTTTGTTTTTTGTATATTTAGTCCACTATAAACCCAATAATTATGGAAGCAAACGTTAGGAAATATCAAGAAATTACGATTGATATTGATAGGTACAAAAAAATGCGTCCTTATTTAGAGGCATATTTCAACGACCAATATTGCGAGACGACTTTCTTTCCCGATATACTACTTTACGGAATTGATGCCATACAAAATCTAACGTTACAAAATTATCCCACTAATATCGAAGCGATATTTGAAAATGATGACTGGATTAAACTATTCCTCGATAAAATCACAACCGATGATTATGATACCATTTGTTGGGTATTACGCATAATTAATCACTGTTTACTTTGTAGACAACATGATGAAGATACATTCGATCCTCCTACTCCTTATGAATGTCCAGAAAATTTTTACCCTAACAATCTGATAGACGATCTGCTGAAAATGTATCTGCTTTGTGAAGATGCACCAGACGAACCTTACATGTTAAACGAGGTAACGATAAAGGTAAATGGTTGCACCGAGAAATTTCATAACTATGATAACTATTTTGTTCGAGGCTTATTAAAAGATTTTTGTACAAGGATTCTTAATGCCGAGGGTATATCCACAAAAGAAGAGGTTATCGAAACATTGAAAGCAAGGCACAAGGCTGGGCGTAAACCGATGAACTATTATTCGTCCGTCATAATATACGGTACTTATAGATTGCTCAAAGAAATTTCACGTGAGGAGGCTACAATAAGTGGAGCAATTTGCAGAATTATTGGAAGATTTCTTTATTACCTAAAATTGGAACCAATAAGTGTTGCGCAGGATGAACAATACATTAGAACCAATGTCATCCGACTTGTGAAGAAGATTCCCCATCCGTCTTTGTTAAGGGTAAAAGAAGCTAAACGAAATGATCCCTACCTGTTTCTATACAGAAAGTAATTGAATTTCCAAATAACAAATAGGCCGCATTTTGCGGCTTATTTGTTTGTTGTGTATTGATTTTTAATCATTTAGATTTGTGCTTGCAATCACGTCTGACTGGCCAGCAGACGAGGTTGCGGGAGGAAGCCGAACGCCCAAGCAAGTGGAGGCAGAAACTAAAAATTCAAATGACTACAAAAGACGTAGAAATTGGAAAAGGATCGTGGCTCTCGGACGTAATGAACGAGATTCCGACGAACACGATTCTGAACAAGGTAATGACGGGTTGCGGCGCAACGACGCTGGAGATCAATGCCGCCCGTCATTCGATCATCATCGAGCCGAACGTACCCGTGATTATTGGGAAAAAGGCCCAACACGATTTTTTGTTCGCCGTGTACGAGGGTACGACACGCGAGGACGTGAAAACCTACCTTGCTGGAGAGTACGACGGCTACCGTAAGATCATTACGACACCCGAAGGCTTCGACAAAAAGGTACTTCCCGCCATGTACGAGGAGAACATCCCCGTTTACAAGGAGTATTTCCTCCTATTCGACGAGTGCGAGAAGCCCGTACAAGACGTGGGCTATCGCGGGGACATCTACCTGCCTGTCGAGGATTTTTTCAAATTCGAGAACAAAGCGATGGTTTCCGCAACGCCTATCGTTCCGTCTGACCCGCGTTTCGAGGTGCAGGGGTTCGAGATGATACGAATTGTTCCCACCTATGACTACTGCAAGGATTTGACGGTAGTCGTGACCAACAACACCGTATGCGTACTGCGGAAACTGCTGGAACGCTATCGTAAGGCAGGCGAAAAGGTCTGCATCTTCTTCAACTCGACGGATACGACGTTAAGCCTCATTCAGACCCTCAAACTACAAGGACGGTGCAAGGTATTCTGCTCGGAAAAGAGTGTGCGCAAACTCAAGCGCGAGGGATTTACAGCCGTGAGCGACAACCTCACCGAGTTGGCCGAGGTCAATTTCTTCACCAGCCGCTTCTACTCGGCCGTGGACATCAAGCTGGACTACCAGCCGAACGTCATCGTACTGACGGACGTATTCCATGCACCGTACTCGATGATCGACCCGCAGACCGAGGTGGTGCAGGCCATCGGTCGCTTCCGTAACGGCGTGGCAAAACTCCACCATGTAACGAACACTTGCAACCAGTTGGAGAGCCTATCCCGTGAAACGCTCATTCAGCAGTTGGAGAGCAAGGAGGCCATATATAACAAGGTGGCCGCAATCCCTACCGCCAACGAAATCGAAAAAGGAGCATTGATGGAGGCCATAGAGGGGATGGAGTATAAACGCTTCGTAACCCGCGACGGCAAACGTAACTGGTTTATGTGGGACAATGCGTGGGAGGACGAGAAGATAAAAGCCTACTACAAATACCCCTCGACGGTAAAGGCTGCCTATAAGAACGCACCGTTCCACGCTAAGATCGTCAAGTATAACGTCGCTATTACGGACGAGGATCGCCTGCACCGTAAGCAGGCAGGGCTGAAAAGCACCAAGGAATTGTGGCGGGAGGTGGTAAGCCAGCTCGACAGGTTGCAGACAGCCAACCCCGATGCCGAGCCGAGTTATATGCTCGACGAGTTAGGCGACGAGTTCGAGGCGATGGTTAAAGCCCACACGATACTGGGAGCAAAACGCATCGAAGCCCTCGGTTACGACCGCCGTAAGATCGAGGCCGCATTGGGTAGCATCGAGGAGAACCGATTGCTGACCTCCGAGAAGATGCAACAGGTCGTCTATGCTCGTTTCCACTCGGACGACATCGTACCAGCCAACGAGGTGAACGCTTACATGCGCCAACTGATAACCGACAACGGCATCCCGTTCGAGGGACGAGTAGATCGCAAGGTCATCGGTCTGTTCTTCGAGTTGGAGGACTGCAAGCAAGGCGGAGCGAGAGCCTTTAAGTTCGGCAAGAAGAAATACGAGTTTTAGAGGCTGGTAGGCAGAGGACAGACTTGGATGAGGGGTCTATATTTAATACCCCTCGACCAAGTTTGTCCCCTCCCTCTCAAAAGCTATACAGAGAGAAATTAATAACTAAAAATATTTAAAATATGTCTACAAAAATAGAATGGACTGGTGAAACATGGAATCCCGTTACAGGATGTACGCAACTATCGGCAGGGTGTGCCAACTGTTATGCAAAAGCGATTGCGTTACAGATGCAGAAGAATGGAGTGAAAAAGTATGTGAACGGATTTACGGTAACGATGCACGAATACGCGCTGAACATGCCACGACTATTACATGAACCCTCGTTCATCTTCGTTTGCTCGATGGCTGACCTTTTCCATAAGGACGTGCCGTTTGAATTTATAGATAAGGTGACGGATGTTATCAGATCGACACCGTGGCACACATATCAAATTCTTACGAAAAGAGCCGAGCGGATGGCAGAATATTTCGCAACACGGGCGATACCTGCAAATGTATGGTTGGGGGTTACGGTCGAGGTGCCGAGTGTAAAATACAGAATCGACTGCTTGCGTAATCTGCCTGCTTCGATACGGTTTTTATCGTGTGAGCCGTTGGTGGAAGATTTAGGTGAACTCGACTTGACGAATATAGATTGGGTAATCGTAGGAGGAGAGCATGCAATTAACGCACGACCGATGAAAGAACCGTGGGTATTGTCGATAAAAGAGCAGGCAGACAAACAAGGTGCATTGTTCTTTTTTAAGCAATGGGGAAGCATCGGCAGGGATGGTGTTTATCGAAGCGTAGAGCGCAACGGTAGCGAGTTGCAAGGAAAAACATATAAAGCCATGCCCGCGGTGAACAGGCATACGTTGTTCGGGTAGGCTGGCAATATATGAATAGACAGAGGACAGACATTTTCGAGTGGCCTATATTCTATACCGCTCGACAATGTTTGTCCTTTTCTCTTGGGCAGGATATATACTGCCCACGAACAGAGTAACAGATCAAAGCCCCTCCCCCTTGTCGAATGTGAAATCAATAAAAAAGCCATGAAAACATTGGATAAAAAGGCGTCAGAAATCCTGCGTGGATTACTGGCTCTGCAAACTGCAAAGATTGACAACTCGGATGGTACATATATGCCTATCCATATCGAGATTATCGACAGAACCGAGAACTACACCCACATTTCGCTGGCTCATTACGGACGGCAGAATGGAGATGCCATGCGTGACCCTGAAATGATTATCGCCCTGCACAAAGAAAGCCAGCAATTCGTTCCCGATTATATGGGTATGGAGCAGTACAGCGTTAGATGGACGGACGAGGGCATTTTGCTGAACCGTCGTTTACAGGCAGACCACACGACATTCGCTAATCAATGGTTACGCAATATAGCCACACAACAGCACCTATTATGACTGCACAGCGATTGGTGGAGAACTGCGTACTGACGAATCAAACCGCAGTCGTGGATGAAATGCTGAATAAAAATTTGCTACCAGAAGAGTATATCTATCCCTTTGTGGGTGATGTCATGGAATGGTGGTTGATTGACAGCTGGCTGGCTGAACGTCTGAAACGAGAGGGAGAGGTAATCATTGAGGAATACGGTTGCTGTTGGTGGGGCAGGTTAGCGAGCGGACAGGCTATCTGCATGGATAGCGTGATACAGAAGATTGCAGGTGAATGAAACTCGGCCTGCATATCAACATAGCAAAACTGCAAATTACAGAGATTGGGGGTATTGCGATTTCGAGAAGATTTTGCAGTCCCTAATTTCTGTTTTTATGCTGGCGTAAGGTCGATAATTACCAATACAAACGATTTGCACATTGCAATTACGGCGGTTATGCAGACTTAATCTTAAAAAGATAACAACAAAAAAATTATAATAGGCTTTATATGCTATATTTGTGATAACGAATATATAAAATATTAAGTCCATGGCTCAATTAATAGATCAAGCGACTTTCTTTGAAAAATATAATATCAAAGAAGAAGATTTTAACAATACAAGATTAACGTGGGAGGAGCTTTCTAACATTTATAATGACTATTTAAAAAAGACACCTCATTTAGAGGAGGCAGCCATTTCAATTTTTCGCTCTTTGTCAAAAATGCCCCATGTCCATTCTGTAAGATACCGTGTTAAAGATGCCGAACATCTAATTGAAAAAATTATTAGAAAGAAAGTTGAAAATCCCGAAAGAGAAATCACTACTGCCACATATTTGTCAGAGATAACCGATTTAATAGGAATTAGAGTATTACATCTTTTTAAAACAGAGTGGGTTATTATTCATCAGAATATTTTAGATACATGGAATCTGAAAGAGCCTGTTATTGCATATTATAGGGCAGGGGATAACACAAATATTTTTGAAGAGAATAAATGCACCCCTAAAGAACACAAAAGTGGATATAGGTCTATTCATTATATTGCAGAAAGCCAACCTACAAAATTAAGAACTTATGCGGAAATTCAGGTGAGGACTATTTTCGAGGAAGCATGGAGCGAGATTGACCATACTGTTAGATATCCCTATGATATGGATAATCCTTTACTTGCTCAATATTTGTTGATATTTAATAGATTGGCAGGGAGCGCAGATGAGATGGGAGCATTCATCTTGAATTTGCGCAAACATCTTCAAGAAATACAAGAAGATAGTAGAATAATCAATTCAGAAAAAGAGAAAGCAACAAAACAATTACAAGATGCAATTAATCGGCTTAAAATTTCCGAAAAAGAAAAAAGGGATTTGGAATCAAAATTACATCGAATTCAGAGGCCACAACACACTATTATAAAGCGACGAGTAGCACCTACTGAATGGACGGAATCCTTTAATAGCCTCAATAAAACTCTAAAAGCATTTGAGGGAATCAATAATATGACTCGACTGTATGAAAATATTGGCAAAATAAGTCGAGTCACACAGCCTAAACTACCTGCAATTTTAGATGCTCAAGAGGCATTAATTGGGTTTCCAAAGCCTCAAAAGAAAAAATAATATCTGTTTTTAAACTCCTATGACTTTATTCATCGGAGTTTTTTTATTTCATTACTAAGCAACAGTTCCGAGAAATCGGAAAGATGTTTTGCTTTTTAGTTTGTCTTGTCTATCTTTGTGGGACATACGACAAACACGGAAAGTGTTGCTTGTTCTCGTTGAACGAACGTAGGAAATTCGATTATAGCGGGGAATAGGCAGACATCTTGCCGCGTCATATCCATTCGTGGGTATAGGCGTGGGGCTGTTGCTTATTTATGCTATAAGGTTTCCTACGACCTGTTCAACTAAAATAAGTTTTCGGCACCACGCTTTCTGTTTCATTAGATCCAAAAATTAATCGTCGCATAGGTGCAAGAGCGACAACCTAAACTTATTGCAACTATGAAAAAGTTGTTTCTTATTGTGGCCGCTATGTTTGCGGCAGTTTCTTTCTCGGCTTGTTCCGATGATGATGACAATGGCGGGAAAGCGCCTACTCCCGAAAAATGGGTTAAACAGATAGTCTTTCGTGCTGAATGGGACGAATCATGGACAACCACTATAACCTATGATTCCGAGAATCGGGTTAAAAAAGTAGACGGTTTGAGAAATGATTCTTATGAATTTACCTACAATGGAAATTCGTTAACTGTAAAAGGTAGCGATATAAATTATACATGTAAATTGAATTCATATGGTTATGTAACAGAAGTTACAGAGGATAATGATGAAAAGGACGGAGCGATTTATTATAAACTTGAATATGATAAAAACGGTTATTTGCAACGTGTTGAAAAACGTTATAGTTATAATGAATCTCGGATACGTGTGAGCGAATGTACATGGAGAGACGGAAACCTTGTAGAATATACTGCAAAGGATTACAATGAAGATGATACCGAAATAGAGACGGCCAAAATCTCTTATTCTAAAACAGCTACACCCATTAATATTGACCTACTTTATTTTTCGGGCTATGTTCCTGTTGATGTTTATCCACTTGATTTGCTCGGATTCTGTGGCAGGCAAAGTGCTAAATTACCTGATAAGGTTGATGTCGTTTGGGGATCAGAATCGGATAGCGATGATCTTGGCGTCTACACATTAAATAACGATGGCACTGTTGCAAGAATAGACGGTGGTGCTTGGTCTTATGAATTGATTTACTAAACAAAATAATCAGTGGGACAGACTTGTGCAAAAGGGTTAATATATAGACCCTCTGCACAAGTTTGTCCTTTTTATATCTCTTGCATATTTCATAAATTTTTCGTATATTTACATCATAATCAAAGATTTAATCACAATATAAATTTTAACTAAAATGAAAAGAAAAACACCAAGAATTGAATGAGAGGCAAAGACCGAGACTGTCGATGATATTCAGTACTCCTATGTTGCCAAAGCCGTAACTTACGCACGGGATTGCAATGTCTGTCTATTCGTAGGACGCAAAACAGCAGAACCTACACCATTGAAATTCACTTATTATTTTGAACTCGACATCGACCCTGAAAAGGATATGTCAATTTGATTCCGCAAACGAGGGCAGGACATAGCAGGATTTTCCTTTCGGTTAGACCCGCAAGATTGAAAGGCAGGCATTTTTGTACTTCCGTTATCTAATCTTATAACATTTCCCAAATCTAACCACACCCTTAATCTCTTTGATGCCCATATAAAGAGTGATACGGTCATATTCGACTATACGACAAAGGAGGGCAAACAGAACGTTTTCAAATTTCCACTCACAGGTTTCAATGAGAAATATTTAGAGCAGTTCATATAGGCTTTCTCAAATTTCTTTTGCATTTAAATATTTTCCAATCATTTTTGACTAATTTTTGTGTTATATTTGTGTGGAAAATTATACACATATGATTAATCGTTTAATAAACCTTGAGGTTCAGCAATTTAGAGCTATTCAAAATGCAAATATTGATTTGAATGGAATAACTGTTGTTGCGGGAGAAAATGGGTGTGGGAAAAGTACGTTATCCAAATTATTATATAATACGATAAAAATATCTCATAACTATGATGCCATTATTAAGCAACGATTAAATCAAGAACTCAAAGATATAATCAACGCACTTTATAGCACTTTACGAGATGTAAGCCTTGATAACTATCATATAGAAACCGCAGAAGATAAATCTGAAAACAAGATTGATAACCGCTGGGTCAATAGAACTAGTCGGAGAGCATTAATCATAAAATCAGATGAAGATATCTTTGATTATCGAGATAGAATTTTCACATATATCGAGCAAGTCGAGAATTATTTACAAATTCGACTTAACCAATATTATCATAATAGACAAATAAATATTCATACTAGTTTATTTGATGAAAATGATCTTTCAAGATATAATAAATATCCATCAAGAATGGATCGTATTTTAAAGTTATTGTATAATACGGTTTATAATAATGATGATGAAATATCAAGCAATAGTAATGTTGATACTTTGTTTTCTTCTTTGAGATCAAAAATCGACGAGGCTGTTCAAAAAGCAAATAATAGGCTTGATTATCGCCCTATTAGTTGTTTTTTGGATGAATTATCGTCTGCTTTCTCTCAAAATATAGATAATATTAGATTCAACTTATACGAATTAGACTCTCCCATAATTGACTGGACTCATGAAATGTTGAATCCTACAAATCTTGTCCAAGATTGTGTATATATTGATACACCTATGGCAATTGGACATCAATATTCAAGTGATTTATATTGGGATGATTTAAGTGATACATTACGACAATCAAAACCGATTTTTAATAATAATATCATCTCAGAAATTAATAGTACAATTGCAGACTCCAATATTATCTCAGGGCAAGTGTTTTATGACGATAATATGATAAATAACGGATTTGCTTATAAACGCAATGATGGACATATATTTGATCTAGAAGAATGTGCAACGGGTATTAAGTCGTTTGGAATTCTACAAATGCTTTTACAAAATGGTATTTTATCCAAAAATACATTACTGATTATTGATGAACCCGAAGCGCATTTACACCCTCAATGGATTGTTGAATATGCGAGAATTATTGTTCTGCTAAATAAGAAATTAGGTGTCAAGTTTTTTATTACCAGTCATAATCCAGATATGGTAAGTGCAATTCGATATATTGCCGAAAAAGAAAATATATTAACAAATATAAATTTTTATCTAGCAGAAAAAGATACAACAAATCAATATACATATAATTATAAAGCATTAGGGATAGAAATTGACGCTATATTTGAATCATTTAACATCGCTTTAGAGCGTATTAATCTATACGGAGTTTCAGAATAATTATGACTTATTGTTTAGAAACCACCCAATCTCATCACTTGCACGATTTAAGTCCGTCGTGTTGTGGTATCATATCTGATATAGTACAGCAAGAAGGAGGGAATGGGCGCAAATTCCCCAATAATTTGGTTATTAATTTAGACTTAGCCGAGAAAATTCTAGCTAAAAAAGATAGACGATCGCGGAAACAAACAATGGATATTGCTTTTGGATGCTCTGAAAAAAAGCAATACAAAAAGAGTATTACTCGCATTACTAATAAATGTATTGTTCTTGTTGATTTTAAATTAAATACGACTAGTCATAATTTTGGAAACAAAGCTGATTTTGAAGGCAAAGTAAATCATTCCATATGTCTACTAACACGTGGTATTACTATATATGGAAAATATTTTTTTATATATCCTAATAGTTTAAAGCAACAAGCAATTTCCCGTATTGCTAGACTATTTAATAATCGCCCTAATTGTCCTTATACTCCTCTTACTGAAATAGAATTATTAAGGTATATGTAAGCTAATGATCATACCTTAGGATACAAAAGCAACATAATATTCTTAAAAGGAGAGAGCGGAGGAGAGGGGAAAATTTTCCAGCGCGTTTTTCTCAACAGATACGAGGACAGACTTTGCAAAGGGGCCTAAATATACCCCTATTGCAATGTTTGTCCTCTCTTATTCAAATATAAGATTATCAACTAATTCACTATTGTTTAACCAGCATTGAGTTTGCCCTATTGTGTAAACCAACGTGTAAACCGAACGAACAGCCAGCGAAAAAAGATTTCCCAAAATGAATGGAGGACTTGCAGGAATGATTTATTTATCATACATTTGCACTCGCAATTCAGCAAAAGGGGAGCTTAGCTCAGTTGGTTCAGAGCGTCTGCCTTACAAGCAGAGGGTCGGGGGTTCGAATCCCTCAGCTCCCACAACATCGAAACCATCCCCGAATAGGATGGTTTTTTCATGTGACGACGAAGGGAGCATAGCTCAGTTGGTTTAGAGCGCCTGCTCGACAAGCAGGAGGTCAGCGGTTCAAATCCGCTTGTTCCCACAACGGAGAATCAAGCAGTTGCAGCGATGTAGCTGCTTTTTTCGTTGCGGCCGTGATGCTCGGGCGCCGGTTGCCGCGACTTTCCGTGCTGGCTGTCCTGTGTCCGGAAGCTCCGTATCAGAGACCGGATCGCGGCATGGTGGAAGTTCGGGACGGCAGCGTTTACGGACAGATGAAAGAGGACGCGGAATAAGCGGGCGGGCGATTGCCGGGTGAGACGTTGGGTTGGATTCGGTCGCATGAACAACGGGCCTGAGTGTGTGCCCCGCAGGAAGGAATTGATGCCGGAATGCTTGTAAACATTCCGAAAATAGGTTACATTTGTGCCGGGATAGCGCCTCGGCAGGGTGCGGCGCAGCGGTGCGGCAAAGACCGCTTATGACAGCGGGAACAGATCGGGGACCCGGGATAACTTAAACTAAACGAAAATTAAAATTACGATGGCTTACAACTTACTGAAAGGAAAGAAAGGATTGATTTTCGGCGCGCTCAACGAGCAGTCGATCGCCTGGAAGGTGGCGGAACGCGCCGTGGAGGAGGGTGCCGAGATCGTCCTCACGAATACCGCCGTGTCGATCCGCATGGGAACGATCGGTCGGCTGGCCGAGAAGTGCCGTACGATCGTCGTGCCGGCCGACGCCACGAGCGTGGCGGATCTGGAGAACCTGATGGACAGGACGATGGAGCATTTCGGCGGCAAGTTCGACTTCATGCTCCACTCGATCGGCATGTCGCCCAACGTTCGCAAGGGCCGCACCTACGACGATCTGGATTACGACTACCTCTCCAAGACGCTCGACATTTCGGCCATCTCGTTCCACAAGGCCATCCAGGTGGCCCGCAAGAAGGACGCCATCAACGACTGGGGTTCGATCGTGGCGCTCTCGTATATCGCCGCGCAGCGCACGCTCTACGGCTACAACGACATGGCCGACGCCAAGGCCTTGCTGGAGTCGATCGCCCGCAGCTTCGGCTATATCTACGGCCGGGAGAAGCACGTGCGCATCAACACCGTCTCGCAGTCGCCGACGCAGACCACGGCCGGCAGCGGCGTGCTGGGGCTGGGCGACCTGATGTCGTTCGCCGAGAACATGTCGCCGCTGGGCAACGCCTCGGCCGAGGATTGCGCCGACTACGTGCTGACGCTCTTCTCGGACCTCACGCGCAAGGTGACGATGCAGAACCTCTACCACGACGGAGGATTCTCGTCGATGGGCATGTCGCGCCGCGCGATGAAGACCTACGAGAAAGGCATGCGGTTCGACGACGTGCACCAGAACCAATACCCCTTCGGAAAGGAGGAGACGAAATAGTTTCCGGAGCGGGAAGGACGTTCCGGGGAAGTCGCTTTCCCGGAAGACAGGATGAAAAAACGGAGGCTCAAGCCTCCGTTTTTTCATGTCATGGCCGCTTCATGTCGGGGCGGATGTGCCGGCATGTGCGGACGGGCGGGGGATGCCGCCGTGCGGCAGGGGCTTCTGCCGGGGGCATTCCGCCCGGTCTGGGTTCAGTACTGGTGTCCGTCGCCGCGGATTTCGTCGCGGGTGATCGGACGGCGGTTCAGCGCGCGCCAGGCGTACCAGATGTAGGCCGCCACGAAGGGCACGAAGAGCGACACCCAGGCCATCGTGCGGAGCGTGAAGAGGCTCGACGAGGAGTTGCGGATCGTCAGCGACGACTGCATGTCCGCCAGCGAAGGGTAGTAGGCCGTATCGTTCCAGCCGGCGGCGAGCAGCAGAGCCAGCACCGCGAGAATCGTCCCCGAACCGCCGAACCAGACGGCCCGCCGGTTGCCCCGCCAGCCTGTGTAGATGCTCCAGAGCACGAGCAGGACACCGGCGAGCAGCGCGGCGGCGACATAGGGCATCGCGGTGAGGTTGTGCAGGTATTTGTACTCCTCGACCCGGATTGCGCCCGTCGCGGGGTCCACCGTCAGGCCGTCGGCGACGAGCAGCGCCG